>Ga0187891_1002143_pt1 | contig 15461 bp, 12 predicted proteins | sample June2016WEW_21_4_FD_132990 | JGI IMG/M metagenome (GOLD analysis project Ga0187891, IMG submission 132990) | Peatland microbial communities from SPRUCE experiment site at the Marcell Experimental Forest, Minnesota, USA - June2016WEW_21_40 | ecosystem: Environmental > Terrestrial > Soil >... | reverse complement strand
CTGCTGGGCGGCTACGCACTGGACTTGTTCAACATCCTGTTTCGTCTCGAACCTTCCAGGATGCTGGAAGAGGGCTTCGAGCACGGGGAAGCTGGCGTTCGGGCCTTCACCGAGGCCTACGGCCTGCTGGAGAAGATCACAGTAATCGAGCCGGCTGATAACGCCTGTTCTGAAGCTCGGGTCACAACCAGGTTCCGCCACCGGCCGGGAGCTTCGCCGCTGCTGTTCGGTCGCTTCCTGATGAGTCTTGGCGCCTTCGTGTCGCTGGAAGACATCTCCGACGCTCTCCCTCCTTATCGAGAGGAAGTGGTCAGCATCGAGATGGATCAGCCGCTGAAGAAAGCGTACGAGGATCTGGAAGAGGACATCAAGAAAGCACTTCGCGAGCATCGTGGTAACCAGTCGGTGATCAGCGTGGCGTTGAATGCTCTCCTTGTTTACCCTGACCGGCCCTTTGGCTTCGGGGACTTGATGGGGCGAGAGTTCAATCCTGAAACCCAGCGCCGTGAGCCGTTCCTGATCGCAGAGACTCGCGATCTGGATCAAAACCTTGTCTACGCCAAGGAACGACGGCTGGTGGAGGAAGTGAAAGCGTCGCTGAAGCACGGCAGGAAGGTGCAGGTGTACGCGGTTTACACCCAGAAACGAGATGTGACACGCCGGCTGGAGAGCATCCTGGCGAAAGAAGGGATGAAGGTGGCTGTACTGACCACGGACGTTGCCCCGGAGCTGCGGGAATCCTGGTACGAGCGGCAACTGCGGGCGGGCATCCAGGTCGTGATTGCCCACCCACGTTTGGTTCAGACGGGACTCGACCTGTGGTCTTTCCCAGACATCTTCTTCTACGAGACCGGCTATTCGATCTACACCCTGCGACAGGCTAGCCGGCGGTCGTGGAGGATCGGACAGCGGTCGAACGTCAACGTCAAATTCTTCTATTACGCCGGCACCATGCAGGAAGCATGCCTCCGGCTGATGGGGAAAAAGCTCCTGGTTTCGCTGGCGATGGAAGGGAAATTCGCAAGCGATGGTCTGCAAGCGATCGACGAAGGCGACGACATCCTGATGGCGATGGCCAGGGAGTTGGTGACGGAGAAAGGGATTGGCGAATCGGCCGATGCGGTCTGGAAGCGGCTCGTGGAGAAGCAAGCGGAAGTGTTCGGGGCGCGGCCGGTGGAGACCCGCGAGCCGGAGATCGAAGCTGAACATCCGGTTCCGGACCTGCCGGAAGTCATCATTCCACCAGTAGCACCGATCCCGGCAGTGGTGACACAACTTCTGATGTTCGGTATGTCGCACGAGGCGGTACAGCGGCGCAAGGCTTCACATAGGCCGTCGAGTCCCGTCACAGCATCGGATCAGCTCGGATTGTTCCCGACCTGAGAGTGAAGCAAGCTGTGGCCGGCAGGGGCCTCTTTATTAAGATCGTGCAGCTTCGCGAGCGGTTCTGACTGGCGCAAATGAGAGCGACGTCGCTCAGCCTTGTTCGCCACTCCTCTGAGCGGCAGTAGGCGTCCAGCCTTGATATTGGGGCTGTTTCGGCTGCGGTAAGGCGGCTACGCCACAGACATGATCCTTTCCAGGAAGGCGACTTTTCAGGCCGAATCCCTGAAGGCGCCGGAACTATCTGCGCGGCCGCGACTTGCAGTGAGATGAGCGATTCGGTTCTTCTACGACCACATGAGAGTATCTTCCGAGTGCGACGACACGGGAGTTGAGCAACTTCGCTCTGGGGATGTGCGAAGAGGAACCCATGGGATCCTTCACAGATGACAGCTTGACAGCTGTAACTGGCAGAAGTGCGTTCTGCTCTTCGAAATGTCTGCACGACTCTTTTGGAACAGTCATTGCCGGGCTATACTTGACTTTGGGACGACCTTTGTGCCTGCTCACCTTCTTGAATCCACTTCGTGCATGCTTGACTCAGATCTCTTATGCTGGCCTGAGGCGAGTCTGGGGCCGCAACTCGGGCATATTGCCGAAGTCGAGATCCCTTTAGACAAGGAAATTTTCCGTCCTTCGTGAACGCTGGGCTGCTCGGCCTCGATTGTTGCGACTGCCTCAATCAATTTCGGTTGGCTCAGCTGATACATCGCTCCTCGCGCGCCTTCAAATCGACAATTCAATGCAGCGAAGGCCTGCCCGTGTTTCAGTGAGTGGATGATGTCCTGCCGTGCCACCCCCTCTAATCCAAGTCTTGAGTTTCCTAACAGGCTCGATATGAAACCTACTGTTGTCCAGTCCCCCGCGCCGGCAGTGTCCTTGATTCTTACTTCATAAGCAGGAAGCGAGTGCCAAGCCGTGAAGGCACGGCGGCTCCTGAAACGCAAACCGTCTTCGCCTAACGTCTCTATCTCCAAGTGCGCCTTGTGGTGGCGCAGCAACTCGGCAAACGAACGAGCACGCTGGGCAGAATACTTCAACACATCGCAAAGCTGCAGCATCTCGCGAAACAATCGCGCATCACAAGCCGCAGAAGGCTCGAAATAAATGACTGAGCCAGCTTTCTGAAAGTGCCGGGCCAATTCGACGGTAGACCGAGAGACTCGATCAACAAAAAATACCTGCGGGCTTTCGGTTTGCTCCTTAATGAAATCCACTTGCGTTTGCAATATCGCCCGAAATGCCGGAAAGTACGAGCTGCAATCTGGACAATTCCATAGAAACCGGTGTTTCGGGACCCCATTCTTGCTGAGTTCAATTCGCTCAAGGACAATCGGTGTGGAAGCCGCAGGAGCTAGACCCAAGAGACCTGTATTTACGCCCCACCGCTCTAAATCCCTACGCACCATTTCGCCAGCAACGTCCTGGCTCAGGCGACCGACGGCCAAAACATCCCACCCCAGGAACGCCAAACCTGCGGACACATTTCCACTCGTTCCACCAGCGTAGAATCTCGGCGCCGGATCGTCCAAGCCAAAAATGACGTCGAGTGCAACAAAACCTGCAACCAACAGACGTGGCCTATGCTGCGTTGTCGTTTTGTTCATAACAGTCCCCTGAAAGCCAGAGGCCGTGCAACCTACTCTCGCTCGCAAAGCGATCCAATTGGCTTGGATCTCTCAGTTTATACCCGTGGGCCTCGACATGAGCGATTGCGACGTCTATCTTATTACGCTTCAGCTCGTATGCTGCTAGCAAGGCACCGACCGAAAGGAGCTTACTCGAATTGGCAGAGATAACTGCACTCGATCCACCCAGGGGCTCTAAGGCGCTTGCGTAATGTAAGACAGCACGTCTCAACTGGCGATACACCTGAAATGGATTTGATTCTGAAGCATAGATGAAGTTACGCGTCTCCACGCGCAATTGCTCGAACAGAAGTTCCCGGTATTCTATGACAAGGTCATCTCCACGTCGAGGGTTGAGAGAAGGAAACGGCAAGAGCGGGCAAATCTCCGCTGGGTTGATCAGATCGCAAATGCATTTCAATTGTACGCGCTGCCCCTCTCCTAGGAGCGGGAACCAAACTCTCGGACGACTGGCAGTCGATTCACGCTCAACGCCCCCGCGAAAAGGATGCACGTAATCGGCGTCTTCATCTATCCCCTCTTCGACAATCTGTCCATCCAAATCGGGGTTTTCACTCACCAGCACAAACAGGTTTGGCGTCGCCCCCCTTTCCTTCTGATCCAGCAGAAATAGCAATTTCGCTAGGACGGGGAAGTACACGCTGCGCGGCAACGAACTGACATCCACAAAGATGTCGGAAAACGGCTGAAGTTCCGTCGATGAACGAAACACCGCTCCTGCTGACCTGGAAGTTGTACGGCGGCCCTCGGGCGAAAACATGTTGATTCGACGCTCTTGAATCTGCCCGTTGTAAACGACCCTCTTAAGTTTCGCAAGGTTCTGCTGTACCAGATCGTCGTATTTGCGCGAAGGAGATGTTGCACCTTCATCAAACAATAAAACAACTATGGCAATCTCCTGCGGATTAAAAGCTCCTGAAAGCGATTCCAAGCCTGAGAGCATTCGAGGGTCGAAGCCTTGCCCCAGAATCAAGCATACTTGTTTCTTTTTATCACGCCGAACGCTCCGCTCCCTCAGGAGTTCCAAGAGGCCTTCCCCCGATTGCTGGACGTAGGTCCTCCACCGATCATTTGGAATCACTGTCATATTAGGGCGGCCTGAATTGGCTTGTATCCAGCAGTCATCCACTGATAGAGCACGCCGAGGTTCCGTTCCTTAAAACCACCGTATTGCAAAGGCAAGTCAAAATTGACGCACAATAGGCGATTCAAATTTAATACCATCCAAGTCGAACCCTTGACCTTGTAATCAAGTTGCGGTTCGAGCAAATTGTTTGCAATTGCCGCGGCCAGAACTTCCGCCAGCAACGAGAGGCCCGGATTTCGTCCAAGAAATGATCGGTCTTGAAGCGAGCGCTTATCCTCCATCGATATTGCAATTCCCGTTACACCAGGATCATAGGGTGCAGTCGGCTCGTAGGTCCTCTGGCTACAAAACTGTGCAATCGCATCAAGCAGTTGAAAAACTTTTTCGCCATTCCTTGCTCTACGGGGAATCTCGCTCCATAATGACTTGGACGCCGCGCGCAGCAACGCATCTTGACGACCTGCGTCCAGTGTAGGGTCTTTCCTGACTATACGCGAGGAGGCTACCTCCTCGAATTCATCTCCTGCTAGCCGCATAAATTGTTCTACGTTCCATGAGGCTAGGCTCGCCAGCTTGCGAGTTCCGAAGTAGTAGGGAAGACCGAACTCCTGAGAAATAAACAATTCGGCGGCCGCTCTAATTTGAGAGTCACTGCGCTCCGCTAGCTCATTTGGGTTTAGAGGAAACTCGAAGGACTTCTGCGCTCGCTTCATCTCCCTGTAAACGAGTATCTCCAACGTCCGCCAACCGATTGAACGGTCTCGAGGACTTCCGCTGGCGGATTCCTGCGACTCAACCCAGGAAAAGAAAACCGGTCGGCCCGCAGTCGCGTCAACCACGCGTTTGCGTAACACGGGGATAGCCGCTTCGTATTTCTCCTGCCACTCTGGTCCATCCAACGAGGCCTGCAAGCAGGAATCCAGAGAAGTAACCTCCACATCCAACGCCGCGCTCGCCCGCTTATTTGCAACGCTCATCAGGAAAGTCTCGAATTTTCGATAATTGTCACGCCAGAACCGTTCCAGCAGTATCTCCCCTTCGTAGTCACGACCCTCGGAGGTACCTGAGGAGAGCATTTCATCAGCTGTTAGTGCCTCGAATCGCTCCGCAAGCCAAATGCCTGCGCCAGATCGCAAATCCGCGACAACTTTTAGGACTCGACTCCGCTGCCTGTGTGTAAGGTGATGTACATCGTCCAATAGCAGCAGCACGTGTTCCGCAACAGGCTTGTTATCCAAAAGCAGGGCGCCTTCCTTAAGCACGGCCAAGGACGACAAAGTCTCGTTTCCCGGAATAGATTTGATGTCTGTGCCCCCGAAACTATCGATGGCGTCACAGACTGCTCCTTCAAGGTCGGTTGCCCACCGCCAAAGGTCTTCCCCTGAGACATTTTGATGGTGGCTCTTTCCGAGTTCGCGAACAACGTCCGCTCCGACAGTTATTCGCCGAAGATCTGATGGGTAATCCAACCTATGGAGCGTGAGGCAAGCTCGCAGGGACGCCAAGAGAATCCGGGCATTGAGCAAGCCGAAGAGTGATCGTTCCTTTCTTGCAGGCTCGAACTCCATGTCTTCGAGCGTGGCGTAGTTGCGTGCACAGGAGTGAAACACCCCAAGAAGCCTAGGGCCAGTCTCGTCGATCACGCCAAGGTCATTCATCCGCTGATAGAGCTCCTTTAAGTCCTCAATTCTGCGGAATGCATGGAGATTTAACAGAACAGTGGGTGTAAAAAGTCGCAGCAAGGAGGTCTTGCCCGCTCCTGGGGCACTGCGAAACATCTGTGGTTTATCCCAGAGCTGAGCTCCGCTCGGGAGAAGGTCGAGCATCCCCGCCCCAAAGAGCTTCAGAAATGTGATGTCCGACTCGATTGCCTCGGACGCTCGAAGTCGAAACGGGTTTCGGGGCTCCCTCATTTAGTTTTATCCTTTTATATCTCTGTGCCTTGTGACCCTTGGAAACAAAGCCCGCATCTTGGAGCCTTCCGCATGCAAAAGGCCGATCGAATTATTCGGAGCGTTATGGCTTAGGACAAGCGGCAGGCCGCCGCCGGCGAATCCGTATCTCAGGTCGGTACCGCCCTTATCTGTGCTGCTCGACTCATTATCCTTATCATAATAGGTCTCGATTAGATCGTCGAAGTCCGGCGATGTGCCTCGAAATATCCTTTGATTTTCGGGGAACTTTTGAATGACAAGAAGCTTCGGCTGATAACCATGGCGAGCGCATAGATCATTAAGACGACTTGATAGCACGCGCTCGGCAGTTTCTGTGGCCATGTAAAGCACAAGAATAATCTCAAGACCTCCCCTCGCGAAGAGAGTGCAAATGGGTTTAGACTCGTCGCAAAGGCTATTAATGAACTTGCCCACTTTCCCCCCTACGGTGCCATCGGCCTCATCCCGAATGTAACTGAAGCCGCTTCCTGAGAAGTCGTCCAATAGAACCACAGACTGGAACACCGCTTCCTCTTCCGTGGGCCCTCTGCCCTTGAGACTTTCCAGATCTTTTTCGAGCGCACCCCTCAGGTTTTCAACCCGCTCCTCGCTCAGCTCGTGGCTCTGACGCACCTGCTCATTCCAGAGACGCGGGTTTGCTCTCCGAAAGACATCGGTCCGCGATCCGTCGCTCAAACCTAAGAAGAGGCACCGCCTTTCTCGCACGCGGAATTCCAGACTCCCTGCCACTTTCGCAAAGTACCACTTTGCCAAGCCGGATTCGGACGCGGCTCTCGAAAGAAGAAATGGGAGGATGTAGTCTGGATAGGAAATGCTTACTAGGTGGTTCATTTCCCACGACGAAATGAAGACGAGCCGCTCTCTGACAAACGCGAGGGCGATCTGGCGCTCGTCAACGGTCTCAAATTGATCGAGCCAACGTGCCAAACTCTCGATGAATCGCATACCCGGAGAAAACTGTTGGTATTCATCGTACTTGTAGGAGGCGAGGGACTGTAATGGCGACCCGTGCTCAAGGTACTGTTCCGGGTTTTTCCAGCCCATCACCTGCGCAAGTAGCTTTTCAGCGAGTTGGTCTTTCAATTCTCCCCCACCATAATGTTGAAATAGTTGCGCTCAAATTTGATTCGTTGGAGATAATAACGAAGCGCCGCCGCGCCTAGGAAGCCTGCTGGTGCAAGGTTCCAGACGGTCCCCGGATCCCCGTCCACCTCATCCACACTCAGTGAAAACTCGGTACTCAACAATTCGAAATCGTTGCCGGGCCATCGCGGTCTGTCACCGACGCAAAGCAGCGTGGAATCTGGACGAGCCTCCTTCAGTACTTTCACCAACGTCAGCTTTGTTGTCGTCAAAGGCACAACGTCGACGGAGCGTGTGGATACCACGACTTTGAGGCCCTCTGCTTTCGATTCCTGTAAGCATTGGACCACACGTGCCCACAGATCAGCTACATCCATCCGCAGCGTGGTTTCAACGGTGATTTGCTGCGGTCTGACGGTCAGTTCGAGACCGGTGTCGCTCAGTTTCCCTAGGGCTTCAGCGGCGCACCGGAGCTCAGGGCTGTTGGTTCCCTTCGTGTCCGGTTGTTCATTGTCATCGAGTCGTGCAATCACTCCTCCGTTGTAGTAGCCGACCCAGACTCCCTGCCAATGCTGCCGCGGTAACCCTTTCTGAAGCGCCTTCCGGACCGATTTACCTCTGCCGGTCGCGATTCCGACGAGAAAACCAGCTGCGATAATTCGACCCAGCGCTTTACCACCTTCAGCCGGAATTCCCCCGAATCTATCAACGTGATTGCAAATCGTCCCATCGTAATCCAGCACGATGCCGTGGAACCTCGCCTTGCGAAAGCGTTCACAGACCTCGTGGTATCCTTTCTCCAGCTTCTGCAGGGTTACAGCATTCGCGCCACGGGACGCCCTCAGCTTGCGCCCGATAGCTGCGGCCCGAATACTTTTCTTTCTTTGAGGAAAGGCGTTTAAGTGATAAATTCGGCGACCGAATTCCGGTACTCCCGGACGACCTGGATCGATTTTTCTCGATGCCCCGTACTCGGCCACGAACGCAAATACGGCCGCCTGGAGAGCCAACCACGACCCAATCCCTGTTAATTCTGTCTTTATGAGGATCGCCTGAGTCTTTCGTGGTAGCAACTCCAACGTCCTCTCCGCCAGGCGCCGCTCGTCGCTACTCGCGAGTGCCACGACAGCAGTATCCGGATTCTTCGCGAGCCAGTGATGTCTGCCGTGCCCGAAGTTTCTGTAGTCAGAAAGCTGCACCGAAACAAGGCCAGCCTCAATGAGCTTCGATTCCAGATCGAGCGCTGCACTTTGGCTCTCTGGCCCGTAAAGGACCACCAAATACTTACAGTCAAGGAGGGATCGCTTTGCTGCTGAGAGTCCCAAACTCCTGCGCGAATCAGAACGGCCCAAGATCTTCTCAAGGTTGTTCGTCACGGGATTGCACGTGTGATCGTAAACCGTCAAGGCGACCGTGCTCAGTGCCAGCAGGCTGTTCGTAGCCAGAAATCCATCTCGGCCGCTTGGCAGTTCAAATTCGAAACAGAAACCTCTACTGAAATCTTCCACTACACGGCGCAGCGGAGATCCCTTGGAGGCACAAAGCGCAATCAGGGACTTCGGTTCCGCTTCCACGGCTGCGCGCGCCACTCCGAGGATGTCATGGTTCTTACCGCCCGCGCTCACGAGAAGAATTCCGCACGATTTCAGCTTCCGGAGGTAGTTACTCGCTACTAGTGGGGTGTCAGCCTTCGACAGCTCCCCGAATCGTTGTTGGTGGAGATCGGAAATCAAGTGCGCTGTACTCTGCGACCCTCCTGAACCGATAACCAAGAGAGGTGAACCGGCTAAGGCGCGGACCCGCTCCACCAGAGGAGTAGTGTCCAATGACAACGACCAACGGTACGTCGCAGCCAACTGCAGGAGTTCTGATTCAAATGGCTTGCCCATGTTCGCTTTTTATTCGCCAACAGTTTACTACGATTCGCAGTTTGAAGCAACAATTCGATTCTTCATTCGATTCTTCATCATCTGCCAAACAGTCAGCTAGGTCAAACCAGTTCTGATCCCATGCAGCACCGGATGAGCGAATACGACAATCCTCGGAATAGAGGCTGGAGGCCTGTTCAACCCGAATTGCACACTCGGAAACCATGCGGAGTTGGGACTTCGCTGGATTCGGCCCGATAAACGCCCCTCCACGCCGGAATCTAGCCCAACCGGTGGGCTAGTTGATGGGTATCCGATGAATCGCTCTCCTCGATAGATCTGGCAAGTTTCCTTCCGCTATCAATCCCACCACTCCGAAGTGTGTCAAAGGACTCTCATGAATTCCTTTATGAAGTGGCTTCAAGGTCACCTTGGGTTGATCCGGCTTGTTCTTTTGCTGTTCGTCGGTCTCAATCTCTTTTCCGCCCATCGGATGTTTTCTGTTTCCCTGCTACTGGTTCTCGCCCACATCATCGTGGCCGTCGCCCTCTTGCTGGGAGTGATTCTTATTCACTAGAGTCGGCCCCACGAAATGTTCCTTAGAAGGAGTTGAATGAGTATGAAGATCTCCCATTGCGGTGATATACACATCGAGGAAGACCGATACTTCGGAGACACTGCACAGTGTCTGGAATGGTTCGTCGAGGACTCAATCCACGCCAATACAAACCTCTTCGTTGTCGATGGTGATTTGACGACTTACAAGCAGACCATCAAAGAGCGAAACCTCTGGGTCGAAACGCTCATTCAGATGGGCAACCACGCCCCGGTCATCCTGGTGGCGGGTAACCATGGCAAGGAACTCGATGGCGACTTACAAGAATAGGTCGCGGATTGCACCGCAAAACAGCTTTGGCGCGCTTAGATTCCGGATTACCCATCCGTATCACCCGCTTTCAGGGCAGGAGTTCGAGGTAGTTTTTCAGCGTCGCAAGTTTACGGAAGATCGCATCTATTTCCATGATGCGACCGGCGCGGTCCGCGGCGTTCCCGCCCAATTTACAAGCCTGGCAGCGGCAGACCCCTTCCGTGTCGTGTCCGCCGGGCGGTCATGCTTTCGGTTTGAAGAGCTTCTTGAGCTGGCTGAATTAATAGAATGCCTGAAGTCAGGAAATGGAAATCAAGGAGGACCGCGTGTGTAAATACAATTGCGCCGTGTATGTAAGGTTAACTATGTCACGTACTCGCTCGCTGGCTGTCGGGAAACTTTGGCAGCAGGCACATAGTTCCCAATATCCACGCATTAGTCTAGCTTCAGGAGGAGAAAATTCCCCTTGACAGAGCATCGTAGATGACGCAATTATATTTACACATGCTGCGGAGGGCATGAATCCGTGCCAAACCGACCACGCTATCCCGGAAAGATCGATTCGCTGCGGGAACAGGGCGTTCTCAATCCTCGGCCTCGAAAGGTTTCGAGCGAACTCTTCCTGGACAGCGATTTCTTTGATCCGCATGATTTGGTCCAAGTGAAATACGAAATGACCCGCCGCGTTCAGGTGGAGAAGGCGTCGGTGAGCGAGAGCGCAAGACTGTTCGGTTTTTCGCGGCCGTCCTTCTACCAAGCGGCACGAGGCTTCGCCCGAAATGGCTTGCTAGGGCTGGTGGCGAAGAAACGAGGTCCGAAGAAGGCGCGGAAGGCCACTGCCGAAATCATGGAATTTGTAGAACTATGTCGGCAAGAGGCCCCCTCACGACAGCTCCCCGAGCTTGCCAAGTTGGTGAAGGAGCAGTTCGGAATAACGATGCACCCGCGTACCATTGAACGCGGCTTATCGCGGCAGAAAAAAAAACGACTTTGAGCAACCAGGACGCCTTGACCTGATAACGGGGAAGTGCAATGGGGTGGAGTGCTACGAACAGATGCGTCAGAAAGTGTTGCGCGGAGACCGAAGGAATCCAGGGTTGGCGATCTTTATTCGTCACGGGATGAAGGCTTGGATGATGGCGGCGCCTGAGAGCGGCGTGACAGCCACACCCCAAAGGCTGCCGGATGGCGAGTCTCTCGGCACGCCGTGGGCGGAAATTCGGGCGCAGGCGGTGATCATTTTGGCCGGCATGGCCTTCCGCGCGTGCCAACAGGAGGCGCAATGACCGGCGAGGCGAATCTAAAGGTTAAAACTGAGCATCTGGCGCGGAATGCGTACCTCTACATTCGGCAGTCGACGCCTCGGCAGGTTCTGGAGAATACCGAAAGTGCTCAGCGTCAGTACGCGCTTCGGCAACGGGCCGTGGCGATGGGCTGGCGGATGGATCAAGTCATCGTCATCGACGGCGACCAGGGGCACTCGGGCGCGTCGGCAGCGGATCGAGAAGGTTTCCAGAAGCTTGTGGCGGAGGTGGGACTGGGACACGCAGGGATTGTGCTGGGTCTGGAAGTGTCTCGCCTGGCCCGGAACCTACCCGACTGGCATCGGCTGCTGGAGATCTGCGGGCTAACGGACACCCTGATTCTCGACGAAGACGGCGTCTACGATCCGACGAATTTTAACGACCGTCTTCTTCTAGGCTTAAAAGGAACCATGAGCGAAGCCGAACTCCATCTGCTTTACGCCCGGATGCAAGGAGGCCGGCTTAGCAAGGCCCGCCGCGGCGAGTTAAGGTGCGCGCTGCCGATTGGCTTGGCTTACAACGAACGCGGAGAGGTGATTTTGGATCCCGACGTACAGATCCGAGAAAGTGTTCAGCACCTTTTGGCCGCATTTCGTCGCGAGGGTTCGGTTTGGGCCGTCGCGCGAAGCTCCCACCGGCAGGGCCTCCTGTTTCCCAAACGTCTGCGCGGCGGTCCGCGGAAGGGCGAAGTGGTATGGACTAATCTGAATGCCACCCAAGCGGTACATATTCTTCGGAGTCCGCGATACGCGGGGGCCTATGTGTATGGTCGGACTCAAATCCGGAAAAAGCCGGACGGCACATTTAAGTCGGTAAGGAAACTCCGTCGGGAGGATTGGGAGGTTCTGCTTCTCAACGCCCATCCCGGTTACATCACTTGGGAAGAATACGAAGCCAATCAACGTCGTTTGGACGAGAACGCCCAGTTTCGCAGCGAAGATCGCAAGCAGATTCCGCCGCGCGAAGGGCCAGCTCTGCTCCAGGGAATAGCCCTGTGTGGGCAATGCGGGGAGCGAATGATGACGCATTACCGAATCGGGAAGCATGGGCTGGTTCCCGAGTATTTCTGCATTCGGAAAGATATCTCGGACGGGGTTGTATGCCAGCAAATCCTGAGCCGAGACCTGGATCCGGCTATTGGCAAATTGCTGATGGAAGCGATGAATCCGCTGGCGCTGGAAGTCGCGATGGAGGTGCAAAAGGAGATTCAGGATCGCCTGGAAGAAGCTGATCGTCTTCGCCAAGCGCGAGTGGAGCGGGCACACTATGAAGCGCAGCTTGCCCAGCGGCGGTACATGCGTTGCGACCCGGACAACCGGTTAGTCGCGGATGCGTTGGAAGCTGATTGGAACGAGAATCTCCGCAGCCTGAGAGCAGCTCGGGAAGAGTACGAACGCCAACGGGATAGGGACCGCTTGGTGGTCGGCGAGGAGCAGCGAGCCAAGATCTTGGCCCTGGCGACAGACTTTCCCCGGCTCTGGACGGATCCCCATACGCCCCATCGAGAGCGCAAGCGCGTGGTGCGCCTCCTGGTCGATGATGTCACCTTGATCAAAGACTGGAAGGAGATCGTTGCCCATGTGCGTTTTAAAGGTGGCGCGACGCGAACCATTACCGTGCCGCGCCCGCAGACTGCCGTCGAAATCCGCCAAACCTCCCCGGAGGTCGTGGCCGAGATCGATCAGCTCACCAACCAGCAGACGCCGAAGAAAATCGCCGCCATCTTGAATGAGCGCGGATCGGTTTCCGGCACGGGACATAAGTTCACCGCCCTTTTGGTCATCGGCATCCAGCAACGCTACGGCCTGAAGCCGCTCCGCGAGCGGCTGCGAGAGCAAGGCCTTCTGACCCCTCGCGAGGCTGCAGACCGGCTGGGGATCTCACTCGACAGTGTGTCGCGCTGGCGTCGAAAGGGCTTGATTCGAGGCCATGTGTACAACGACCGGGGTGACGTCCTGTGCGAGGACCCGGGCAGGGGGCCAATGTTGGACGCGCGCGGTCGCGTTCTGCCAGGAAGGCGCAGGCTCCGTCAAACCCGGCGGCCTAGCGCGATATTGAGAGACGGCGCAATTTCATCAGGCTCCAGGGCCTGATCGAAAAGGAGAGCACAATGAATCCGCAATGCAAAGTGGTTCACAGCGGGGACATCCATCTCGAGGAAGATCGGTATTTTGAGGACACCGCCCAGTGTCTTGAATGGTTGGTCGAAGACGGCATCGGCGCCGGTGCGGATCTGTTTGTGATCAACGGTGACCTGACAACCTACAAGGCGACGATCAAAGAGCGGAATCTGTGGATCGACATGTTGATTCGCATGGCTGAGCACGCGCCGGTGATCCTGGTCGCGGGTAATCACGGCTGTGAATTGGACCGGGACCTGTACGTTTATTCTCGCTCCCGGAGTAAAAATATTATCCACCTGTTTGAGGAACCAGGGCTAATTGAAGTGGGCGCCATGGGAATCGCCGCCTTTCCTTACCCACGGAAAGCAGACTTCGTGTCGGCTTCGCGGGAAGGAACTCTGAGGGACGCCTTTATTCAGCAACTTGACGAATTCAATCGTTGGTTTCATGAGCACCTTGATCGATTCCGATTATTCCTCGGGCATTTTGGAGTGACCGGGGCTCGAGTCTCGGGGGGGCAGCCGTTGGTAGGTCGTTGCGCGGAATATCCGCTTGAACCGCTACGCCGGGTTCAGGCCCAGTACGTAGGCCTCAGCCACATCCATCTTCGACAGCAACTCGCGCCACGGGTCTGGTACGCAGGATCACTTTCCCGTTGCGACTACAGCGAGGTGGAAGAGAAGGGCTACAACCTCGTCACGCTCAAGACGCCGCAGGTAACCGAGGATGGATCCGATGTGGAAGTTGAGTTCCGACGCTCTCCGACACGAGCCTTGACAGAACTCAAGGTGCGGTACGAGGACGGTGAGTTCCATTTGCCAACCGGCTTTGATCGTGCAACCCTAAAAGACTCGCGCGTAAAAGTCATTGTCACCGTGGCCCAGCACACGGTGCAATCGCTCTGCCGGGACGAACAAAACAGGCTGCGCGACATGTTGTTTGTCGCAAAACCGGCCGAACTCAAAATGAAAATAGAGCACGAGCCTGAAGCAGCCAAGGCGGAACCTGGAGTGAGCAGTGCGAGGAGTGCGGCCGAGAAGCTTCGCGCTTATTGGGAAATTCGAAAAGCGCCGCCCGCCGAACAGCAACTTCGGTTGCTGGCGAAGCTCGGAGAGATCGAAGCAATGCTCGCAAAGGAAAGGCCCGGGTTATGATTCGGGATGGGCGTTGGCTTCGAAATTCCTTACGCACTTTCTGAGATGAGCGGTTTAGTACTGTCGAAGGCTCAACGCAACCCGTCTTCTAGACAAGGAATGCAGGAATCGATGGAAAGGGGTGCAGTATGAAGGTTGATTCCACGTTCTGGCACGGGCCAAGGCCGTCCACCCCATCTATCTTTGCACTGAGCCGGAGTTCATTGAGCTGGGTGACGCTGCCGTCGCAGTCTTCCCGTATCCCCACAAAGTTGAGATGGCTGGCAACGAACACAGTCTGGGTGAGGCTTTCGCCCAGCAACTCGATGAATTCAACCAGCGATTTGAGCAGCGGCCTGGATGCGACAAGCTGTTCTTTGGGCATTTCGGAGTGGCCGGTGCCAGGGTGAGCAGCGGTCAGCCCCTGGTCGGGCGATGCGCAGAGTATCCTCTTGATCCGCTACGCAGCTTGAAAGCCCAATATGTCGGGCTCAGCCACATTCATATGCGACAACAGCTCGCCCCACGTGTTTGGTATGCAGGATCTCTTTCCCGTTGCGATTACAGCGAAGTCGAGGACAAAGGCTACAACCTGGTGACACTGCACGCTCCCGATATTCGTCCGGACGTGTCGGACCTGGACGTTGAATTCAGGATGTCGCCCACCCGCCGGATGGTCGAGCTTCACGCCGTCTATGACAATGGCGAACTGCGGCTGCCTGACAACGTGGATCCACTCACCTTGAAAGACTCTCGAGTGAAAGTTGTGGTGACTGTCCCCAACGGACCTGACCACTTGCTCAGCCGCGACCAGCAGGAGAATCTCAGGGAGAGGCTATTGGCTGCCTGCCCTGCGGAACTAAAGGTGAAGATTAAGCACGATGCGGACATCCAGGCGGAACCTGCTCCTATCGCTGCCGCCCGCTCAGCGGAGGAGAAGCTTCATGCCTATTGGGCCATGAAAGGCTCCCCACCGGTCGACCGCCAGGAGCGGTTGCTTAGCAAGCT
>Ga0187891_1002137_pt1 | contig 15487 bp, 12 predicted proteins | sample June2016WEW_21_4_FD_132990 | JGI IMG/M metagenome (GOLD analysis project Ga0187891, IMG submission 132990) | Peatland microbial communities from SPRUCE experiment site at the Marcell Experimental Forest, Minnesota, USA - June2016WEW_21_40 | ecosystem: Environmental > Terrestrial > Soil >... | reverse complement strand
AGGGCATCAATCTTCAACCTGATAGGTTTCATGGCGAATGGAACTATGTCATCAGACCTCATTAGCCCCGACATCGTCGAAGGATAAGGATGGTTGATACCTTTATTTATTTATGCGTCCTTAGCATTCAAACAAACCGCCAGAACTCCGTCATTGCTTCGTGCCACACCTGTTTCTGGAAATATCTCCCGCGACGGCAGTCTTGACGCGAACTCGATTCCGCGAGACATTTCTGGCGGAAGAACACCTGACGCAGCGGCGGTTCAGAGCGATGCTGGGCCGGATCGCCCTGCTACCGATAACGACGGGATAGGTGGATCGTGGCCCAGTCAACAGCGGAATTCGTCTATAAGCTGGTTGGGGTAAGGAGAGGTGTTGCAAAAGTAGGCCACAATGGGGCAATTTTGGGCTGTGTTGCTGCGGATGGCAGACCGTCGGGACTGCTCCGATAGAAGAATCGTTTCACGGAGTCGCGAACGGGCGAGACGGGTGTACTATGGTGACGTTTTCGAGATCAAAAAGGAGATTCCGGTTAAGGAGATAAGCATGAAGAAGCTGCTTTGTGTTGTTGTGTGTTTGTTCCCTGTGCTGATGTTTGCACAGAGCCCGTTTGACGGTACTTGGAAGACCAACATGGCAGCCTCCAAGCTGTCGCCAAAGCCCTACATTTTTTCCGTCAACAATGGCATGTACGACTGCGAAAGCTGCGTCCCCAAAATCAATATAAAAGCCGACGGCCAGGACCAGGCTGTCACCGGCCAGACCTATGACACCATCTCGGTGCAGGTTGTGGACGCCAATTCGATTCACGCTGTCACGAAAAAAGCTGGCAAGCCCACCAGCGATTCCACCCGGACGCTCTCCGCTGATGGGAAGATGCTGACCGTGACCGGCACCAGCTATCCGGCCGACGGCAGCCAGCCCTACAAGTACGAAGCCAAGTACATGCGGGTTGCCAAAGGTCCTGCCGGCTCGAATGCGACCTCCGGCTCCTGGCGCATTCAGAATGTCAACGAAGATACTGCAGGACTCACCAGCATGTGGAAGGTGTCGGGCGATGAGGTGAGCATGTCCACGCCGACTGGCGAAAGTTGGCAAGCCAAGTTTGGCGGCCCGGAGTCGCCAGTGAAGGGCACCTATGCGAATGAGACCGTGTCCGTAAAGAAGCTGGGACCGCGTGAGATGGAAGCCACCTACAAGCGCGATGAAAAACTCTACAGCGTCGAAAAAATGACGGTCTCCGCCGATGCAAAGAAAATGACCAGCGTCGTGGACAACAAGTGGACCGGAAGGGTTTCGACAATGGTTGACGAAAAGCAGTAACGAACATTAGGACGCGGCTGATTTAAGCTCCTCGCCTTAGGTGGGGAGCATTTTCTTTTGGTTGATGAGACCCGCGCGGATGACGGGCTACCCTGACGTAACGCGATTAGGTAAGGGTTTGCCGACTACACACCCAGTATCGCCGCCTCCACGTGCAACATGCTGCACAGGCTATAATTACGCCCACGGATGGCTCTCACCCCTGGCGCGAAACTAGGCCCTTACGAGATTCCAATCGCCGCTAGGCGCTGGCGGCATGGGAGGTTTATCGCGCGAAGGATGCGTAAGACGATCGAGTGTGGAGTGCAGATCGCGCACGGACTAGCGGCGCCGTGATCGATATCGCGTTACCTGGTCGCTCTCAGTCGTGATGGCTAGCGATAAGGGGTGCTGGCCATCGCCGCTTGCAATCGATTGCAGAGCGAGCTTATAGGAAAGTGAAGGTATCCGTCACAGAGCAAAGCAATTCTTGCGCTAGCAGGCTGGGGCCGGAGAGACAGAGGGGGTTTTCACTAACAGTCATCTGCATTCGGAAAGTGCCTTTGGAGGGAGTTTTCTATGGTCACGCTTACTGTGAATGGGGTCCGGCACGAGGTCCAGGCGCCTGACGATACTCCGCTACTCTACGTTTTGCGTAACGATCTCCAGTTGATCGGCCCGCAGTTTGGCTGCGGACTCGCACAGTGCGGAGCCTGTGCCGTTCTGATCGACGGCAAGGAAGTGCGTTCCTGCGTTACGCCGGTCGCGAGCGTCGCCAACCAGGAAATCACCACGCTCGAAGGTCTGCCCGCGAGATGGGCAAAACAAAAGGGCCTCTTGGCAGAGGAGGCGAAAAGCACGCTTCACCCGGTGCAGCAAGCCTGGATCGAGGAGCAAACTCCGCAGTGCGGCTTTTGCCAGAACGGGATGATGATCAAGGCAACCGAACTGCTCGAAAGCAATCCGAGTCCGACCTTGGCGCAAATCAAGCAGGCCTTTACCACATCCGGGCCATCGCCCAATCTGTGCCGCTGCGGAACTTACGTTGCGATCATTGAAGCCGTACAACATGCCGCCACGATCATGGCGAAGAGGAGTTAAGCAATGGCGACCATGAGCGAAAAACCACGGAATGTTTTCGGACCGACCTTATCCCGGCGTCAATTCGTGAAAACGGGTGGCGCCCTTGTCGTGGGGTTCAGCCTAGTTGGCCCGAAGTTTCTGAAGGGCGATGCCGCAAAAACAGCCACATTCAAGAACTCGCTCGATCCCACCCTGCCCAGTTCCTGGATTGAGATTCACCCGGACAGCACGATCCTGATTCGCACCGGGAAGAGCGACTTCGGCCAAGGCACAACCTTTACCGCCTACCGGCAAATCGTGGCCGATGAGTTGAGCGTCCCATTCGAAGCGATCACCACGGTAGTGGCAGGAGACACTGATCGCACGCCGGACGGCAGCGGAGCCTTCGATTTCCTCGGCCGTGGAACACCGAACATCCGAAAGGCGGCCGCCTATACCTACCAAGCTCTGCTCGACCTCGCGTCAGAGCGGCTGGGCGTGCCGAAGGACAAGCTTTCCGTCAAGGACGGCATCGTGTCGGGAGGCGGCAAGAGCATTTCGTACGGCGACCTCGTCAAGAACCAGCAACTGAAGCTCACGATCCCCGTGAAGGGAGACCTCACCACCATCTTTGGGTTGACCATCGAGGGCGATCCGCCGATGAAGCCCGTCAGCGATTACACGGTCATCGGCAAGTCCTTCAAGAATTCCATCATCAGTTCGAAAGTGGCTGCTAAGGAAACCTGGGCGACGGATGTGCGCCTCCCAAGCATGTTGCACGCGCGCGTGGTTCATCCGAAGACGCTCGGATCTACACTCGTCTCGGCCGGTCAACTCAACAAAACCAAGTTTCCGAATTCTCAAGTCATCGTGAAGGGCAACCTCGTCGGAGTGGTTGCGCCCACGGAGTGGGAAGCGATCCAGGCGGCTGAGCAGGTAGCCGGCGCCACGAAGTGGACAGAGTGGAAGGGCCTGCCCGGTAACGCCAAACTCTACCAGCACCTTCGGGAAGAGGCGGATTGGACCACCGCACCTGTCGCGAAGAGCGATGTTGCCAAAGGCGATGTGGGCCCCGTGCTCGCGTCGGCTCATAAGAAGCTTTTCGCCACGTATCAGTTGTCCTACATGAAGCACGCGCCGATCGGACCGACCATGGCCGTCGCCGATGTCAAGCCGGATGGCACGGTGCACATCTATACGCATAACCAGAATCCGCAGGCGCTTCGCGGCGAAATTGCGATGATGCTGCGCATCACGCCCGATCATGTGGTCGTGCATGCCTATCCCGGCCCCGGACATTACGGTAGGTCAAACGGCGGAAACGCGGGCGCTGAAGATGAAGCGGTGCTCTTGTCACAAGCGGTCGGCAAGCCGGTCCGCGTGCAGTGGATGCGCGCTGACGATATGCAGTGGTCCACGCAATCGTCGGTTTCCTTCTCCGACGTTCAGCTTGCCCTCGATGAAAAAGGCAAAATAGCCGCGTATCAAATCGACCACTACATGCCGGCCATGCAGGACGATCGGCCGATCGGTGCTGTCCTCGCGGGACTGCCCACCATGTCTGCCCCTCAGGTCCATTCTGATGGCGTAACGTCCACGGTTAACGGCATTGAAGATCCTTGGGTTTACGCTGGGGTTCCGAACCTGATTGAGAATGGTCATGGCACATTCCAGGTGGGACAAAAAGCTTCTCCTCTCGCCGTCGGTCTCCGCGACCACAGCATGCGCACGCCGGGGCAGTTTCAGCAGAACTATCCGCGCGAACTGGCGATGAGCGAGGCAGCAGCGCTCGCGGGCGTGGATGCCATCCAGTTCCGCATCGACCACGCCAACGAAGAGCGGGCCATCGGAGTGCTGAAAGCGGTCCGTGACGCGTCCGGTTGGGATACGCGCCCCTCACCGCGTTCTGATGCTGCATCCACCGGATCAACGCCCTTGCGGGGTCGCGGAGTTTCGCTGATGTTGCGCAGTGGGACCTATTGGGCCTGCGTTTGCCAGATCGCCGTCACTCCCACTACAGGTGTGATCGTGGTGGAGAAGTACACGATCGCGGTCGATCCCGGCATTGTCGTGAACCCGATGCAATTGAAGCGGAACGTCGAAGGTGGTGCGGTGATGGGAATCAGTCATGCGCTGCTCGAAGAGGTGATGTTTGATGAGAGCGGAATCACCCAGGATGACTGGAACAGCTATCCCATCCCAACCATGTCGGACATACCTGAGATCAAAGTCGTGTTGCTCCACAATCCGAAAGTTGGCAGTTACGGCGGAGGTTCGGAAGCAGCGAATGCACTCGCTGCGCCAGCCATCGCAGCGGCGCTCCACGACTCGACGGGGAAAGTCATTCGGCGGCTTCCGATGAAACCCGCTTACGTGCAGGCGCTTTTGAAGGCTTAACTTCCGGTTGGCCGACAATCCAAAAACTGTGGAGTTGTACGCTTAAAATTGTGGGATTTAGATCGCGTCTGCTCGCTTAATGTCCTTCGCTGCTTTCTCCCTGGTTCCACGGCGGAGATGCTTTATGGGTTTCGCGGAACCAATGATTCGAAGGGAGGAATCGAGAAGGACGTGGTAAAGGCATGTTCCGGCGGTTGGGTTCCGTCTCGATTGGCTTTTGCGAGAATCTCCATCGCCTGTCCCGTAAGCGGTGGAATGTGAATCGTCGCCGTGAGCCATTTTTCGCGTACCCAGGCTTGGCCCGTCGCCGGCTGACCATCACATCCGGTAAACGGTAAACTCAGCCATCGCGACCGCTCGGCTTCGTTGGTAATCTCCTGAAAAGCTTTGCGAGCTCCCATGGCCATCGAGTCGTCCTGCGCGCCGACCAGGCTAATTGACGCGCTTTGTGAGGTGGCCATTTTCAGCCAGGAACGCACCGCCCGCCAGGCACTTTCCTCTGTCCAGTGTGCCTTCAGCATCTTCACTTCAATGTTCGACGGTTTCGTCTCCAGCATCCCGGACTCGCGTTCTTGGGCCGAGGAACTCTGTGAAGGTCCTTCAATGTACAAAACAGAACCGCCTCCGGGCAGCAACGCTGCGAATTGTCTTCCTTGAATGCGGCCAATCTCGAAGTGATTGGAACTAACAGCAAACATAGGTGCGGTTGCCGCCCTGCGGAGATCCGACAAGTAATCCGGCCTCCGGTTCAGGACCGCCCAACCGACTCCTGCAGCACTGGCGGCCCGGGCTACCTGAGGAAGAGCCGTGCCCCCAAACGGTTCCACCACAATAGCATCGGGTCGGGACTCAACTCGGCTTTGGATTGCTTTTAGGAGTTGCGTGCTCTGATTCACGGCGTCGTTATCGGCAAACACTATCTCCACATCGCTCCCCAGTTTGTGCGCGGTCTCTTCCGCGGTTTGGGCTTGTGCCACTTGGAAATCGTTCTCGCGGGTGTGAAGAGACACCAGGAATCGGAGCTTTTTCATCATTTCGCAAGTGTACCTGTACGCAGGCATCCATGAAATGCTTCCAACGATTCTGGGCGAGTGACGGGCCAACCTTCCGTTAAGCCTTTAGGGGAAGAGTAGCCGACCATCCAACCAGAACCGCAGCTAGCACATCTACGAGCCCCCGTTGGCGCCACAGTCGAAGGCCAGCAGGGCGAGCGGTCTGAGTTATAGTGTCTGCCACGGGATTCTAGTTCCCTCCACAGCCCGTGAAGGAAGAGGCTGGAATGAACCGAGTTGCCAGGTTGGCGTCTTTGGCGGTTTTATGTCACACGATCTCCGCGGGCGTCGTCCCGCCCGCTCTTGCGCAAGCCCGGCAACAGGACGCTGCCGCGATCGCCCGGCGCAACGCAACCGAAAGCGAACTCGAATCCATCGCCATCATCGAACGCAAGGTCATGGTGCCCGTGCGCGACGGCAAACGCATGCAGGCGGATATCTACCGACCCAAGGACGAGTCAAAGAAATATCCCATCATTTTTGTCCGCACTCCATACAACTTCAATTACTGGGACGTGGAGTTGGGCGCGCCTCGCGACATGTCGGCCCCACTTGAAGCGGTCAAGCACGGCTACGCGTATATCGAGATGAACGAGCGCGGTCGCTACTTCTCCGAAGGCGACTACGACATTCTCGGTGTCCCGCTCACCGATTCCGACGATGCGCTCGACTGGATGGGCGGGCTGCCCTGGTCTTTGGACAAGGTCGGCCTAATCGGCTGCTCCATGATGGGAGCTGTATGAGTTGAGAGGCTGGTAGCGGCCCTACGCAGAGCATCGCCGGCCGGCGGCACATGGCCCAGGATTGCCACGTCTCTTTATTTCATTCCTTGCCGTCGGAGACGAACAGGCTGGAGCCCTGATAATAAGCGGTGTATGCGTACGAGAGCAGGTCGTCGGTGACGAAGATTTCTCTTAGGGAAAGGAGTCCGGTACGGTCCGCCGGGGCGAACTCTTTGAAGAGCGTGCGATGGCCGGTTGTAACGTCAATGCGCTCGAGGCGGCAGGGCAGTTCGGCGCGGCGATACACCAGCACCGACTGTCCATCTGCACTCCACAGGGCGAGGATGTCGGCCGACATCAGCCCGGGCACGGGCCGCGGGTCTCCTCCGGCTATCGGATATATGAAGTAATTTTCGTCCACCCCGCGCGCCAGAACGAGCTTCCCGTCGGCAGAGAGCAAACCATCGCTGGTGCCTTCCGGAGTCACGGGCTTCGGCGTCCCGCCGAGTTCCTGCACGTAGAAGCGCGTGCCCTTCCCGGGTTCATTGCCGGAGAACAGCACTCTCTTGCCGTCGTGAAACCATTGGGCGGTCGCGTAGTGTTCGAGATTGCCCCGTTCGAGTTGCCGCGTCTCACCGGCGCCAGTCGGGTAGACGAGGAGTTTGGGCGGCACCGATTGCATCAGGGCAAGGACCCACTTGCCATCGGCCGACAGGTCTGCGGGCCATCCTTCGCCGAGGCGCAGCACCGGTGAACCGTCGGTCTTTCGCAGGCAGACGGCGTAATTGGTTCCCAGCGCCGTCTCAGAGAACAAGAGCGTCTGAGCGTCCTGCGACAGCGCCCGCGCATGCGAGGTATTGAGCCACGAAAGGTCGCGATCTCCGTCCATGCCCGGGGTATGGACCATGGCCGCGTAGCGGAAATCCAACCGCGTTGCCAGCCAACGCCCGTCGCGAGCCACGTCCTGGATGATGAATCCGCCGGGCGGCTGGTAGGCAGTTCGTCTCTTACCGGCCATAGTCACGCCATAAACCGTATAACTGCCGCCACTCTGGCTCGCGGGAAAAAGAATCTCTTTTCCGTCTGGTGCCCAGGAAAGTCCGCGCAGGCTCCAATAGCCGCTGGAAAGTACAGTGTTGTTTCCAGAGAGATTCACGGTATTGACTGAGCCGCGATCGTCGAGCTTGCGGGGATGTTCGAAGAAGGCGATGCGATCGCCGTTTGGAGAGAAGCGCGCGTCGCTCAGCGAGCCGCTGACCTCACGCAGCACGTGACCAATGGGATATTCGAGGCGATCCTTGCCGCCGACCTCGCGGATGATGGCGAGTTGTGACCCGTCAGGCGACCAGTCGGCCTGCCGAACGCCCTCTTGAATCTCGCGCGGCGCACGGCCACTCAGAGTCATGCGTGCTAACGTTCCAGTGAACAGCCGATACCACACATAGTGAGCATCCAGAAGAACGGCGAGTTCGCCCTTGGAGGAGACGGCGAGCAGGGTCATGCCGCGCGGGCCGATGGGCTGCGGCTCGGGATAATCGGAGCGCACGGCGAAAACTTGCGGGGTGTTGTCGTAGGTGGCCGCGCTGTAGACGATCGAGTCGCCCGCGAAGGCGGCCTGAAAAATCGCCTCGCGCCGGAAGTTCAATTGGTGGAACGCCAGCGGCTTGGGGGAGCCCCCGGAACGGAATGCAATGATGATCATGGCCGCCGCGATGATGGCGAAAAGCCCTGCCACGATCCACGCCGTTTTCGTGCGGCCGGCACGCCGCAACGTGGGTGAAATCCTGACTCCGGGCTGAAAGCCGGGCTGCAGGGCGGTCATCGAGCCGGACTGGGAACCGCCTTCGGAGATCCATCGCAGCTCGTTCCACAGATCGCTGGCCGACTGCCATCGTTCGTCGGGATCCTTCGCCAGACAGACCCGGATGGTCCGTTCAAGGGCGGGCGGCGTGAGCGGCTGGAGCGTGCTTATCGGTGCCGGGTCTTTGTGCAAGATGTCAGAAGCCACGCTGAACTCGCTGTTGCCCTGAAAGGCGCGGTTCCCGGTCACCATCTCGTAGAGGACAGCGCCGAGCGAGAAAATATCGCTGCGCGCATCCACCTTTTTCCCGTCCAGCTGCTCGGGAGACATGTATGGAACGGTGCCGATAATCGCGCCCAGCTTGGTCATCGGAATGGAGCGCGGAGTCGCATCCGTCAGCGTCTGCGCCAGAGACTGCGCTGGTTCTGCTTTCGCCAGCCCGAAGTCGAGCAACTTGGCGCCGGATTTAGTAAGAATGATGTTGCCGGGTTTCAAGTCGCGATGCGTCACGCCGTTGCGGTGCGCCTTGTCGAGCGCGCTGGCAATCTGCGTCCCATACTGCAGTACCTGAACCGCTTGCAGAGGTCCCTTTTCCAGTCTCTCGGCCAGCGACTCGCCGTCCAGGTATTCCATGACAATGAAATCAACTCCGTCCTGGTGGCCGATGTCGTGCAGCGTGCAGATGTTCGGATGATTCAGGCTGGAAACAACTTTGGCCTCGCGCTCGAAGCGCTGGCGGCGTGTCGCATCGTCAGCAAAATGCGAAGGAAGAATCTTGATAGCGACGGTGCGGTCCAGGCGCGTGTCTCGGGCACGATAAACTTCCCCCATTCCACCGGCGCCCAAGGGCGCGACGATCTCATAGGGACCCAGTTTTGTGCCATTCGCCAAGGCCATGGATGCAGCGGATTATAGGCCTTCAAAGAGGGCTGGCAAAGTGCATCAGGGTGCTCGGACGCAGACCTGTGGAGACAAGTGGATGATCCGACTGTCGCTCCAGCTCACCGCGGATCAGTGCTTTTCCGCCGCAGTCCACTGGTTCTTGTCGAGGATGTGTTCCGTATACCGGGTGCGTTTCGAGTTGTTCCCGAGTCGGGCAAACCGGCAGTAATCGGCCCTGGACGAAGGAATCAAGACTGGCCGCCTGAGAATTTGCTGATCAAGTGGCGAAGTCACGCTGGCTGCGGATTCAATCTGTCAACCAGGGGTTTGCTCTGACACTTACGATTTGAGCAGCACTTGGGGGGAGGGCTGTTTGACTGAGCGTCGCGCGACTCGAAAGAGTTTGGGGCGCTTTCGTTGTTTGGGGTGCCGCGATTTGCGGTAGTACCGACGAGACTCAGGATGCCGCGCCTTGTGCGGTAGCTTGTTGGAGGGGGAGGACCACCAAGAATCTTGTGCCTTTCCCGACTTTGCTGGTTACTTCAATCCGGCCGTGATGTTCCTCGGCTATCTGGCGAGCCAGTGAGAGTCCCAATCCTGTTCCGTTTGTCTTGGTCGTATAGAACGGCCGGAAGATGTTGGGCAGATGTTCGGGCGCAATACCACGACCCGTATCGACAACGGTAATCGCGGCATCGCCGTTCAAGAGCGAAATCTCAACCCGAATAGCGCCGGCCCCGTCAATCGCTTGAACCGCGTTCAACAATAAATTCAAAAGCACCTGATGAATCTGACCGCTGTCGTGTTCGACGGTTGGCAGATTCGGGTCTTTCTGGAGTTCGATCCTGATCGGCCTGGAGAGAACTTGCTGGCGAACCAGCATGGCGGCATGTTCCACCGTTGTATTCAGGTCGCTCGGGCGAACCTCGGGTAGGCGCGGACGGGCTGTTTGCAGCAGGTCGGTGAGAATGTGGTCGATCTGCGCGATCTCCAGACGAACGTCCTTGACCACAGCACGCGCCGGGCTGGTTACGGGTAGATCGCGTCCAACGATTTCGATCACGCCCGCAATACCTGCGAGCGGATTGCGGATTTCGTGGGCGAGCCCGGTAGCAAGTTCTCCGAGTGTGGCCAAGCATTGGGCACGCGACATCTGGGCGCGGTGCAGCCGTTCCACCTCTTCTCGGCTCTCGCACAACTGCTGGACCATGTGGTTGAAGTTACGACCGAGGTCACCGATTTCGTCGTTGCGGTTGGCAAAACCTACCGTGACATCGAGGTCCCCTTCTCCGACCCGCACAATCTTGCCCTGAAGTTCCACCATAACAAGCCGCAAATCATCGCCACCATTTGTTGCGGCTAGAACCTTGTATCCGTTTTCTTGTAGCAAAATCAGTGGGGGGGATATATCCATAGCGAGGCTGTCCTAGCTGCTGATCCCGATCATGTATATAGCTCTCACGCCCCACGATTCTGTTCACAATTGCTCACTATCTGGCGATTGCACCAACTTAGGACGTCCTGATTGTCCCGGCACACGTCCACACTTCTTGCAATCCCGCGCTCGTACGCATGTACCCCCGCCCCACGCCAAGGGGTGGATTTGCGGCGGCCCGATCGAATTCGATTACCGCTGTCCGCAGCGCAGGTGTGCACGGCTATCGCGCAGTACGGGTCTGGTTCAAAGTTCGAGGTGACTATGCTGCTCGCTGGGACCGTTCGTTGGAATGTGGTGCGAGCTTATGCGCTCGTTCGATGATCGGCACCAGCCGTTCCGGCAGTTCGCTTTTCATCACGTATTCGTCCACCAACCACAGGATTCGCTCTGGCATCTCGGAATACGCCGAAAGCAGGATGATCGGCAGGTTAGGAAACCGTTGCTTGATATGGCAGGCTACTGCTTCCGCGTCCATACCTTCCTGTTTATACTCCAGTAGAACCGCAGCCACCGACGTTTCCTCCAACATCTTCATCGCGGTGTGGCCGCTCGATGCGATCTTGACGCAATAACCATGAGATTCCAGAGTCGCTTTGCGAAGCTCCAAGGCTTGTGGAAGGTCGTCGATGCACAACAGAGTGGGGGAGTCCATGGCCACATTCTCCTCTGGATAGCTACCCGTGGTAGGTTACGAAAGCCGTAGTTAGCTCGCCGTCACAACACACCCGCCGCGACCTGATGGCGCATGCGAGTATAGAGGACATTTGAAAGCTTCGAAGATGTTAACGCACTCGTCAAAGGCGCACCCACGCGAGGGCATACATCGTGCCTCCCGATTCGGGAATTCCGGATTCTTGAGCAAAGTGCTCACCACATCCGGGGCTCTGTCACACTCGTCTCACCGCTGGTACGCAAGGCCTGCAAGAACGCTCCGACCTCGGGTATGCCCTTCATCCCGAGAATATCCGGGTAGTTCGGGTAGATCGCGCGAAGCAAACGTGCGCTTTCCTCGACACTGAATCTGTCATCTGTGCTCATGCGCTCAATCCGGGCGGCCCCCGTCTTAAAGGCGGCACGGTCATCAACGCTGCCGCTTGCGAGTCTGGTCGCTCGTAGTGCCACGCCCTCGCCATTCGATAGAGTGTTGTTTTCCCAATGCCCAACAAACGCGCCGCGAGGATACGGTCCCCGCTACACTTGTCGAGCGCGTCAACGATCACCCGGCGCTTTACTTCATCCATCGGAAGAACAATCCCGAGCGGCCTTTGTATTGTCTTCAACAGCGTGCTCATCGTGTCGTCCTCTAAGTTGTCTGCTACGTATCGCTGTCCCATCTGAGATCGATGAAAGGCCAAACACAATCCGGTGGCCACTGGAAGGCAACCTTGGGCCTGATGGCCAGTGGGTCAGGTCTTTTTGGCTCTTCAGGGTCGGGCGAGGAATCGAATATTGGCACTTTGTTCAGCATGCGTGACACTCCCTTAACATAGAATAGCGGCGCATCAATCCCCTTTCAGACCACGGGGGTGAGCCACAGCGACTCATTCACATCTTCCCGTTCAGATCACATCCCTGTCGGACTGTCCCAGTTCCCATGCCCCCAAGTTGGCGCGACGTGTTCGCGCCCAATAGGAGACGCACGCCAAAAGCGGGCAGCGCCCGCCACGCTGGGGGGAGCGTGCCGGGCCACCCGATCAAGCCGCCGCCTTACTCGCCGCGATCTCGTCGCTGGTCGAGGCTGGAAGCTACAAACGGTGGTTATCCTTAGAGCACGGGAGGTTCCATGCGCGGTAATGTATCACGGTATTGTAAATAAAGGAGTTATGTAGTCCCTTTCGTCGTGATTTGACCTGACGAGTGTCGAATAAGTGTCTCGGTCATCGATTCGTCAGTCGCCCTTCCGCAGAACAGGCCCCAGTCAAGTGGGTTGCGAACAGGCGATTCGACACATCCCGCATCCAGCTAAGTCCAAGTCTCTTGCTGAAGTAGCTAGGTCTCAAACGCGGTTGGCAGTTCTGTGCCCAGCAGGGGGCAGTGCGGCGTATGCCTTTAGTTTAGATTCCGACGACCTTGGGCGTATGTGATTTTCGCTGAAGCAGCGGCAGGTAGACCTTCGCGCAGGACGAGACCGAACTGTTGTTGTTGCCTTTCGTAACTTTCACTTTCCCGTCATTGTTTGCACACTAAACTCCTAATGGTTGCATCGCGTCGAGTTGGCCTTGAATAACGAGCAACATAAGCGATGCCGCGCCAGGCCGATGCGCCAGGTCGATGCGCGCGAGTGGTGGCTCTGGGGATTTGCCGTCACTGTCACGTTAATGTTGACGGTGGGTATCGTGTCGCTGACCTTCCCCGGCAATCGCCTCTTACAGAACGCCGAGTGGTTTGATCTCAAGGAGTGGGTACGCGGGCTGGCCTGCCTTGTGCTCCTATTCGACATCTACACGGTTTACCAGCAACTCCAAATTCAACAAATTCGTCGCGAACTGACCGAGCGCAATCAGCTTTTTGAAGTTATCACCGAGAATGCTGCCGACATGATCGCGGTCGTCGATTGTGCTGGGAATCGGCTCTATAACAGCCCTGCGTACCAGAAAGTTCTCGGATATTCGTCGGAGGAATTGAAGTTGACTTCGTCGTTGGAGCAAATCCATCCCGAGGATCAGCAGCGGGTACTAGAAGCGGCCGAGAAAGCAAGACTCACGGGACGAGGAGAGCGGCTTGAATACCGCATACGCCACAAGAACGGGACATGGCGGGTTCTGGAATCGGTCGCCACCGCCATCCAAAATGAAGAGGGTCAGGCCGAGAGACTGGTCATCGTCAATCGTGATATCACGGAGCGCAAGCGGGCGGAGGAGGCACTCGCGCACAACGCTTTGCATGACGCTTTGACCAACTTGCCGAATCGCGCTCTGTTTCTAGATCGGGTGCGACACGTACTTGCGCTGTCTCAGAGGCACACAAGTTATAAGTTCGCTGTGTTGTTCATTGATCTCGATGAATTCAAGGTCTTCAATGACAGCTTGGGCCACGCTGCAGGAGACTCCCTTCTCATACAAATTGCTCGCCGCTTGACCGCTTCTATTCGGGGTATCGATACCTTTTCACGCTCGGTCCTGACACAAGGTACAAGCCCGGTTGCAAGCGAAGCGAGTTTGGCAAGACTTGGCGGCGATGAATTCACCATACTGTTGGAGGGCATCAGAGATTGCGGCGATGCCGTTCGGGTAGCGGAGCGCATTCAAGAGCGATTGGCCATTCCTTTTGTGGTGGAAGGACAAGAGGTAGTGACGACCGCCAGTATCGGGATCGCCTTTTGCGCACTTTCATACACCAATTCGGAGGATTTGGTGCGCGATGCCGAGATAGCGATGTACCGAGCCAAGCGGGAAGGGAAAGCTCGCTGTCAGGTCTTTGATAACGCGATGCACACCTTTGCCGTCAAGAGATTGCGCCTCGAAACTGACCTGCGCCGAGCACTGGAACTGGGCGAATTCCGAGTTCACTATCAGCCCATTGTTTCATTAAAGAGCGGAAAGATTGTGGGATTCGAAGCACTCAGCAGATGGCAACGGCCTGAAGGCCTCCTGTTACCTGCCCATTTCATCCAGATCGCTGAAGAGACTGGAATCATCCTGCCCATGAACCGTCTATTGCTGCGCGAAGCTTGCCAACAGCTTCGTGCATGGCACTCTCAATTTCCTTGCGATCCGCCGCTGACAATGAGTGTGAACATCACCCCCAAAGAGTTTGCCCAGCCGGACTTGGCGGCTCAGATTGGAACTATTCTGGTCGAAGTTGGAATCGACCCGAGCAGCATCGACGTAGAGATCACGGAAACCATCGCGATGGCAGACCCGCAAAGATCGAGCCTGGTTCTCTCGGAACTGAAGACATTGGGAGTTCACTTAAGTATTGACGATTTCGGAACTGGGTACTCTTCACTAAGCCGATTGCAAGGATTCCCGGTGGACAACTTGAAGATTGATCGCACCTTCATTTCTAAGATTGATACCGACAGCGAAACAAGCGAGATCGTGCGCATCATCATTATGCTAGCTCACAACCTTGGTCTGAAGGTCGTAGCTGAAGGTGCTGAAACGGCGGAGCAGGTCAGCCTGCTCAAACGGATGAAGTGCGAACTCGCTCAAGGCTACTTCTTCGCCCGACCCGGAGACCACGCCGCTGCTCAGGCGCTTTTGATGAATACCTATTCATTGGCAGCACGGCCGTCACCGATACTAGCCATTTAATGGCACGTCTCAGGCGTGACGCTCAAGAGGTGTATCCGTGGGCCAACGACTTGGGGCTCTTATTAATAGTAACTACCCCTCTGAAGAACCAACATCTTGCGGAGCAGTACGGGAGGGTTGGGTCCGCGAACTCTGCACTATGTCAATTGCGGTTGAGAGACTTGACGCGACCGCCACGGTACTCGGACTGTTCTCGGACTGAGATTGTTCCATGGCCGAAGCTCGGCTGGAAACCGGAAATGTCTTGAGTCTCTGCACCAATGGGATAACAGAGACAATTGGTCGCAACCCGCCGAATGTTACGAGTGTAACCACTCATGGGACGCAATACTGAATAGTTGTGATCGGTTCTCCTACAATCAAAGGACATGGAAGTCCAAGAATCAGCGGTTTCAACGACTCGCAAGGGAGATCGTATTTCAATCTCAATCAGCGTGCGGGTCTCGTGTACTGATCTCGCGGGTGAGCACTTCACCGACGTTGTGCAGACGGCGAATGTCAGCCGTAACGGTTGCTGTCTGCTTTTGAAGCGTTCCCTGGCCCCGGGTCAGAAAATTCACTTGCAACGGATGGGT
>Ga0187891_1002136_pt1 | contig 15493 bp, 14 predicted proteins | sample June2016WEW_21_4_FD_132990 | JGI IMG/M metagenome (GOLD analysis project Ga0187891, IMG submission 132990) | Peatland microbial communities from SPRUCE experiment site at the Marcell Experimental Forest, Minnesota, USA - June2016WEW_21_40 | ecosystem: Environmental > Terrestrial > Soil >... | reverse complement strand
GATGTTGTCGAGATGGAAGTGGCCGGCTTCCATCGCCGCTTCCCACACCTGGCCCTCCTGCTGTTCGCCGTCGCCCATGAGGCAGAAGATTTTGTGCTTCCGGCCGTCGATGCGCGCGGCCAGAGCCATGCCGACGGCGATGCTCAGCCCCTGGCCGAGAGAGCCGGTGGAGACCTCGACGCCGGGCAGCTTGAGCCAGTGTGGATGGCCTTGAAACGGCGAGCCGAGTTTGCGCAGCGTTACCACATCGTCGAGCGGGCAGAAGCCAGCCATGCCGAGCGAGACGTAGAGCGCGGGCGCTTTGTGGCCGGCCGACCAGAGGATGCGGTCGCGATCGGGCCAAGCGGGATTCCGGGGATCGTGGTCGGCCACGCACAGATAGAGGGCGGCGGCGAGGTCCATGATGGAGAGCGTGCCGCCGGCATGGCCGGAGCCTGCAGCGCAGAGTGCGACAAGATTGTAGCCGCGCATGAGGCGGGCAGCATCGCACAGCTCTTCGATGGAGTATTCCTTGGTGAGCAAACCGGTTTTTGAATCCCTCAGCGCCATTGCCGTTCTCCTTCGCGCTTCAAGTCGGCCACTTTCCCTGCCGCTACAGATTTGTCTTCGTCCACGCGTCAATGCGCTGGAGCGCTTCCATCAGGTTCTCCATGGAGTTGGCCACGCTGAACCTCACGTAGCCTTCGCCGTATGATCCAAACGCCGTGCCCGAGAGAGCCGCCACGCCAGCCTGTTCCAGCAGCGCATCGGCAAGCCGTTTGGAGGGCCATCCCGTGGCGGCGATATTGGCGAAGACGTAGAACGCGCCTTTCGGCATGCGCGCGCTGAAGCCTTTGATACGGTTGAGGCCGTCGACAAACGCGCGGCTGCGGCGCTCGAACTCTGCGCGCATTGCGTCCACCGCGGATTGATCGCCGGCGAGCGCGGCCAGCGCCGCGCGCTGCGTGGCGGCGGCGGTGCAGGAGTTGCAGTTCGTTACCAGGCGCGCGATCTGGGCAGCGAGATCGGCGCGCATGACTCCGTAACCGATGCGCCAGCCGGTCATGGCATAGGTCTTCGAGAATCCGTCGAGCAGAATGGTGCGCGCCTTCATGCCCGGCACGCTCATGATGGAGAAAGGCTCGCCCTCGAACTGCAGGCGGCTGTAGATTTCGTCACTCAGGATCATGATGTTGCGATCGCCAATGACTGCGGCGGCGCGTTCGATGTCGCGGCGGCTCAGCACGCCGCCGGTCGGATTCTGAGGCGAGTTGAGGATGACAAGTTTGGTATGGGGCGTGATCAGGCGCGCCATTTCGTCCACGTCCATAGCGAAGTTGCGCTCTTCGCGCAGGGGAATGGGAACCGCCGTGCCGCCGGCGTAACGGATCATCGATTCGTAGATGGGAAATCCAGGGTTGGGATAAAGGACTTCGTCGCCTTCGTCGATGAGGGCGAGCATGGCGTTGAAGATGATGGGCTTTCCGCCGGGGACAACGACCACTTCCTCCGGCCGGACGGCCACGCCGCGCGTGCGGCTCACATATCCGGCGATGGCTTCACGCAGCTCGGGCAGACCGGCCGAGGGGACGTAGTGAGTCCACCCGCCGCGCAGCGCCTCCACAGCCGCTTCGATGATGTGCTGCGGGGTCGAGAAGTCGGGCTCGCCGATCTCAAGATGCACAATGTTCCTGCCCTGGCGCTCGAGCGCCTTCGCTTTGCTGAGGACTTCAAAGGCTGTCTCCGTGCCCAGGCGCTCCATGCGGCGCGCCAAAATCAACTCGTGTTCCGCCACCTGCATTGTCATCGCGATCGCTCCAATCGCTTGCCTCGGCCGGGGCGCGGCGGGTCAGTAAGCGAGCCACCCGCACCTCGGCCGGATGGCATTATACTGCCGGCGAAAACCAGCAAAATGTGACGGCCGTCGCCTTCCTGCGGAATCCGCAAAAGCTACCTTTGCACAGGCGCGGCAGTGCAACTTTGTGAGTAGAATGTTCTGCAAGCGCACCGCCGGTCCACGCAAATGAACTATTACGAACAAGTCGTAGAAGCCGCTGCCTTTTTGAAAGCGGAGATGGGCTCGCTCGACCCTCGAGTCGGCATCGTGCTGGGCTCGGGGCTGGGCGCAGCCGCCGACGCGGTCGAAAATCCGGCGATTGTCCCCTACAATCAGATCCCTCACTTTCCGCAATCCACTGTTGAGGGCCATTCAGGCCGCGTGGTAGCGGGGATGCTTGGCGGCGCGCCGGTGGTGATCCTGCAGGGGCGCGTCCACTTCTATGAGGGCTATTCGCCGCTTGAGGTCACATTTCCCACGCGCGTGCTGGGCATGCTCGGAGTGCACGCGGTGGTGCTGACGAATGCGGCAGGCGGTATTCAGCCGGGACTGCATGTGGGCGAACTCGTATTGTTAAGCGACCACATCAATCTGATGGGCTGGAACCCGCTGAACGGGCCCAATGAACCGCGCTTCGCGGTCCGCGCCGGGGCGGGCCAGCGATTCTTCGACATGACCGAGGCCTACAGCTGGGCGCTCCGCGCGCTGGCCAAGGAAGAGGCGCACGAAGAGGGATTCACGTTGGAGGAAGGCGTATATCTTGCCACGCCGGGACCAAGCTTCGAGACGCCTGCCGAGATTCGAGCGTTTCGTGCGCTGGGCGCGACGCTGGTGGGCATGTCCACCGTTCCCGAGACGATTGTGGCGCGGCACATGGGAATTGAAGTGCTCGGCATCTCGTGCGTGACCAACCTGGCCGCGGGACTGGGCACAAAGCCGCTAAGCCACGAAGAGGTAAACGAAACGGGCAAATGGGTGGAAAGCCGGCTGGCTAGTTTGCTGAAGCGGGTGGTGCCGAGAATCGCCGAGAGGGTCGAATTGGAAGAGTGAGCGCGGCAATGTATGAAGCGGTGGGGAATGAGGCGGCAGGGACGCTGAGCCGCTTCCCGGGCGCCAAGATCGGCAACGCGGTAGCACAAGAGGCGCCGCGCCTGCCGTTTCCGCCCACGGTGCTGGGGATTGCCGGATGCTCGGGATCGGGCAAGACGACCTTAGCCAACGAGCTGGCGCGCACGCTGCGCGGGCTGCGCTTTCATCTCGACGACTACTATCTCGACCTCACGGAACTGCCGCTGGCCGAGCGGGTGAAAAAGAACTTCGACGACCCGGCGTTGATTGAGGTTCCGTTGCTTGCCCGGCACATCGCCGCACTGGCGCGCGGAGAAACCATAGATCGCCCCGTCTATGACTTCGCCACCTACACGCGCGTCCCGGGCCGCAGCCAGCGCGTCACTGCCGGCCCGTTTCTCATCGTCGAGGGGCTCTTCGCTCTTCACTACAGCGAGCTGCTCCCCTGCTACAACCTGCGCGTGTACGTGGATACGCCGGACGCTCTGTGTTTTGAGCGGCGGTTGAAGCGCGACGTGGAAGAGCGCGGGCGAACACCCGAGCTGGTGCGCGAGCAGTACGACCGCACGGTGCGGCCCACCAGCGTGGCCTATGTGCGGCCTTCCGCCAGGAAGGCAGACCTGGTTGTCGATGGCACCGGAGCGCTGGACTGGAAGGTGGAAAGGGTGATGACGGAGATGCGCAGGCGCGGGCTGCTGACGGGAGCGGAGTAGCAGGCCGCCGCTGCCCACCCGATCAGGAACTCCACCCCAATGAAGCCAAGCGGCACCCCGCGATGGCAGTCACCAGCAACTCCGCGGAAGCGAGCTTCATTGCGGCAGCACTTCGATTCCGGTCACCGTGGCATAGCCCTTGACCGGGATGAAGCTCAAAATCAGTTTGCCCTGGGCATTCGGCTCCAGATCCGCGAATCTCCGGATCACGACGTCGGAGGCGCCGGCTTCCTTGGCTAGGTCGAAGCCGGTGAGAAGGACCTGGCCGTTGCAGAAGACATTGAAGACATGAGCGACCGCCGGTTTGCCCTCGAGAGCGACAGCGGGCAGCTCGTCCCAGTCGCCATGGCGCACCGCAAAATGCAGCGTCACCGTGTACTTTCCCGCAGAGACCGGAATGGCATAGGAGAAGTTACCCCACCGCTCGGTCTCGTAAAGCTCGGGATCGTCGGTTCCTTTCACGGGCGAGGTATAAGCCGCTAACTGCCCGCCGTCGAAGTAGTCGTCGGGGCTCCACCAATGGCTATCGTTGGAGTAGTAGGGGGTTTCCCTTGCCAGAATGCGAACAGGACGAAGGTGTCCCCGGATTCCGGGCAGGATTTCGATGGCGGAGAGGGTCGCCTGCTGGCCGTTGTCCGCCGAAAACTCGAGGTGAAGCATGCCGTCCGCGGCCGGCTCGATGTCGGTAAACACTTTCACGTCGGCGGCGGAGCTTGCGCCGGCGTCGGCCACCACATCGAAACCGCTGACCAGCGGCTTGCCGTTTTCGCGGATGGTCATGATGCGGCTGCCTTCTCCTCCCGTGCCGGAGGACTCGGGCCCATAGACGGTTTCAGCGAAGTGCAGATGCAGCTCGTAGATGCCTTTGTGCAAGGGAATGTCGTAGCGGAACTGTCCTTGCCGGCTGGTACGGTAGAATCCCGGATCGAGTGTGCGCGCAATGTGTTCGGCGGAGCTCTTGACCGCGGTGCCGCCGGTGAACCAGGCGTCAGCGTTCCAGAGCTTGTCGGCGTGGTCGACGAAGCTTCGGCCCGCGCCCGCCAGAATTCGCACCTCCTCGCCGCCCGGCGGCCCCAGCGAAGGTTCTGAGGACAGGCCGGCGAATGGGTTCGAGTCAACTGCAGGCTGCCCCTGCTTCTGCTGCAGGGAGCGATGCCAAACATAGCTAAAGGCCAGCAAGAGAACGAGGAGCGATAAGGCAGCCCACCACCCATGCCGAAGGAGCGGAGCAAACACACTCTGCAAGGGCGCGACGCCAATTCCGGGTGAGGCTTTGGCGGGGGCCATGGAAAGACTTCCGGCGCCCGCCGTGGCATTGCGTTCAAACTTCGGAACGTACTGCCCCACCGGAATCGAGATTTGCAGCGGATTTTGGGCGCCTTCGCCCTGGTAGTACTCGGCGAGGCGGCGGCGCAGGCGGTTGGCCTCAACGCGAACGATGGAATCCGAATCCTGATCGAATGAAGCGCTGCGGCGAAAGGCTTCGACTGCAATCGAGTATTCCTTGATCTGGTTTGCCTCGCCGGCAAAGAGCTTCTCGCATAGATAGGAGAGAAGGTTCGCCAGTGTGGGTGCGCGGGCGAAGCTCCTGGACTCAAGGAGCGTTTTCAGTTCCGCGCGCTGCTCGGCGAGTTCGATCGTTTCGGGACTTTCCGCAGTCATCTGCCGGCGCCTCGCGAACGAGTGTGGGATCGTTGGGTCGATTGTAATGTTAGCGCGGCTTTCCGATTGCGAAAGGCTTTAACGGTGTACGAAGCGGTGCAAAGACAGCGTGTAACGGCAGGTAACCCTTGTTACCAGCGATGCAAATGCAGACGAGCCCCTGTTTCACCGTGAGGACAAGTTGCTGGATCGCTGGGTATTTAGCAGCGCGCCAGCGGCAGTAACCCAGCCGCTACGGAGAAGTAGCAGGTATAGCGTTGTACGCCGGGGCCGGCCTGGTCTCTACTCAAATCGATCCAACGTGCAGAATGCCGGGGGCAACCGATCGAGCAGCCCTCCCTGAGTTGCCCCGGATCGAGAAAGAGGTGTTCCATGCCAAGACTTTCAATCATCATCGCCGCGATGAGCCTGATGTCCTGCGCCGCCGCGTATGGATGGAGGGCTCCCATGCGGGACCTTCCCAACGGGATCAGCCTGGAGACAGCAAAGGCGTCTGAGGAGCACGGCGACATCGCCCGCGCTCGGAGCGACTATTTGTCGGCCGTGGTTTATTACCAGAAGGCTCTGCGCACCGGCGGACCGAACGCCACACTTTATAACAAGCTGGGGATCGCCCAGCTCAAGCTGGAGAGCTACGGCGCCGCGCGCAAAAGCTTTCTTGCGGCCGTCAAAAGCGATCCCCACAATGCAAGCGCGCTGAATAACCTGGGCGCATTGATGTGCATTCAGAAGAAGTACAAGGCGGCGCTCAACTACATGAAACAGGCGCTGGAGCTGAACGAAGAGAATGCATCCTTTCACGTGAACATGGCAGAGACGTGGGTGGGCCTGTCGCGGATGGACCGCGCCATGAACGAATACGCGCGGGCTCTTGAGCTCGATCCCGACATTTTCACCTCGAGCGAGGAGGGAATGATTGCCCAGTTGAAATCGCCGGATCAACTCGCGCGGATGGATTACCTGATCGCCAAGATCTATGCCCAGAAGGGGAACCTTGAGGGCGCATTAGACTACCTGCGCCGCGCCAGGGACGGCCGTTATCCGCAGCTGGCCGATGTGTACGTTGACAAGGAATTCTCCGCACTGTGGCAAGATCCGCGGCTGGAGAAGATCGTCAAGCGTTGACGATGGAGATGCGCAGGCGCGGGCTGCTGGCGGGAGCGGGGTAGCTTCAGTCAACAGCAAGCAGAATCAGGCGCCGCCGGTGGCCAGCGGAATGTGGGGAGGGTGCAGCAGAGAATTCCCACCGCTTCCGCCGGCAGGCGCAGACTTGGGCCGGTACACCTGGAAGCTGTTCTTGCCCTTCTCTTTGGCCGCGTACATGGCTTCGTCGGCATATTGCATGAGCGTGTCAAGATCGCTTCCCGCCTCGGGGTAAGTGACGACGCCAACGCTGACCGTGATGACAGCCTGCGTCTGATCGATCTGATAAGGATGGGCGACGGCAGCAACGATTTTGGCCGCGATGGATTCGGCTTCCGCGGGAATGCGCAGGTCGGGAAGCAGGACGATGAACTCATCCCCGCCGATGCGAGCCACAGTGTCAGTGGCGCGCACGCAGTCGCACAGGCGGTCGCCTAACTGGCACAGCAACTGGTCGCCGGCCTGGTGGCCAAGTGCGTCATTCACAATCTTGAACTCGTCGGCATCGACCATGAGCAGGCCAAAGCACGTCTGAAAACGAACTGCGCGCTTGAGCGAGGTTTGGCAGCGGTCGTTCAAAAGGATGCGGTTGGGCAGGCCGGTGAGCGCGTCGTGCTCCGAGAGGTGACGCAGGCGCTCCTCGCTGCCGCGAAGCGCGCGCGTCTGCAGCGCCACGCGGTGGCGCAGGACGACGATCCAGGCGAAGGAGGCGAAAACCAGAAGGCCAACGACGGAAAAGCTCTCGAGCGTGTGTTCTGAGGTCCACCAGGTCGGCGCCTGGAGAACAGAAATGTCGTCGATCGAGCGCAGCAGGATGTGTACCGACTCGGGCTTTACCACACCCTCGCCTAAATTGGTGCTCAGGGAGTCCACCTGCACATTGCAAACGCCGGTGATGCGCACGAGGCTGCCATCCTTCCAGGGAAGCGCGCCGCCGAGGGCTGCGTCCTTGGGAAGGATGGCCGGAAAAACGTAGCGGCCCACGCGCAACATCAGGGTGGGATCGGTCGAAGCGAGGTCCTTGCCGATCAGCTCCGCATCCATCTGCACAAGCTGGCCATCGAGATTGCCCTGGATGGCCTGATCGGCCGTGATCGCAAGCGGCATCACAGGAGAGGCGCTGCCTGCCGTGCGAAAGGTCGCGTCTTCGAGCGTTGGCTTAAACAGGTTAATCGCCGGAAAACCCACGACGTCGACGAGAGTGCCCACTGCCACGCCGGTTGACTGCGTCGTCTGAATACAGATCGCAGCCCTGGGGTCCTGAATGCACAGCATGCGCCCTGGCCAGTCGAGCGTGACCTTGCCTTGCACGTGGACGCGGTGCAGGAGTCCAGGATCGGGTGAGTACCGAAACAGCTCCGTGATCGGAACTGCTGGGACCGCGAAAGGGTCGCGCGGCGCTGCCTGAACGACCTCGACCTCCCGGAGCGTTGGGAACAACACACGCACGCCAAGCAACTGGTCCTGCTGGTTGAAGACCGCGCCGGCGTTGCCCTGAATGCGGACCAGCGAATCGACCAGCGATTCGTAGTTGACCCCGGCCTGGCGGACGGACACCGCTGTCAGCGACCCGTCGTTTGCGGCGATGCCGAGAACCACGTTATTCGGTCCCAGTTGCGCGGAACGGACGCGGCCTTCGATTTCGACCCACTGCGCGTCGAAGGCGCCGCTAAGCAACTGCGTCAGGGTTACGTTGGGAGGGTTCAGAGGCAGGTGCGACTGCCCAAGAGCCCGCACTCCCGTTCCCATCACGACTGGTGAATAATCTCCCGGCCCGCTCACTCCGGTGATTTCGACGAGCATGCCGGCCTAGAGCGGAAGAATGGGCCGCACAGGAACGGAGACGAAAACGCAGCCGGTCGCATCATGAACAAAGAGCGCACCGTGCCTGGAGTCGATGTGGGGATCGTAATACGTGACGACCGCGCGCAATCGGACGGGATAGGCGCGAACGGCCTGCTCGGGCGGCAGGTTATGCACCTCTCGCGTCGTCGTGAGCGTGCGCAGTGGTTCCCGGGATTCAGACCGCGGCTGAGCGCCGGCCGTCAGGCAGGCCGCAACCAGCGCGACCAACGGCACAAACAGGCGCCTGACCCGCATCCGATTCCTCCCCAGAAACCAGTTCACTTGGCTGCGCGAAAGACCGCACACCAACCCGCCCGCAAAACTATAGCATGAGCATGAAGGCCAAGAATGTCATCGACCATTATGCCCCACTACATGAGGAAATGGCAGGTTACCAGTGCGTTCCGGCCGGTTGAAGCTGCGGAAAACCCGGGAATCGAGAAGAAAGAATCTCAATTCGGGATCGGCCGCGAGCCGGACAAGACGTTGCCGGCAGGATCATCTTACTTTGCCGTCAGCGCCGCCACGGGCACCAGCATGTCTTCCTTGCGCATCACAAGATTGGTGGCGTTGAGCGTGGCCAGCTCGAAGCCGTGACCGTGAGTAATCGCGTCCGTGGGGCAAGCCTCGACACAGTAGCCGCAGAAGATGCAGCGGTTGTAGTCGATGTTGTAGACCTTGGCGTAACGCTCCGACGAGGAAATGCGGTTCTCGGCGGTGTTTTCCGCGGCCTCGATATAGATGCAATTGGCCGGGCAGGCCGCGGCGCAGAGAAAGCACGCCACGCACTTCTCCAGGCCGTTTTCGTCGCGCTCGAGGACGTGCGCGCCGCGGAAGCGCTGCTCCAAGACCGCGCCGCGCAGGGGGCCGGGACCGTCGGGGTAGTTCTCCACCTCGGAGGGCGCAAACATCTCGCGCAGGGTGATGCTCATGCCCTTGGCGATGCCGGCCACGTTGCGCACAATCGACATGCGTCCAGTATACGATGAGGGTTGGGAGGCCTTTTCGATGCGATCGAACCTTTGTACCGCCGTCTTTTTGTCACTGCTCGGTATTATGGCGATTTCTGCGCAGATGCCAGCGCAGAACCAGCCGCAGCCGGCGGCTGTCGGCTCAATGGACGGCATGGACATGAGCAAGCCTGCTTCTAACGGCAGCGCGAACAATGCAAGCTCCGGCAAACCCATGGATATGAATCATGGCGACTCGATGAACATGGGCGACTGCAAAATGGACATGGGCAAAGGATCGGATGCGGGCAAGCCCATGGACATGAGCCACTGCATGGCGATGATGCACGGCGCGATGGACAAGAGCGACGTTGCCTCCATCCCGCCCGGCGTGTTGCGCTTCACCTTCGCTGACAAGTCGACGGATTGGACGCTGGCGAAACTGGCGCCGCTCGCGCACGTGAACGCGATCTTGCCCAACGAGCACACCAAGGCCAACGACACCTACTCCGGCGTGCCGCTTATGGACCTGCTCACGCCGCTCGGCGTTCCCGCTGGCCCGCACGGAGCGGCGATGCGGATCTATCTCGTGGCCGAAGGCTCCGACGGATACAAAGCGGTGTACTCTCTGGCCGAGGTCAACCCCGCCCTGCAGGACTCCACAGTGATTGTGGCCGACAGCGAGAACGGCAAACCGCTGACCAGCGATGGCCCGCTGAAGCTCGTCGATACGCGCGACAAGCATCCGGCGCGCTGGGTGCGGAATCTGGTTGCGATCAAGGTTCTGCCAGCGGAGTGAGAACACACGAGACCCTGCGAGCCGCACAGGACTGAACCGGCGCGCGAGCAAATGCACAGAGCCGCGCACCTCAGGAAATCGATCACTTGAGGTGCGTCAGCCAATGCGAATGCTGCTCGTGCGGGTCGCGCAGCTTTAGTGATGCTGCCCGCCCTTGCCGCCGCTCGACCCGTGCGATGCGGGCTTCGTGTTACGATCTGCCGGAATTGGCCGGTTGACAGCAGGAGTGGCAGGCTGCCCGTGATTCTGATTCGCAAACTGTCCGCGAACCCCGCCGTAGTTCTGCTCATGCTGCACCTGCGTGTTCATACGCGGAGCAGTTGGCTCGCGAGCCGCCGCCCCCTCCGATGGCTGGGGCCGATATTGCACGCCCGCTCCGCCGCGGAAGCTCGGGCGAGAATTGTTGTTGTTGTTGCGGTTGTTGTTGTTGCGGTTGTTGTTGTTGTAGTTGTTGTTGTTGTTGCGGTTGTTGTTGTAGTTGTTGTTTCCGCGATTGCCGGCGTTATAGCTGTACACGTTGTGAACCACACGCACGTTGATGTTGTTGTACGCGCGGTTATAGAAGAAGTGGCCACCGTTCCAATAGCCGCCCTCGTAGCCGAAGCCGACGTAGCCAAAGCCGTAGTTAATTCCGCCGTAGAAGCCGATGTGCGGGCCCCAGTGGCCAGGGTAGAACAGGTAGCTGCCGCCGTAAAAGCCCCAATAGCCCGGCGTCCAGAGCGCGCCCATGTAGGGAGGCTCAACCCACGCGCCCGGCACCCAGTAGTAGCCGTTCGGGCCCCACGCCCAGTAGCCGGGTTGCCAGAGGTAGCCGTCGCCTGGCGCTGGGGGCTGATCGTAGTCAGGAAGCGGCGGCGGAGGCTCCGTTGCCTGTTCTGTGGGCAGGCCTGCGTATGCTGAGTCGTCGGGAGGTTGGCCCGGCGCGGCCGACTGGTCGGGCGGCGGCGGTGCTTCAGTTGTGTACGATGGCCCGGCGGGCGCCTCGTTGACAGCAGCCGGATCCGGCCCCTGGTCAGGGGGAGCCTGGTCCTGCGCGCCGGCAACGGCGGCGCTGACGGTGGGAAGAGTGGGAATCAGCCCCTGGCGACAGACGGCGACGCAAAGAAATGCGGCGACGGCGATCGACATGGCGATAGCAATTCGAGGAATACGGTTCATCTTACCCTCCAGGAAATCGGAAGCATCCCGTGGTCACCAAGTCTAGCGCAGCCAGGCTGTCATCGGCTATTCGGCGCGCGGAAGCCAACGATGTCAATGCCGGACGGCGGGCGGCGCGGACTTGCCGCGATTGTTTGCCGGCGGCGTGGTCACGGGCTTGCGCTGTGGTTGCGCGCTCAGCATTTGCTGGCACAGCGCCGAGTCTTGCCCACGCTCGAGACCCTGAACGGAATTTTGCCCGCGGCAGAGGCGCAGTTCCATCGCATCGGCATTGTCTCCGGTCAGTTCTACCGTGCGCTCCAGTCCGCTGAAGGGGTCTACATCGAATCGGAAAAGCGTATTGCTGGGCGGCTTCAGCTTGCCGTACTCGAAGTGGTTCCACGTGCAGAGAAAGGCCCGGCCATCGGGATCGGCCATCACGGCGTAAATTTGCGTCCAGTCGATGCCGCTGCCGACGCCGGGTCCGGTCGCATTCCAGACGAGCACTCCCTGGCCGCCGCGCACCCATCGCGCCGCCCACATGTGGTACGAGATGTCGTAATGAAAAGTAGTGAAGTACGTGCTGGCCGCGCAATCGTGGCAGTTGTCGTAAAGGATGGTCAGCTCTTCGGGCGCGTCCGCGGCGAAGTGCTCCGAATCGAACCAGCGCAGGTTGACGCCGGTGATGAGCGGCGCCACAACGTGGCTGGTAAGCGAAACGTTCCAGATAGCGAATGTGTCGCCGCTGGGCGGCGATTGCGGACCGGGACGATCGGCGGTGACCACCAGCGCCGCATCGTAGACTACGCCGATCTCGCGGATCGCCGTCCATTTCTCGACCGCGAGCGAGCGCGTGACCCAAGCCACGATGTTCTGATCCTTCGGGTCGTGAAAGTCGATCCAGCGAAAGGTGCCCGACGTTTGCTGAGCGGCAAGGGGAAGAACAAAGGCCAACGCTGCGGCAACAGCGATGAGGCGCCTGGGGAGGTCAACCCGCATGAGTTTAGATATAGCAGAGCGGGGCGCGGAAAGGCATGGCGGCGAAGCGGCTGCAGCGCCACGCATCGTGCGGGCACGCCGATTTATTTCTGGGGGGCAGCCGGGCCGGCCGCGGGCTTGATCTGCGTCGCGAAGTCCGGCGGGAGAGCGTCTTCGGCCGCAGCGCCCGTCACGAGCGCATCCCAGCCATCATCGGCGCCGTGGTATTTCGTGTATTTGGCTTTGCAATACAACAGCATGCTGCTCGCGTCTTGCGGAATGGCGGCGCTCTGAGCCAAATGGATGGCCCGCGCGCAGTACCAGAAACCGCCGGCATCGAGGGGCGTCGACTCCAGGTCTGCGACCGCTAGCTGGTAAGTGTCCTGCACATTCGTGGGGTCGATTTTGTAGGCCCGCGTCAGCCACTCCCTGGCCTGCGAATAGTTCTTCTGCTGGACCGCGCAGTAGCCTTCCGCGCCCACAAAGATATCGTTGAGCAGTTTGCTTAGCGTGACGTAGTCGGCCTCCGACATATCTGCGGGCTGGCGCCACATCGGCACTTCAAGCATTCCTCCAGACGCGTCGACGCACATCTCATTGAGCGCTGCGTTGTCGCCCTGTGCCGCGTTCACGCGGTCGAGCGCCACCACAATGCCCAGCGCGCGAATATTGCCGGAGTCCGCAGCCAGCAGGCGTTTCGCCACTTTCATCACCTGTTTCGAATCTCCGGCGGTTTGCCAGGCCGCCATCTCCTGCTCCAGCACATCGGTCAAGACTACGCTCTTCGGGTACTGCTGGACGAAGGCCTCAAGCGCTTCGGCCCGCGACGTCGCGTCCTGCGTATTGACGGCGGCCGTATAGGCCTTGTATTCGGCTGGGTCCTGAATAACCTCTTGCCCGGACGGCGGCTGCTGTGCGGAAACGGCAACGGCGACGAGAAGACCGAGCGCACAGAGCGGGCGGAGGGCCTGATTGATTCGCAGGCAGTGCACAAAGGAAGCGTAGCACAGGCGAGTCGGCCGCCTCGCCAGTTCAAAACGAGTCTTTTCGTGTCGAAGTTGATTCAACTCTTGCGGGGCGGCGTCGCACCCTGATTCCCGCGCCATTCGGTTGCAACAAGGTACGATATCTCGTCTACGACGCGTTGCAACTCGTCGACAATGCGGCTGTTCAGGCGCACTTGAAATACCTCAAGCAGCGAATGAAAGTACCAGAGCTGTTCCTTCGGGCCGCGCTTGAACCGTTCCCAGACGGCCGGGCCGATCTCGCGCAGGTCGTCCAGAATGGCTTTCGCGTTGTAGAGCTTGTCAGCAGCGGAAATGACGAGGACATCTTCGCGTTCCGTGCGCAGGCGCGCGATATAGCCGGTTTTTCGCGCCTCCCAGCCTTCCTTCTTGTCGTGATCCTCGGCGAGAGTGTCGGAGAGGCCTTCCACCATGCGCGCGACTTCTTTGCCGAATTTCTTCTCTACGTCGTCGAGGCGAGGCTTACCGCCGTGATCCTCGACCGTGTCGTGGAGGATGGCTGCAACCACCATGTCTTCGGTGACGGGAATCGGACCGCCGGCTTCTCCCATGACCAGCGAGGCGACCCCAAGCAAATGAGCCATATACGGAATGCGCGTTCCCTTGCGAAACTCCGTGTGGAGTTGCCGGGCGTATTCGATTGCGCTTGCAAATCGGTCCGTCAAAGTCAGGGGATGCTCTGGCTGGTCCATGAATCCTTCCCTGTGCGAGAATTCGGCTGCAAATTTTGTTGGACGTCACAATCCCAGCTTCGCCCACATCGCGTCGACCTTTGCCTTAGTCGCGCGATCCATCTCGATCATTGCCGGCCACGGCCGCTCGAAACCCTCAGCCTTCCACTTGCGCGTCGCGTCCACTCCCATCTTCGATCCGTAGTTGGACAGGCGGCTCGCGTGATCGAGCGAATCCACGGGACCGAGGGTGAACTGAATGTCGCGCTCGGGATCGATGTTGTTGGCGACGCGCAGCACCACATCGGGAATGTTCTGCACGTCGCAATCTTCGTCGACCACTATGATGCACTTGGTGAACATCGCCTGGCCAAGCGACCAGATGGCGTGCATGACCTTGCGCGCCTGGCCGGGATAACTCTTCTTGATCGAGACGATCATCAGATTGTGGAAGACGGCTTCCACGGGCAGATGAATGTCGACCAGCTCGGGAATGGTCATTTTCATCGCGGGCAAAAAGATGCGCTCGACGGCCTTGCCCATCCACGCGTCCTCCATGGGAGGCTTGCCGACTATGGTCGCGGCATAGATGGGATCTTTGCGGTGACTTATGCATGTGACATGGAAGACCGGGTACTCGTCTTCGAGGGTGTAGAAGCCGGTGTGGTCGCCGAAGGGGCCCTCAGGACGCAGCTCGCTCAGCTCAACGTAGCCCTCAAGCACGATTTCGGCATTGGCCGGCACTTCGAGGTCGACGGTTTCGCATTTGACGATTTCGACGGGCTTGCCGCGCAAAAAACCCGCGATCAGAAACTCTTCGACCTCGGGCGGCGCGGGCACGATGGCGGCGAAGGTTGTGGCCGGATCGGTGCCGATGGCCACGGCAACTTCGAGACGCGAGCCTTTCAAATTGCCGAGTGAGATTTGCGGCATCCCACCGGTTGCGCCCTCCGAAATGCTGACTGCGCCGCCGGCGGTCTCGGCCATAATCGCAACGCGGGCGCTGGATGCGTCGAAAGTCGGGTCGGCTTCGGCGCCAGCCGAAGCGGCGTTACGCATCGCCTCACGGTAGTGCTCGGCGGCAACTTTCTGCCGTTGCCAGTGCATACCCGTGGTCTGGCCGTCGTAAACCTGCATACGATACATGCCGATGTTGCGCTTGCCGGTTCGCGGATCGCGCGTGTGCACGCAAGGCAAGGTGATGAAACGCCCGCCGTCGTGCGGCCAGCATTTGAGAATCGGAAAGTAGTTGAGGTTGAACTTCTCGCGCCGAATCATCTCCTTGCACGGCGCGTCTTTGGCGCTCACGGTTTTGGGAAAGGCACTGGTAAGCGCGCCGAGCTGCGGCAGCATTTTCAACTTGTCGAGCAGGCCTTCGGGAGCCTTCACGTCCATCAGCCCGCGGATGCGTTCAGCGATCTCATCGAGGCGATCGACACCGAGAGCAAGCGCCATTCGCCGTTCGCTGCCGAACTGGTTGATGAGGACCTTGTGTCCGGGGTGGCCCTTTACGTTTTCGAAGAGAAGCGCCGGCCCGCCGGGCGCGTATTTCTCATTCGTCGCGCTCTCGTGCGCGCCCGCGTGCGATCCGATTTTGCTCACGCGGTCGGTGATCTCCGTGATTTCGAGCTCCGGCGAAACTTCTTCGCGGATGCGCCTGAGCTCGCCGTGTTTTTCAAGCGTTTT
>Ga0187891_1002129_pt1 | contig 15517 bp, 22 predicted proteins | sample June2016WEW_21_4_FD_132990 | JGI IMG/M metagenome (GOLD analysis project Ga0187891, IMG submission 132990) | Peatland microbial communities from SPRUCE experiment site at the Marcell Experimental Forest, Minnesota, USA - June2016WEW_21_40 | ecosystem: Environmental > Terrestrial > Soil >... | reverse complement strand
CGAATGTAATCATGTAATGTTTCATCTGTGCTTTTGGGAATATCGTTCAACCAAGGCGGATTATGTTACCATCACACTTGAGGACTTTCTTAAAGTAAATGGTTATGAGACACCAAAAGAGGAAAAGAAACTCATAATGACGCTTGAGGAATTCAACGAAGAATTTGAATTAAAGAGAAAACTTGAAAAAGTCTTTGACGCCATGGATATGGAAGAAATGCTTACAAGGTGTGCTTGATTGTGAAAAACAAATATAAAATACAAATAATGTCCACACAAGACGTTGACAACGCCTTTGAGGTATTGTTTGGCTTTGGTTTTGTATTTACGACAGGCGAAAGGATTAAGGATTACAAAACAGTCAAGGCAAAGTATTCGTCTTTGGAACGTGGCGATTGGATGTGGGTTATTTCTGGCTATGATGAAGAATGTCAACGAGTCTTTGGCGTATCACGCCCATCCGATTCAAGTGTTTATGACTTCACAGAGATAACACTTGATGATTTTCTTTGGGAAATGGTTGAAGAAATAAGAGAGACGCCCCTACCCATAGGAGAGGGTAGCACCCCCAGCGAGTATTTTAAGTTCACACCGATAATTTGAAATTATCTTGTGGTATGTTAGCCGCGGTAACAATTAACTTACATAAAGATAAGAATTCATCGTCGGTCATATTACTTCTAGCTACATTTACAGATTTGAGAGTAAGTCTAATATTAGAAGGAATGTTAAGGCCGCCTTTTGATTTTGGTATGATGTGGTCAACTGACATATTATCAATGGTTAATCTTTGACCTGTAAACGAACATAGTAATTTTTGTTTCTTGGCAATCTTCCACAAGTCAAAAGCAGTAATGAAATTTAGTTTGTAGTGCTTATTGGAATTCTTTGCCAATCTTCTAAATACTTGTCTTCGTGTTCTGTGGTATCCATTTTTCAACCAGTCGGCTTTGTAACGTTCTTTTCGTTTCTGATTTAAAATTTCATCCCCTTTAATTTTCAATTGATATTGTTTATTGTATTCTCTTAATTCATTAAACTTATTTACGTTTGAACGTATTTCTTTATGATAATAGTTCAAGGCATTAACTCTATTTTTCTCAAGGTATATTTCAAGTTTTTCTGGCTCGTTAAGAAGATTTTCACGCTTCTTTTTATATTTCATTTTGGCCTTCTCCAAGTATTGTTTATATCGTTCTGGGTCGGCTTTGATACGTTCCATTCGTCTTTGATATTTTGTTTTAACTGGGGATGTTGTGGAGTCATTCATATAAGAAATAAGTATATGATAATAAATTAAAGAGATTAATTTATTCGACATTTATTATGACATACTCCCTATGGGTGTGGAGGGTAGCACCAGTGATAATAGGTTGGATACCAGCCCAGTGTGGGCGAGGGGGTACCCCCAGCGGCTTTACTTTTTGGAGGGGTGTCCACTGTATTTTAGAGACAGGTGGACAGTCAACAAGATAGGGAACGTTAAAGAGCCTGATTATTATCGTTAAACCTATGACGCAAATAGTTAAAACATTGTAAAAATTCCTGGCTTGGAGCACGTTTCCCATGTAATACTTATACAAATGTCAGGCTCGTAAGACGGTCATTTATCCAAGTAATACAACGTTGACGTGCCAAGAGCCCGGAGGGATGTACAATATCTTTTTACTTTGTCGCTGTGTCGCTTGGCCGTCAGGCCATAAAATTTAACTATGTAAGAAGGTACAAATAATTATTTATTATAAAATTGAAAAGTTATTTTTATTTCAAAAATTTTAAGTGCTAAGAGCCTGGCTTGGTGAACTGATTAGTCGAAAAAAAATTAGTGAATAGTCAAAAAAAATTTAAGGGCTCAGCGAAAAAAGAGTTAATTAGTTAAAACAATCAGGCTGAATAGTTCAATTTTAACGATAACGTAGCCAGACCACAATAGGTGGTATATGTTAAAACATCAGCACACAATTAGTGGTAGTTTTAAGAAATGATTGTCAAAACATTGAAGAAATGCAGGAAAGATTTTTCTATAACGTTAAAGGCATCAGCGCCCTGGTAGTATCGACCTTCCGCTTGTTCAGCTCTCTTCGGGCTCCGTATGTCTTACATAAAGAGATTATCATAGTTTTTATATTGGTCAAGCCTTGCGATTGTGGTTCACTACGTCTTCACATAATTTGATAAAATTTTCATCTGACTGTGTATGTCTGGCTATGTTGGCTTCTTTCACTGTGAGCCTGATATTTTCAATGTGACTTGAACCGTTATTAGTTAAATGTTCTATGTGGTCAGCCGATATATTTTCATTGGATAACCTGCGGCCGGTTAATGGACAAATCATCTTCTGTTTCTTGGCCAGTCGCCATATATCTTTGGCGCAGACCTTTGAAGTCTTATCCTTTCTTCTAATTAGTTTCGCTATTCTGATACAGGGATGAGCCCAGTAATACCGTACCCAGTTCGCCTTTTCTTTGATTTTGTCTTTGTATGCCATAGGATAATAAATAGGAGTGGGAACACCGTTCCTATTCTTTATTTGATGAAAAGTTTACCACGCTTGACAATTCCAAAATAATTGATAAATTGTTTTTATGAGTAATACAACATTGAAATTGCCCGCCGGAAGTTTCTCACATACTGATTTGGCGGTTGCAAACGGTAAAACAAATCAACAGATTTGGGTCGAATACAGTCGTCTTCGTAAAGAAGGAATAATCATTTCGGCGGGAACTCGTTCAAATGGAAAGGGTAAACCAACCTCATTGTGGAAAGTCGCCGACGGTGTTCCGGTTCCACTTGTGGACAAGGTTGAAGTGGTAAAGGTTGAAGCTCCGAAGCCCGAGCCTACCTTGGTTGTCGTTACCGAAACGGCTACTGTGGTTGAACCTTTGCCGTCTGTGGTTCCTACCACGGCGCCGGTTGAAGCCGAAACGGTTGAAGTGGTTGAAGTCATCGCTCCGCCGGTTGTCCGCAATCTCACCTGTCAAGTGGTTGAAATTGAGGAAAAATGTCCTTTCTGTCAAACCAAACTTCTTTCAGTCGAAACCTCGGGCGGCATCAAAGTTTGGTGTCCCGTGAACGATTTGAAGGTTTGCTCATGCTCGGAAAATCCCTATGGTGTCAGCAATAATGTCAAGAATGCCGTTGAAATTCTCCATGACAAGTTTTTCAAACACCGTTCACCGGTTAAGGCTTGACTTCTATAAGTAATCAACTAAACTTTTTATATGAAAACAATTGGATTTGTAAGTATTGAAGAAACCCGCACCAACATTGGTGGCGAACTTTATTATGGTGAAGAATATGTTTGGGATACCGACATTTCCGATTCTTGCCAATCTTTACACGTTTATCATTCGGTGAGAGACGCAATTAAAGATGCTTGGGGAAATGGATTTTCCGTTTTCAAAGTTTCAGTAAAACTTGTGAAAAACAAAACTTTTTCTCACATTGAATTGGAAAAACTTGACAAGGTTGAATTCAATATGAACGTTGAATATGATGAAATGATTAAAAATTTACCAAAATCAAATAAGGATGTCAAATTTGAGGGAATTTAATGATTTTCCATCCTAATGTTGATTTGCCGGTTAAGGCTTGACTTACTATAAGTAACCAACTAAACTTTTTATATGAAATTTTCAAAACAATATACCGATGAAGAATGGTTTTCGTTATCGCTTGAACAACGAAAAAGATATCCGACATATAAAATGATGTTTCTTCTTCTTGAAGATGTTGGTAGAATTGAACGGGTTGTTTGTCAACTTATCCGATTACCCAAAGGAGTTTGGTCTGAATTGTATTATATTTCCACGGTGTCTAAACATCATACATTGCCGGGATTCAGTAGGTCAAAAGATGAACTGGGCCGTAGCGTGTTCACATCTACATTAACCGATTCAAACTTGTTTGATACTCATTATTTAGCTCACATTGAACTCGTTAAACGTCATAATACACATATTAACAATTACAAAAAATCCATTTCTTCTTTACAAAAAATGCTAAATAGTTCTTTGAAAATATCAAAACGTCTTAAAAAGATAAAAGTGGATAACAAATACAAAAATACATACCGTAAAACTCGTTACGGATATTACGCAATTATTTAATGATGTTTCGATTGTGGTAAAGTCAAAAGAATCCATTCTTTTTTCTTGCCAACATGAGGTCTTATTCCTCTAACTAATCGTCTTATACCAGCATAAGATATGTGTGGATTTTGAACACCAAAATTAAAACTTGTTCCTTCAAATCTTTCATTAGTGAATCTATTCCAAAAAATATGAATTGTTTGGTCTATAAATTCATCTTTAATTGATTCCATTGCCTTTTTAGTGGCAATGCTTATTCTTTTCCTCGTTTCTTCCGATACCACTTTTCCTTTAAGTTTATCTGATATTTTCTTTCTAATTTCAGGAGTAAATACTTGCCTACCGGCAAGAAAGTTTTGGTTGTAACACTTATTTTGTTCTGTCTTGGCAATGTCAAGATATTTTTGTTCTACCAAAATTAGTTTGTTTATTGGAACTTTCTCAATCACTTGGAATATAAAGTTTTCTTCTCCATACTTGTTCCAAGATGATTGTAAATGTGGATTGGTATGTCGGTTTTCTGTCAACATCATTTGGTGTTGTCTCCTTCTATTCCAAAAGTAATTGGTAGAACCAACATAATACTTTCCATTAATTTTGTTTATTATCTTGTATATCCCTGACACATTCCTTCCTTTTGTAGTATCGTTCAAGCGATTCTTTTCGCATACGTTCGATGTTTTTGTCATAGAATCGTTTGCCACGAAGTCTGTTTTGTTCTCGGATTTGTTCAATAGTGAGTTTGTTATTTCGTTTTGGCATACCATAAAGTTCCTTTCAGATAATACATATAACGTTGAATCTCTAAACGTTAAGAAATCTTTATGGTTTGTTTTTATATTGACGCTTGACTTCTTAAAACAATGGTATAGAATTTTGTCATAGTTAAAAACAACTACAACAACAAACAAAAACAAATAACAAACTATGAAAAATAACAAACAAAACAAAAACAAGTCTGGTCGCAAGTCAATGAAGGGTCGTTGGGGGAAAGTCGGGGCCCCGCCGAAGGCCACCAAGTTCCCCCGTGGTGCTTTTACGATGGAATCTCTGTTCAACATGAACAAGAATCAATGCGAACTTTCACTCCGGAATAAGGTTGATGACAAGTTGGCCGATGGTTCGCTCATCGCTTTGAAGGCCCGCAAACAGGCCGGCGGCAAGGTTGGTCGTCCGAAAGCGGTGTTCGTGCTGAAGGACAATTTCAACAAGGACAAGCACGAGCGGGCGGATGTCAAGGCGAAGACTCCGAAGACTCGCACGGTTGTGACCGTCTCCCCGACTCCGGTTGCTCCGACGGCGCCGCCGGTGCCCGAAGCGACTCCGGTTGCCGCGTCAAGCGTGGCGACGGTGGAAGCGCCCGTCTCGACCCCGGCAAGCGAGCCTGTGGTTGGTTAATCATTCAAACCATCATCATTCCATATCCCGAAAATATGAATCCAATTAATACTTTGTCGGATGACATTTCATCCACAAATGGAATTCGTCAATTTCGTCAAGTCGGCGGAATCAATCAAAGGGCGGTAAATCCTTACAGCTGGTGGCAAGCCGCAGTCGTAATGCTGTCTTTCAAAGGCGAGGGTAACATCATGGAAATTTTCACCGATTTGGAAAACCGAACCGGATTGAATTACAAAACTGTAATGTGTTCTCACTTACTTCGAGCAGCAGCTGATGGAGCTGAACCCAGTTCAATTCGTCGTGAATATACGAAGACTTTGCCTTATATTGTGAAGACTCTCGGCCTTCGTTATCGGACAGTCAAAGGCAATGGACGTTGCGGCAAAATGTTCGTGTTCCGATTTACCCATCCGGAAAAGGCCCGTTCGGTTCTGTTGACTTCTTTTCCCGGATTCATCCATCTGTTTGCCGAGTTGGACAAGTCAAATCGGGAGAATCCAATTCTGCCTCGGTAAAATGTCGGTTCAATCATAACACAAGGCCGTTCGTTAATTCGGGCGGCCTTTTTTGTTGCGCTTGACAATAGTAAAATGTTTGGTAACTTAACTATATGAAATTTGATGTTATTGTATTTGACGGTAAACAATTTACATACCGTGAATTGGATAAAACTTTGGTTAGTAAGGTGTCTGAATTGGAACATCGTCATTTACAACCAATTAATGATACCACTTATGACCGTGGATTTTCTGTTAAGAATGAAACTACAGGTCATATTATTACGTTTATTTTGGATGATACCAAACTTTTTCCTGATGACGATGGTATTTGTTATTGGATATACAAACCATCATTGGAAAGTATTACACAATATCCATATTCGGCAGTTCTGAAAGCCGTAGTGTATAATCACTGAACGCTTGACTTACCACAAAATTACTATAAAATTTATCCAATGATTGAAAACTTTGACGCCACGGGGTTACTGACGCCACAGATTGAACACACTTGTTCGTTGATTGACTCTCTTAAAACTAACGGAGTGTCTTTAGATGCTAGTGGAACCGGAACAGGAAAAACTTTTGTTGGTGCTGCTATTGCAAGACATTTTGGTGATGATTTTGCCGTAATTTCTCCAAAATTAAACATTCCAAAATGGAATATGGTTTTGGAAAAGTTTGGTATAAAACCAAAATTCATAATGAACTTTGAGAAACTTGCCAGAGGCAACACTGATTATTACAAGTATCATACAAAGGGAATGAAAGGCGTTCCCGAGTTTCTTTGTGGTAAGTTCAAACTTCCTAAAGGCGTCAAACGTCTTTTGATTGATGAAAGTCACCGAACAAAGGGACATGAATCGCTTAATGCAGGGTTGATTTTTGCCGCTACCGAACAGAAAATTCCAATGCACTTTATGTCTGCTACTCAGGCAATGTCACCTTTGGATATGAGAGCTTTCGGTTACGCAACGGGACTCCATAAAGGTATGAATCGTTTGGAATCTGAAAATTATGGTATGCGTAAGTTCAAGGCCTTCATGGAATCGGCCGGAGCAGAATTTGTAGGTCGCTGGGGCGCAATGTATTTTGACAGTTCAAAGCCGGAAAGCGTTGCCAAACTACAATCCATTAGACGTGAATTGTTTGAAGTAAGGAAAATTGCCTCAAAAATGAATCGTGCCGACTTTGGTAATATCTTCCCACACAATCAGGTTGAAGCGTCTGTTTATGATATGGGCGCAAATGGCGACAAGATTGCCCGAGTTTATGAAGATATGCAAATGGAGTTGGCAAGACTTGAAAAATTTTCTGAAAATTATTCACAACACATCTTCGCAGTATTAACCAAAGCCCGCCGTTTGGCTGAATTGTATAAGGTGCCGACATTGTGTGAGTTGGTTGAAAATATGGTTGAAGAAGGCAAATCGGTTTTGATTGGTGTTAATTATACTGATACTATTGAGGCAATGTATAACCGTTTGTCTAAAACCGTTGGTGAAAAATTGATTGGACAAATTCATGGAAATCAAACTTTCGCACAACGTCATTATGATATTTCTGAATTTCAATCGGATAATAAACGTATCATGTTGGCTAATTTGTGTGCCGGCGGCGAATGTGTTGACCTTCACGATGTCACGGGAAAATATCCAAGAGCATCATTCATCAATCCATCTTATCGTTCAATTTCAGTTCTTCAATTTATTGGCCGACATGACAGAGCCGGTGCCAAGTCTGATTGTTTGACAAATCTTGTATTGGCTGGAAATACAATTGAAGAATCTGTTGGTAGAAAATTTAATCAAAAGAAATCTTATCTTGACATTTTGAACGACGGCGATTTAGTTCCTGATGGTATTAGTTTCACTACGTCAAGAATTGTTGCGGGTATGGACTTGTAAGGCTTGACGGCTACACAATTACTGATACAATTTTGAATATGTTTAAGATTATTTACAACCAAGATTTGAATGGTAAAACCTGTGTGGAAATTTATCCAAGAAATACAAGTCTTTGGGCGATTGCCAATAATCATCCCAGTTCAAAGGTCTTGAAAGAAATCGATTGGAGAATTCCAATAATCCATTGACAAAACACCAATAAGGTGTATATTTATTGAAAGTCGCTGGACTGGTGAAATTGGATTATCATAACGCACTTCTAATGCATTGTTCCGGGTTCAAGTCCCGGGTTCAGCACCAATTTACTGGCTCATAACTTATTGGTCAAAAGTGACGTCCTCATAAGACGTAGATGAGTGTTCGATTCACTCTGAGCCAACCATTTTCCATCCTTTGTATTTTTTTGTCCTTATTAACGTTGACACTCCGCCTTTTGGCAGAGTATATTTTTTAATAAAATCTTTTCTTAATCCTACAAATTTTTCATTTATTATAACATTTTCAAATGTATAAACTTGTTTATCAAATGTTTGTCTAATGCCTAATCTGTGCTGTTCTTTTGCGGCTTGACATTATTTTATTTTGATTGTAATATTTGGAATGGGAATAGAATACATAAAAGACGGAAACGGTCAAATTGTCGGAAGTAAAAATGGTAACTGGATAAGAGACAAATCAGGCCGCCAAGTTGCCCGTTTCAATGAAGGAACAAATCAAACTTTGACAGTTGACGGCAAACGATTTGGTCAAGGCAATCAATTGACGGCCGCCTTGAGGTCAAAAGGAAAATAAACGACGCTTGACATTTTCGGAAAGTTGGTTAGTATGTATTTGTGATTCGTGAGTAGGGAGGGATAGCGAAAGCATCGAAGGTCGAAAGCGAATCAGACTGGCGGGTAATCAGGGTAGGGATAGGGCGAACGGTAAGAGCCACTCAAATCATGGGGTGTTCCCGTTCATGGTATGAACCAGCGAAAGCTGGCAAGTTGGCCTCTTGTTCCATCCTCAAGGGATGGTGGTGTAAGTCAGCACGACACCCATTAGTGGTGTGGTAACAAAGCCGATTCGATTTGCCTAAAAGGGCTTGACAGTGAGTTGAGTTCTGATAGGATGAAGTTGTTAAGTAAAACGGTAAGCTGCCGAGAGAGAAATGCCTGACATCCCGTATGGGGTCAAAAACTCTTACTTGACACAGATTTTTGTCAAACAACCGCGGCAGTGAACAGACTTTGGGAAAGTTTAGTTGTGTGTCGAGGGCTGATAGATGCAAGAAATTGCAGGCGGTGAAAAAATAAGACGCCTTAAACCTTTCAGTGTTTGACGCTTGACAGATGAAAGAGTTCTGTTAAGATGATTATACGTGACTGATTGAGGGTCGGGTCGAAATCAGCGATACCGATTCAAACATTTTGTCCGCGGGGTGGAGCAGTCCGGTAGCTCGTCACGCTCATAACGTGAAGGTCGTGGGTTCAAATCCCGCCCCCGCAACCAAGTTTCGGTTGGATAAGGCTGGAGAAAATCAGTCTCGGGCGCTAGTCGCCTTAAAAGAACGTTAGTAACTTGATGGTAGCAATACCACGAACAACTTCTAATCAGAATGAGATTGGCAAGTGTCAATCAAGAACCCCTGAGTTAAGGTTCAAACCGTAATCGCTCACAGACATACTTGTGAACAGATTCGCCTTCAACTCACGGGACATTTTTATATCGTTGTTCATCTAGTGGATAGGATGCCGAGCCATCCAGCCGGTTACGGGCGTTCGATTCGCTCACGACGATTTATGATTTATTGGTGCTAAAGAGTGTGATAATTGGTCGTTGCTTTTATCTATCGGGTTACCGAGCCACCTAATTGTCGGGTCATAGCAGGGATAACTAACCCAACAGGCAATCAATAATTTATTTTGTTGGATTCGTAAATGAGACGTTGTTTACAACACATGACTCTAATAAAGTCTAAAGTCAATGGTAAATCCAGCACTTTATTTTTAAGTGTTTTCAAAATTTGAGGACTACTTATTGTTTGTAGGCGGTTGAGTTGTAATGTCGCATGGGTTCCTTCAAGAATCAGGACACCGTTAGATTCGGTGCAACCGCTCCAATTTGTTTCGTTGTTTGTGACGTTAAAGATGAAATATTCTTTAACGTCATTTGTTTTCTTCACTAACGCACAAAAAGAGGGCACCCGCCGTATGGGCTGGGTACCCCCGCGATAAACTACCCGCCAGCCCCCTTACTTGTCGGCCAGCGCTACCAGCGTCAGGCTACTCTGGAGACGTGCCCGGAGGAATTTCTTGAATTGATACGACGGCTTGAACCCGTCACGGTTGACTTCCAGCCCGCTGATGTAACGGTCAGTCAAGGCAATCACTTGCACTTCACGGTGTTGCCCGTTGTATTTGAAATTGACGGTAGGATACTTGGCGACGGGCCGCTTGTCAGCAACCACTGGCCGAGTAACGACTGGCCGAGTCACCGGCGCCGTCACTTTCTTGGTGTGCTTCCGGCGAAAGAAAGTGTAGTTACCATACGCCGGACGTGAGGGAGTTTTCCCGATTGACCACTTCACAGGTCGAACTGTGCCGAGGTTGTCTTTATAGAAATCACCCTTCCGGATAATTTCATGCGGCTTCAAAAGCCGATGGTTGTCTAATTTAATCATAACTTTGTTATATTACTTGTTTGTTTCGGAAATGTCAAGCCCCTTTGTGGAGGCGGGTACCCCCCGCGCTCACAGCCTTAGCACCCGCGGTCTTGGTGGCCGCTTTTGTCTTCCCATAACCACCGATGCCAAGTTTCTTCAAAATATTAAGGGCCTTGGCTGATTCTGTCCCTGCTCTTTGTTTGCCATGGAGCAGTAAGGCCAACGATTTTGTTCCATAATAAGCCAAAGAATCGTCGTGGTCTATTTCCAATCCAAGTTTGTTCGCTTCTTCAACACTAAAAACCACCTTGGCAAAACGGAGATTGTGTTTTTTGATAAGATAATCAAATTTGCCACCATAGGAGGCAACCAATCTTAAATTTGAAGGAATTGATTTGATACGTTTAACATAAAATGGAAGTGATTTTGTGTAACCGTAAAAAATACGATGAGGAAACATTTTGGCAACTTCTAACCAAGCGTCAAAATAATTTTGAGAAAAGAAATCGCCTGATGCGTGAATTCTTACAGGTAAATTGAACTTTGAAACCGGTAATGATGCAATAATGAGATTAACCATTTCCTTTACAGTCTTACAACTTTTTAACTGATTAAAATTGTGTTCACGTTGTAAACGGACTGAGACGAAAATTGATTCTTCTGAAGCGGCAAAACAGCGAAATTGACATTGTGGGCCATCTTGAATTCCATAACCACTTGAATTATTTGAATTCTTTACAACCATTGATTTACAAAGACTTGCGCCAGGACAGGTTCTCCCTGCTGGTAAACTAAAGATATTTATTCCAGTATCAATCTTGGCATTGCCGTTGGTAAACTTTAACAAATTCATATTTGAAGATTATCATAACAATATAAATTGTCAAGCGGTGCTCGGTGACGCTTGACAATAGTAATATGTTTGGTAAATTGATTATATGAAATACATCACTGTTTCACCAACTTTCGAAAAAGCTGTTCGGGATAAAATCGAAGCGACTTTGGACATTTGCCGCAAAAAGTATAATGTGGCACTTCCGGCTCCTGTTCTCAAATTTCGTCAATGTGGCCGAGTGGCTGGATACTATCAGCCGCCACAAGCATTCTATGGCAAGCCTGAATTACTCGTCATCAATCCTGATTACTTCAAGAACCATTATGACGAACAAATGAACGTCACTGTGCCGCACGAAGTGGCTCACTACGTTACTCACCATGTTTTCAGTAACCGTGTTCAAACTCATGGCCGTGAATGGGCAAGCGTGATGCGGGCGATTGGATTGCCTCCTGAACGTTGTCACCGTTACACCTTGGATGGTGTCAAGACTCGTCAAGTGGACAAACCTTATCACTACGCCTGTGGGTGTGAAACCAAGCATCTTTTCACCAAATCAAAGCACGTCAAGGCTCAATCGAACATCACAGTCTATGGCAAGACCGGTTATACTTGTCGGAAATGCCGTAAGCCTTTGACTTATCAAGGATTTACGCAGAATGGCATCTTCATACCGATGAAGAAACGTGAAGAAGCACCGATTAAAATTGTCCAAGTGTTCACCATTTCAGCACCGCCTGTAACGGTAACGGAACCTGAAACCAAGTTCAGGACGGTCACAAGATTTGTCAATGGGATGCTCACTAACGTTAAAGTTCCGTTGGAAGCGTAACACTGACATGGAAGCCGGAGTGTGATGACTCCGGTTTCCTTCATTATTATCGTTAAAGTAATCAATGCAGGGGCCGATACCCTACTCTCCGGCGTCTTTCAGCCACATCATTCCGATAGACTTAATTTAACAGAAGTTTTCGCTCAGTCAAGCGGCGAGAGCTTTCTTGACTTCACGAACAGTGTCGAGTGGTTTGATAATCCTGGGACGCCCTCGGGGATTTAATGAATAACCTTTACTTCTTTGTAAAACTTCTTTTCTTGAAAGACAAAGCGTTTCTAATATTGAACGACCATGATTGCATTTATAGCAAGCAAGAACTTTCCTACGTTCTCCTTTTTTCTTCTTGACAAATCGAGATACAGAATATCTACTTCTCAAGTGCTCAATAGTTGCGGCGTTGTCTGGAAGAGATTGACCACTGGGAAGATTTTTAATGTTGGTCAAAATTAGCTGACAATTACAATAATAACATCTATCATTCTCTTGAAAGAGTTTCAGTTTTAACGAACGATTACTCATCGTCATCGTCTTCGGTCTTTGGTGGGATACCTCCACGGATGGTGTAAGCAAGCCATTTGATTGAATAAATGATGGTATTACCAACCACCACAAATAGAAAGAACGTCAAGAATGGATTTTCAGAAGCAAATTTGAAGAACTCTTGTAACATATTTTATATCATTTTACCACGTTTATCTTTCTCCGTCAAGATTTCCTTTGTCAAGCCTTGGTTTGGAATTCCAACAGGTCTTTCTGGAGAGTGGTCACGTCAATCTTTTCGAGAAACATGGCCTTTGTGGTGCCGGTGATATGAGCTGAAAGTTGAAGGTTTCTGGCTCTTCCAGTTCGGAGAAGGAAAGCGATAACGCTTTGGGCATCAACGAATTCTCCGGGGATGACACCATTTCGTTTGTCAATCAAGATAATCGTTAGACGTTTCATTGTGGGTATTATACCGAAAAAATTAGCGGAAGTCAATAAGTTTATTGTCCATTTTCAACTTGGAAAGTGTAACGGAAACTGATTCGATTCGTTCGTCGGCAATGGTGATAACATTTGAACCGGCCGACATTGTTAAATTTTCTTGCACTTCGTTAATTACTGATTTGATGGAATTTTCATCCAAGTGGGTTTCAGACAACACCAAAACTTTGAAAGTTACTTCAATTGTTGTTTTCATAATTTCAATTTATCAAATAATTAAACAAAGTCAAGCGCCACAATACCGATATTCTTCGGATTCAATCCGTGCCTGCCGCATTGTGGTTTTATCTAATTTTTCAAATTGATGATGTTTCTTTTTATTTGGCGATTTGTTGGATTTTTTCCTCCAAGTGTCGTAACGATGATTTGAACGATAACTTTTTCCCATATAAATCAATGAGGTTGTGTGGGTTTTACTGATGCCAATGACATTTCAACATCGTTTTTGTTCGGTGATGTTGCAACAGTAATCGGAACAGATTTTACCAGTTTATCAACTTCCGATTCAATATCCCTTACAAATTGAAACATGGCAATTTCATTCTGTTTGGTATTTTCACCAAGCCGAAATCGAAAAATAGCATTAACTTTCCAAGCATCTTCCGGTTCATCCTCATATTTCTTGAGAACCTGGTCGTTTGCCTGCTTGTAGATTACAGCGAGTTCACTCATGGTCAATTTCCTTTTTGTGTTTTGGCCGCCAACGCTTGTAACCACCGCCCTTTTTCGGTTTCGTAACCTTGGTGGGCATATGAGTTGGACGACGAATATCGTTCAACGACTTTCCATGTAAATTCTTTCTCATGGAGTTAATTTATCAAACATTTCAACGAAGTCAAGCGTTCAAATCTTGAAATACCGAACTAAATCATAAACACCAATCAACAAACAACAAATACCCGCGAACAGGTGTAATAGGTGTAATGTGTGATGCCCGTCGGAAAAGAGAAAGAAAAAATTGGCTACAAACAATGTTAATTGTATTATAGCCCAATTACGCCACCAAGTCTTTGTTTTCATATAATCAATTTACCACAATAATATGACACGTCAAGCGTGTCGAAAATGAAGGCCTTACTAATAATGAAGTTGTTTCTACATCAAATTCCGATAAAATGTAGCATCAATTTCAGACCATCAAATCACGACTTCTTAACCTTGGCCGGCTTCTTGGCTTTCGGAGCCTTGGCCGGTTCAACCGTCGGCAACGTGGGTGTGGTGACTTGTTGTTTCTTTTCCAACCGAGCCAGTTCTCGTTTGCTTCCACCACGTTGAGTGGCAAGAGTAATCTTCTCGACGATGGTCAACGAATCGTAGTTGGCTTGACGTTCTTTGGCCTCCTTACGTTTACGGTCATTTTTGGCGTGAAGGTGGTATGTTGAATATGATGTCTTTTTAGGCATAAATGTTTTTATAGTTTAGGTGATGTTTGTGAAATGTCAAGCGTCAGAAGTCAATGGAGATAACAGGATGGCCAACATCCAGAACACCATCGAGGATATCATTCTCTTGAACCGTGGTAAGACTTTTGACTGGAATGGCTTCTTCGGCCAAGTCACAAGAAACAGTTGCCGTATCGTTTTGCCTTTCGGGTGGAAGAGCCAAAATCTGTTTTGCTAATTGACTTTTCATGTCGGTGAATGGCTGTGGAGTTGACCCCTTTCCATATTTAGGTTCATTTGATTTGTTTTCCATATCTATCACACTCATAAAGAACCGTGCCTTTTTTGAAGGAAATTTTGTGAGGATAATTGGGGTGGGGAAAAGCAAACAAATCTTCAATCGGAACTTCAATGGCGATATATTTATCATCTTTCAAAGTTCTAAATTCATCACAGAAATAAGTTTTTGAACAAGCATGGAACTTTCCTTTGCCACATTCTTGAGAAGGATTCCAGTTTGGAACTTCAACAAAAGAACCAACTTTCCACGAAGTTTCATTTTTTGTATTTTCTTGTGTTTTGAAGTCGTTTGAGACACGTTTGAAAACAATCGTTGAATTATTTTTGGAATTGATTTCGACTCCTTCATTTTCAAGCCACAATTCCACGGTATTAATTTGAAACGGAACGATTCTTGAATTTTTGCTTTTTTGAATTGCTTTTGATTTTTTGTTCAACAAATAACACGTCACAAATCCATAAAGCAAAATGTCATTATCAGAATAAGAATATACGGAAACATTTCCCCAAGCCTCGACGTGACTGTTTCCCCAAGCCACGACGTGACTGTTTTCCCGAGCCTCGACGTGACTGTTTTCCCGAGCCTCGACGTGACTGTTTCCCCAAGCCACGACGTGACTGTTTTCCCGAGCCTCGACGTG
>Ga0187891_1002127_pt1 | contig 15543 bp, 16 predicted proteins | sample June2016WEW_21_4_FD_132990 | JGI IMG/M metagenome (GOLD analysis project Ga0187891, IMG submission 132990) | Peatland microbial communities from SPRUCE experiment site at the Marcell Experimental Forest, Minnesota, USA - June2016WEW_21_40 | ecosystem: Environmental > Terrestrial > Soil >... | reverse complement strand
GAAATTCGAAGTTCCCGAACTCGCGGACGCTACCCGCCGCCACGGCCGCTCACTCCAGCGCTGTCCTGCGCTGCTGCGTTCCTTCGTGAACCACAGCCCTCTTTCTTTGCGTTTCACATAGGATATTAGTTATGCAGGAATCAATAGCCCCTGCCGCTTTTCTCCTTGCCAGGTACGTAAAGCAATATGGAAATTCTTCGGACGCGTTGACGAGTCCTGCCTTCACCGGGTTCGCTGCAATATACTTCCGGTGTTGCAAGAGGCTCTGCCGGTTCTCCACCCGCTGTTCGGAGAACCCGCGCTGCCAGACCTCTCCCAGGTATCCGCATTCCTTCCGCAAGCGATAGGAGAATCCTCCCTTGATCAGTTGCATGGCCTTCTCAATGGTCATGCCGGCGCCAACCGTCAGCAACAGATGCACGTGATCAGGCATGACCACAAAGTCATGGAGCCGGAATTTGCCAGCCCCTGCATAAGAACGTAGCGTGTCGATCAGCAACGTGGCTTTGCGTTCCGACTGCAACAGAGGAAGCCCCTGGCTGGTCTTGGTGGTGGCGAAGAACGTGCGCGCCGCACTCACGATCTTGTCCGGGACGGCATTGCGCGTAGGTTTGGCCATTGCCAGGGGCTAAAGCCCGACTCCTTACTGACTCTTCGGCACGGCTGAAGCCGTGCCCTGATACAAAGCTAATCGTATCCCCGCGCACTCGGAAATGTAGAAACTCGATGGGCAGGTTCCAACCCGCTAACGCCCGCTTGCGGGCGCGGTTTGTGTCGCGTTTTCCGGCCCACACCCGCCCCCTGTGATACCGTGAAGGTGCATGGAGCGCACCGCCGAACTCAGCCTCTGGACGCCGCAATCGTGGCGCGCGCGCGACGCGTTGCAGCAGCCGGAGTATCCCGATGCGGCCGCTCTCGAGGCCGTGCTGGCGGAGTTGCGCACGCTGCCACCGCTGGTCACCAGTTGGGAAATCGTGCAACTGCGCCAGCTCCTCGGCGAGGCCGCCGCCGGCCGCTGCTTCGTGCTGCAGGCGGGCGACTGCGCCGAACGCTTCGCGGCCTGCACTCCCAACCGCATCACCAATAGTCTGAAAGTGCTCCTGCAAATGAGCCTGGTGCTGGTGATGGGAGCGCAGCGGCCGGTCATCCGCATCGGCCGCTTCGCCGGCCAGTATGCCAAGCCGCGCTCGGCCCCGGTGGAAGTGCGCGACGGCGTGGAGCTGCCCTCATACCGCGGCGACAACGTCAACCGGGCCGAATTCACGCCTGAGGCCCGCACGCCCGATCCCGCCCTGCTGCTGCGCGGTTATGAGCGCGCCGCGCTCACCCTGAACTTCGTCCGCGCGCTGGTCAAGGGCGGCTTCGCCGATCTCCATCACCCGGAGTACTTCGAGCTGGATTGGGCCGCCCAGTCGCCGCTCGCCGAAGAGTACCACCGCATGGTGGAAACCATCAACGAATCGCTGCGCTTCACCGAGCACGTGCTGGGCGTGCGCGCCGGCGCCACCGACCGCATCGATTTCTACACCTGCCATGAAGCCCTGCACCTGGGTTCGGAGGAGGCGCAGACGCGCCGGGTGCCGCGCCGCTCTGGCTATTTCAACCTGGCCACCCACTTCCCCTGGATCGGGCTGCGCACCAACTCGCCCGGCGGCGCCCACGTCGAGTACATGCGGGGCATCGAGAACCCCATCGGCATCAAGGTCGGCCCCGGCACCACCCGCGAGTGCATCGCGCGCTGGCTCGAAGCCCTCGATCCCGCGCGCCAGCCGGGGCGCCTCACGCTGATTCATCGCTGCGGCGCGCAGCGCATCGCCGACGAACTGCCGGCGCTGATCGAGGCCGCGCGGGCTGAAGGCGGCAACGTGTTGTGGATCGCCGACCCGATGCACGGCAACACGCAAATCACCGCCAGCGGAGTGAAGACCCGCCGCTTCGAGGACATCTACTCCGAGGTGGAGCAGTCCTTCGACATCCACCGCCGCTTGGGGTGCAAGCTCGGCGGCGTGCACATCGAGGTAACCGGCGAAAACGTCACCGAGTGCACCGGCGGCTCGAGCGGCCCCAGCGAATCCGACCTCGGCCGCGCCTACGAATCCGAAGTCGACCCTCGCCTCAACTACGAGCAATCGCTCGAGCTGGCCTTCCTCATAGCCCGCAAAATGAAAGCCGACGAGCAGGCAGGATAAGCCGGCGGCGGTTTTCTGCGTCAAGCGCGAGTGCGAGCTGCGAGACCTTCTCTTCCCGTGGCACGCAAGCTATTGGTGGAGCATGCTTTAGCTTGGCCGTCGTCGCTTAATCGCAGCAGAAGCCCTATTTCCGTGCCGCCACCCGGGGGGGCACAGTGATGCGGCCCTGCCAGCCTGTTAAAATAGAGCAAGATGTTGAAGCGCTTTATCCTCTGGGACTACGCGCGCGCCAGTTGGCAGTACGACGTGATGGTCGGAATCATCCTCGCTTTCATCTTTCTCACTCCCCACGACTGGTTCCGCGACCAGCCGCGCGTTCCGCGCGCCAGCAGCATCGTGCGAACCAAGGACAACGGCGGCACTGTGCTGTTCGTGGATTCCGAGGTGCTTGCCGGCGTGCCCGAGGCGCGGCGCCTCGCCCGTCTGAAGGACTTTCTGAAGACGCAGCCCAGCACGGCCAACATCAACGTCACGCGCGTCGAGCCGATTCTCGATTCGGAAGGTGAACTACAAGGTTATATGGCTTTCGTGCGGCCGTGACGCCAGACTTCCTCATGCTCTCCCCTAAATTATTTCCGCCGCGCCATGCTGCGCTTGCCCTGTGGATGGCCGGAATGTGCGCCACCGCACTGGCGGCCGCCGGGGACGACTTGCAGGCCACTTTCGAGCGCATGGATCGCGCCTCCGCGACCTTTAAGGGCCTCACGGCGGATGTAACCAAGGTCTCGCACAATGCCGTGCTCAATGAGGACGATACCTTCTCCGGCACGATGGCAGTGAAGCACCCCAAGCCGCATGAGTTGCGCGCCCTGGTGGATATCCGCCAGCCCGACGCCAAGAAAGTCCTGCTGACCGGCCACCAGGTGGAGATGTATTTTCCGAAGACCAAGACCGAGCAGATCATCGACCTGGATAAGAAGGGCAGCGCCATGGTGGACCAGTTTCTGCTGCTCGGCTTCGGCAGCATTTCGGCTGAGATTCGAAAGGCGTACGACGTGAAGCTCGGGGGTCCGGAGACCGTGGCAGGGCAGAAGACAGTACGTTTGGTCCTAACCCCTAAGTCCCCCGACGTACTGGCCAAGTTGGCCAAGGTGGAGTTGTGGATCTCGGACACATTGGGCATTGCCGTGCAGCAGAAATTCTGGGAGCCGGGCGGCGATTACGAGCTGGCCACTTACACCAACGTGAAGCTCTGCTCCCCGGAGTTGAAGTGGGATCTACCCAAGGGCGTTCAGAGGCAGAACCTGAGTAAATAGTAAATAGCGATTGGCAGTAAGCGGGATGAAGACCAGAACCAGCACATACCGGCTTGAGTATCTCGATTGGCTGCGTGGGCTCGGCGCCATCATCATGCTGCAGGGCCACGTGTTCGATTCGTTTACGAAGCCGGAGTTGCGTCCCGGCGGCGCGTGGGTGCTTTCGCAATTCGCCGGTGGCATGCCGCCTGCCATCTTTCTGTTTCTCACCGGCGTCACGCTGGCGTTCCTGATGGATTCGAGCGAGCGTAAAGGCCTGGTGGGCGGCGCGCGCGTCTTCGCCGCCTTCCGGCGTTCCGGGTACCTCTTCTTTCTGGCCTTCGCGTTCCGCGCGCAGATGTTCCTGTCGGGCTGGCCCACTGCGTGGACCGATCTGTTGAAGGTGGACATCCTCAACTGCATGGGCTTTTCCATCGCCGTGCTCTCGGTGATGGCCTTGTTCCGCACGCGCCAGCGCGTGGTGGCCGCGGCGGCGGTGGGGCTGGCCATCGCGCTGGCCGCGCCGCTGGTGAGCGCCGCCGATTGGACGCGCGTTCCGCCGGCGGTGGCGAACTACTTCGCGCCCAGCCGCGTGGCGTTCGGGTTCTTTCCCTGGGGGGCGTACCTGGCGTTCGGCGTCAGCGCCGGCAGCCTGATCCGCTCGACCACGCCGGAAGCGACCAATGGCGCCATGCGTTGGATCGCCGCGGGCGGCGGCCTGACGATCGTCGTCGCGCAGGCGTGCGCTGCGTCTTCCCACTCGATTTACAAGGCCGCCGATTTCTGGCTCAACAGCCCGGCTCAGGTGTTGACCAAGTTAGGCGCAACGCTGGTCATGCTGTCGGCCGCGTATCTGTGGACGCGCTACGGCGCGCGCCACGGCGCATGGAGCTTGGTGCGGCAATTCGGCGTCACCTCGCTGCTCGTCTACTGGGTGCACATCGAGCTGGTCTACGGCCGCTGGTTCTGGTTCCTGAAGAACGGTCTGACGGTGGCGCAGACAGCCGCCGCCGCCATCGGCGTGATTCTGCTCATGCTCGCTATCTCCGCCCTGCGCACCAACTGGGCCCGCATTCGATCCGCGCTGGCCGAGATAGGCTGGTGGTACGCCCCCACCCCCGAGCGCGTGCCTGGGGATTAAGGGCGATTCTACCTGAGCCGCGACCGTGAGGGAGCGGTTGCCGGCAATCAAAGCCCTGCTTGCTTGCCCGTGCGGTGACATCGCCGCTTGGCGCCGGCCGCGCGGGCCGGGCATGCCCGGCCCCTACAGGCGCGTTGTCGGAGCAAAGCTCGCCCGCACTTACTTCCGGAACAGGTTGCGAAGAATGAAGAATACATTCGCCGGGCGCTCGGCCAGGCGGCGCATGTAGTAGGGATACCACGCCTTGCCGAACGGCACATAGAGGCGCAGGCGGTAACCTTCGGCCACCAGTTGCCGCTGCAGGTCGCGGCGAATGCCATAGAGCATCTGGAATTCGAAGTTCTCGCGGGGCACGTTCCTGGCGGCGGCGAAAGTCTTGGATTCGGCGATCATCTTCTCGTCGTGGGTGGCGATGGCTGGGTAGTTACCCCGTTCGAGCAGGATCTTCATCAGCGTCACATAGTTTAGGTCGACATCGGCCTTGCGCAGGAAAGCCACGCTGGCCGATTCCAGGTAAGCGCCCTTGCACAAGCGCACGCGAATGCCGCGCTCGCAGAGATTCTCCACGTCGCCTTGCGACCGGTACAGGTAGGCCTGGATCACGGTACCAACGGCTGCGTGCCGCGCGTGCAGGTCCGTCACCAGGGCGAGGGTGCGATCCACATAGCCGCTCGATTCCATGTCGACGCGCACGAAGCCGCCGAGCCCGGCGGCGCGCCGCACCAACTGCTCCACGTTGGCGCGGCACTCATCTTCGGAAAGATCCAGCCCGAACTGCGTCAGCTTGAGCGAGACGTTGCCCTGGGCGCCGGATTGCTGCAGAGCCTCGATCGCGCGCAGGTAGTCGTCGCGTGCCGCGGCGGCCTCGGCGAGCGAGGTGACGCTTTCCCCCAGGCGATCGAGGGTGAGATCGATGCCCTCCGCCTTTAACCGCCGGCCTGCGGCCAGCGCGTCTTCAAGCGTATCGCCCGCCACGAAACGGGAAGCCAGGCGCCGCGCGGACGATGAGTTTTCCAACCATCTCCGCAGCCATGCGAGCCGCGACAGGAACAGGAAGATAGGACGCACGATCAACAGGCTAACACCGCGCGAGGACCGGAACATGCACCGAAACGTGGTGCTAGAATCACGGTTTGGAAACCCAGGACGAGCCCGACATCAAGCACGGGGAGTTGCGCTGTCCCCGATGCTTCGGGAAAGATATCGTTCCATCCATGCATCGCGGGTTGCTCGACGCGCTGATGGCCAGGTTTGGCCGTGTGCCCAGGCACTGCCGATCCTGCGGGAAGCGCTTTTATGCGCTGCCGGCTGCGCGCAGGGCGGCGGAAAGTGTACCGCCGCCGGACGCCACGTAAGTCTCGATTACACCGTTGTCCGGCGAAGTTACTAAAGGCATGGCCGTTCTTGCCGAAGAGTAAGTTGTTCAGGCTGCTCAGGCGTCCAGCCGCGGCACCGGATGGGATGGCCAACCGGTTACTGGACGCTTGAGCGGCCGCCAATTCGTGACAGCGTGCGGCGCCAAAGCCTTTGCTTTGCGGCTAAGGCCGGCGGTTGAGTCAGGCTCCAACTTTCTCGAGCAGCGCGGTGCGGCTGCGGCGCAGGAGAAGCGACTCCACGGGCATGAATCCCGCATCGCGGGCTGCCTGCGTTTCGGCATCAAAATGGGAAGCCGTGACGTGCCCGACAGGTTCGACGAACAACAGGCGCGCTCCGAGTTTCGAAGCCCGGGCCACTTCGCGGAAGAAGGGCGCGGCAGCCGGCAACTCATGCACCATGGCGAATGCCAGCGTGAAATCCACCATCCCTGCCAGATCCGCAATCCCCAGCGAATCCGGCGCCACCAGGCGCGCGTCCAGGCGCTCCAGAACGCCGGCTTTGGCCGCGCGGCGGCGGAGCCCATCCAGCATCCGGGGCTGAATGTCGACGGCAATTACCCGGCCTGAAGGGCCTGCCAGGCGGGCCAGTTCCAGGGTGAAGAAACCCATTCCGGGACCGGGTTCGAGCACCGTCATGCCTTCGCGGACATGCGCGGCCAGCACTTTGGCCGGCTGATAATAGATGCGCCGGATGGGGCTTGCCAGCAGGTATCCAAGCCACCAGGGGCAGACGTGTTGCGGTTTCACGGGAGCCGGAGCAGCCTGAGGTTGCGCCGGCGACGGCACGGGATTCTGCATGCTTACTCCTGAGACTGATTACGGCGGAGCCGGCATCCGGGTTTCACTGCGAAGGCTCTAACTGGCCGGCGGGTTGCCGAGCCGCAGGTGAACCATGGACATGATTCTCAGGGAGTCGGTCAGCCACATCCCCCACTTTGCCTTGATTCCCAAGTCGCGCCCGAAATGCCGAAACATGGGACATTCCTCCAAAACGGAGATCCTGCCATCCCACGACTGCATTTCCGCGGCCCGCTCGATTCCCCACTTCAAACCTGCGCTCTCATCCATGCCGCCCGCCTTGATGACTTTCTTGTTTGCGATGCGGAGGCCGCGGGGAGAGCAGGCATCAAAGAGAACCTCGCAACCGGGAAAGGTATCGGCGAGCCTGAGGAACAATGCCTTGATCTGGCATTCTTCGAAGTAATAAAAGACCCCCGAGGCGACAAAGAAGATAGCGCCGGCGGGCTGCACGCGCGGCAGCCAGGTATCGTCCAGTAGAGAGCAGGCAATGAACTCGCGCCGGGCGCTCTCCTGGATAAACCGCTTGCGCAGCTCGATCACATCCGGTAAGTCAAGGTCATACCAGTGGAGGCGGCCGTTATCGATTCGTTCGAAGGTGGTGTCCAGACCGCAGCCGAGGTTGACAATCGTGGCGTCGGGATAGCGGTTGAGGAAGTCCTGAATCGTGCGGTCCGTATGCAGACTGCGGGCGATCCAGGATAGTCGGGTGATCGGGCTGATGTTGCGAGCAATCGTGGAAAAGTCGTAATTGAGCGTAGCCAGGATGGCGGCCGCCGTCCGATCCACCAACAGCGGACGCACCTTGCCGGTCTCGATGGCCCTGCCCCACAGAGGCAACAGCAGGGTCTTCTGCACAGGCCCCAGCTCGAGTGTTTCTGCTTTCGTGGTCATTTTCGGATAGCCAGGTATCATTATTATGACATGGGCATAGCTTGCTGACGCGTAGTCGTCGCCGCCCGGTCGCGTCTGGCTTCCCGCTCTGGTCAGTGCGGAAGGCACTTTCTTTCGCGCAGCCTGTAAACCTTTGCGGCGGGATTCCGGTCTATATAAACGAATGGAGACAACGCTGGCGGCGGAACCGAGTTCGATGACGGCGGTCGCCGCGGGGGAGCTCGCGGACTTCGATGCCGTGGTGCGGCGCTACCAGCCGGCGGTATTCCGCTTTCTGCTGGCCTCTTTGCGCGAACGCGAAGCGGCGGAGAACCTGACGCAGGAGTGCTTTCTGCGCGCCTACCAGGCGCGGCGCAATTTCCGCGGCGATGCGAGCGTGCGCACCTGGCTGATGCGGATCGCCGTGAACCTGGTGAACGACCGCCGCAAGAGCGCTCGCCTGCGCTTCTGGCGGCGGGCGGCACAAACCAGCCTGGACGTGTCGTTCACGGGCGACTGGCTGGCCGACCGGCGCAGTTCTCCGGAAGCCGAGGCGTCGGCGCGCGAGCAGGTGCAGGCGGTGTGGCGGGCCGCGGCGGAGCTGTCGGAGCGGCAACACGCCGTGTTTTTGCTGCGGTTCGTCGAGGAGATGGAGATACGGGAAATCGCCGCGGCGATGGGGTTGCAGGAAGGCACGGTGAAGGCACACCTGTTCCGCGCGGTGGATACGGTGCGGAAAAAGATTGGGGACACGCCATGAGCGGGCACTTGTCGTCGGTTGAGATTTCAGAATGGCTGGCCGGGATTCGCGATCCGGATGCGGAGCGCCACCTGGCGGAGTGCGCCGGCTGCGCGGCGGAGCTGGAGCGGGCGCGGGAGCCGCTGGCGCGATTCGGCGCCGCGACGCGCGCCTGGTGCGCAGCCGAAACGCCCGCCCCGCGGCCGGAGCCGATGGCATCCGCGGTGCGCCGCCGGCGAAGCTTGACGGCGATGCGGATCGCGCTGGCAGCCGCCGCGGCGCTGATGGTGGCCGCGCCGGTGTACCAGCATCACCAGCACGCTATCGAAATGGCCCGCCAGGACGAAGTTTTGCTCGAGCAGGTGCAGGCCGAAGTATCGCGCTCGGTGCCGGAACCCATGCAGCCGCTGGAGAAACTGGTGGCTTGGAACTCGCCCTCCGGGCAATCCGGTTCCAGCCAGTAATTCAAATCAAGAAAGGTCAATATGAAACTGACGATTCTGAAGACAACTCTACTCGTGTCCGCATTGAGCGGATGGGCGCTGGCGCAACCGTCGCCGGAGGCCACGCCGCCACCCGCTCCAGCGCCTCCGGCCGCGCCGGCGCCTCCGGCCGCGCCGCAAGGCCACGGGCCAGGCCGCGGCATGATGATGCCCGGTCCTGCTGGCAAGTGGTGGGACAATCCCGAACTGTCCCGGCAGCTCAACCTCACCGCCGACCAGCAAAAGAAGATGGATGAGGCGTTCCAGCAACACCGGCTGCGGTTGATCGATCTGCACGCCGCGCTCGAAAAAGAGGAAGCGATTCTCGATCCGTTGATCAATGCCGCCAACCCGGACGACGCCAAGGTTCTGCCGCAGATCGACCGCGTGGCGCAGGCGCGCGCCGAGCTGGAAAAGGCCAACGCGCGGCTTCTGCTGGGACTGCGCCATGTGCTGACGCCGGAGCAATGGAAAATGCTCGACAGCGAGCAGCAAGGTCCTCACGGTCCGGGCGCCGCGCGAGGCCGGCACGGCGGACCAGGCGCTCCGCCAGCGCCTCCACAGACGCCGCCACCGCCGCGTCAGTAGCGGGAATCACTGCCACCCAGGGAGAGCGTTGGTTCCCTTCGCGCCCGGCAAGAAATAGTCATGCCAGACCGCTCCCTCACGGTCGCGGCTCGGTACGACGATTCGGAGCGGGATTCGCCTTTCAGGGCAACGGTCCGCGGAGTTGTCACGCCTCCTCAGGGGGCGGAGGCCGTCTGGCTGTTGACCGTGGCTGACTGGGTGCCGGGGCCGACCTGCATGGCGAGCGAGAAACGCATTTCCGAACGGGCGGAACCGCGGAAGGTGCCGGTGATGGGGGCGGCGAGGCGCGGGTCGGCGGCGGCAGCCACGGCGATGTGGCGGGTGGAAGTGGCCAGGCCGGCGGCCGGGTCGTAGCCGCGCCAGCCGCCGCCTTGCAGGTACACTTCGGCCCAGGCGTGCAGGTCGGGCTTTTCCTGCTCAGCGGCTCCGGCTTCGTAGCCGCTGACGAAGCGGGTGGGGATGCCGACAGCGCGGGCGGCGGCCGCGAACAGCACCACCAGGTCGCGGCAAGTACCGGTCTTGAGGCCGAGGGTGACTTCGGGCGGATGAGGCGGGCCGGTGTCGCGGACCTCGTGGCCGAATCCTTCGAAGAGCCTGCGGTTGAGTACGCTGAGGAATTCAAGCGTGTGGCCGCCGGCGGCCGCGGCGGCCGAGGCGGCGAACTGGCGGATGGCGGCCGAAGGTTGGGCCGACTCCCGATACGGCGCCAGCGACACGGCGACCGCCTCCGGGTACACCGGCGCCAGCGCCAGCATGCCGGCCGAAGCGACGAAATCGAACGGGTTCTCGCGCAAGGTTTCGATTTCAAATTCGCTCTCGATGCGCCATTCGGTCAGCTTGCGATCGAACCACGCTTCCACTGCGACGTTACCGTCCTGGTCCAGGCAGTCGCTGCGGCCGGCGGGCGCGGGCGAAATCTCGAGCCGGTAGGAGAGCAGGCGTTGCGCGCCGTCATCCCGCGGGCGCAGCCGGAAGGTGTGCGGCTCGAGAAAGACGGGGCTATCGTAGACGTATTGGGTCGAGTGGTGGACTTGGATTCGCATGGTTCACGCTTAAGAAATAGCAGCGGGCTCAGAAAGCCACGGACGAGCCGGTGAGCCGCGAGAAGGCCACCTCCACCCACTCCGAGGGCAGGTCCTGGACGCTGCGCCGCATGCGATCCTGCCACCAGTCGGAAATCTCGCGCAAGTCGTCCATTTCGTAGCGGTGCTCCACCAGCTCGAAGCTGCCGCGCGAGTAGAGCAGCACATCCACCGGAAAGCCCACGTCAGCGGCGCAGAGGCGAGTGGCGTCGAAGGCCAGCAATCCGACTTTGAACGCGTACAGCATGGAATCGGCCGCGGTCAGGGAGCGCTCCAGAACGGGCTTGCCGAAACCAGTGGCGCCGATGATCTGGTAGGGAGTGTCGGGGCCGACCTCGACCCAGTTTCCCTCCGGGTAAACCAGGAACAGGCGGTGCGTGGAATCGCCCGCCATCTGGCCTCCGATCAGGGCGTAGGAGTTGAAGGAAAGCTCGGCGTGCTCGAGTGGGGCGCGGTCCTCTTCGGCCACGCGGCGCACCTGGGTGGAATAGAGGTTCACCACTTTGTAGAGGCGGTCGCGGCCCGCCGTATTGCTGGCGAAAGCCTCTTCGAAGAGCAGGAGTATCTTATCGCGCAGCGAGCGCAGCCCGGAATTCATGACAAAGAACGCGAAGCCAGGCCCCTGGTAGCTGGCGGTTTTCCTGGCCGTCAGGCATTCGTTGCCGGTGAGCACGCGCGTATCGGCGATTCCCACCAAGCCCTGTTCGACATTGATTCCCAGACAGAATGTCATCGCTTTCCCCTCAGAAACTGCAGGTAGGACAGACCATCGCCTTTCGTGGTCTGTCATCGCTCGCAAAGCGTAAGACCTTGACAGACGACAAAAACCGATCGTCTGTCCTACCTCTGACAGGCGCGCCCCTCACGCCCACACCCTGGCGCCTTCCGGGCGCTGAGCAAAGAAGTTGTTTCCGATACATTCATCGATTGTATTCATTTTTGTCTGCAGCGCGTCGAAAAACTCGTGCAGGCCGCCCTGGAGAATGTCCTCCACGCGGGCGAAGTCCAGCTCCGAGCGCAGGCGGCCAAGGCGCTGTTCCGAGGCGCAAGAGAAGCCGCCGTGGGGAGTGCCGGTGATCGCGTGCAGCGCCTGATCGGCCTGGCCGATCGAGTAGCGCACGGCGCGCGGAAATTCGCCATCCAGCAGCAGGAACTCGACGATGCGGTCGGGCGCGATGCGGCCGTACTTTTTGCGGTACATTTCAAACCCGCTGACGCTCTTGAGCAGGGCCGACCACTGCACGTCGTCGAACGGCGTGCCAACGTCGGCGACCGAAGGCAAGAGGATGAAGTACTTCACGTCCAGGATTCGCGTGGTCTTGTCGGCGCGTTCCAGGCGGCGGCCGACGGAAATGAAATGCCAGGCTTCATTGTGGCTGGCGGTGGAGTGGGTGATGCCTTCAAACAGGTGACAGCCCATGCGCACGGCGTGGCAGAATTCGGGCAGCGAATCGGGAGCGGCCTTGCGGGCCTCAGCGGTGATCATCAGGTAGAGCGAATTGATCTGCTCCCACATTTCCGAGGAGATGGTTTCGCGCACCGAGCGCGCATTTTCGCGCGCCGCCAGGATGCAGGAATAAATCGAATTCGCGTATTCGGCGTCGAATGCCAGGAAGCGCACGGCGTTCTGCTGCGTGGCCTCGCCGTAGCGCTCGGCGAACAGGGCGCGATCGCCGGTAGTGTTGATGATGGGCTGCCACTGGCTGGAGAAGACGCCGGGCAGGTCGAGCATCAGATTGTGATTGACGTCGAGGAAGCGCGCCACGTTTTCCGCGCGCTCGATGTAACGGGCCATCCAGTAGACGGCGTCGGCTACGCGGCTCAACAGCGGCTGGGCGAGTTGCGTCATGAGGGACCTCCGGGAGCGAGCACCCAGGTGTCCTTGCTGCCGCCGCCTTGCGACGAGTTGACCACCAGCGAGCCTTTTTTCATGGCGACGCGGGTGAGACCGCCGGGCAGGACGGAGATTTCCTTGCCGCAAAGGACGTAGGGCCGCAGGTCCACGTGGCGGCCTTCAAAATGGTCGTCGACGATGGTGGGGGCGCGGGACAGCGCCAGCGTGGGCTGGGCGATGTAGTTGCGGGGATTGGCTCGAATCCGGGCGGCGAAATCCTCGCGCGCGGCCTGGGCCGAATGGGGGCCGACCAGCATCCCATAGCCGCCAGATTCGTTGGCACTTTTGACCACGAGCTCCGCCAGGTGTTCGAGCACATACTGGCGGTCGGCGTCGCGCCAGCAAAGATAAGTGGGCACGTTGGGCAGGATGGGGTCCTCGCCTTCGTAGTAACGGATCATATCGGGGACGTAAGCGTAGATCACTTTGTCGTCGGCCACGCCGTTGCCGGGAGCGTTGGCTAGAGCGACGCGGCCGGCGCGGTAGGCGGCCATCAGGCCGGGCACGCCGAGCAGGGAATCGGGGCGGAAGACGTCGGGATCCATGAAATCGTCGTCCACCCGGCGGTAAATGACGTGCACGCGCTCCAGTCCCTTGGTGGTGCGCATGAAAACATCGCCGCCGGACACTACCAGGTCGCGCCCTTCGACCAGTTGCACGCCCATCTGCTGGGCCAGGAAACTGTGTTCGAAGTAGGCCGAGTTGTAAATGCCGGGCGTGAGCAACACGACGCGCGGATTCTGTTCGCCGAGGGCGAGCGATTCCAGCATTTCGAGCAGGCGGCTGGGATACTCATTGACCGGCCGCACCGACAGGCCTTCAAACACGGCGGGGAAAATGCGTTTCAGCACCTCGCGGTTCTCGATCACATAACTGACGCCGGAGGGCACGCGCAGGTTGTCTTCGAGGACGTAAAAGCAGCCGTCGCGATCGCGCACCAGGTCGGTTCCGGTGATGTGGCACCAGACGCGCCAGGGCGGACTGAGGCCGTGGCACTGCTTGCGATAGCTGGCGGCGGAGAGGACCACGTCGGCGGGGATGACGGCGTCTTTGAGGATTTTCTGATCGTGGTAGATGTCGTCGATGAAAGCGTTGAGGGCGTGAATGCGCTGCACCAGGCCGCGTTCGATGTGCGCCCACTCGCCGGCGGAGAGGATGCGGGGGACGAGGTCGAAGGGGAAAATGCGCTCGGCGCCGGCCGAATCGCCGTAGACGTTGAAGGTGATGCCCATCTGCAGCAGGAGGCGCTCGGCGGCGCGCTGGTAGCGGAGCAGGTGGCCGTCCGACAGGTTCTCGATGGTATCCACCAGCAGGCGGACGTGCGGCCGCGGCGTGCCGTCGTCCTGGAACATTTCGTCGTAGAAACTGTCCGTTCGATAACCGGAGAACCGCAAGGTGCGCTCCAATACAAAATACTCCAGTTACCATGCTGGCGGAATCCGCGGGCAAAGGGAAACCGAAAGATTTTATGGCGCGGATTCGGGTTTTCGATGGACCGGGTGCGCTTCCTCTACTCCAACACGTGAATGTTGTGGCGCTCGCACATCTCCTTCAAGATTTTGGGCCACACGGTGACGCTCACTTCGCCGAGGTGAGCTTTGCGGAGCAGGAGCATGAGGGTCCGCGATTGTCCGATGCCGCCGCCGATGCTGAGCGGGAGTTCGCCGTTAACGATCGCCCGGTGGTACGGGTATTCGAGGAAATCAAGCTGTCCGGTAAGCTCCAGTTGCTGGCGCAGGGTTTCGGCGTTGACACGGATTCCCATGCTGGAGAGCTCGTGGCGGCGCTTGGTTACCGGGTTCCAGACCAGGATGTCGCCGTTCAGCCCGTGGGTCGGTGCGCCGGCGGCAGAGCGCGCGGGCGTTACCCAGTCGTCGTAATCGGCCGCGCGCAGCTCGTGCGGGAAGCCATCTGCCAGCGTCCAGCCGATGCCGATGATAAAGATGGCGGGGTGCTCCTGGAGGATCGCCGTCTCGCGCTGCTTGCGCGGCAACCCGGGGTACATGTCGAGGATCTCTTCGGCGTGAAAGAACTCGATGTTTTCGGGGAGGCTCGGATACCGGTCCTGTTCGAGCGCGGGGAACCGCGACAGCAAATGCCGTTCGGCGCCCACCAGCACTTTCCAGATCTTGCGGACCACCTCCTTCAGAAAATCGAGGTTGCGCTGCTCCGCGGCGATGGCCCGTTCCCAATCCCACTGATCGACGTAGGCGCTGTGATCGTGATCCAGAAAGTAGTCTTTGCGCACGGCGCGCATGTCGGTACAGATGCCTTCGCCCGGATGGCAGTCGAAGCGCTTCAGGGCGATCCTCTTCCACTTGGTCGCGGCCTGCACCACCTGGGCGTCGATGGGATTCCGGCCATCGTTGCGGATGTGGAACTCGATCGGCGTGCGCGATCCGTCGCGGTCCAGGTAGTCGTTCACCCCGCTCTGCTTGTCCACGATCAGCGGAACGGAGACCATCATCAAGTTGAGCTCGCGGCAGAGGTGTTCCTCGATGTAGTTCTTGGCCGCAAACAGGGCCCGCTGCGTTTCGCGTGGCGTCAGCAGGCTTTGATAATCCCGCGGCAGAATCTTTTCAATCTGCGCGTAATCGCCGATACCCGGGCCTGCCAGGTCGGCGCGTTTGGCCATGCTTTCCGAAGTTGGCGTCATAGAGGCTTCCGCTCCGGAATTTAACACCAGGTACGGCGCAACACAATGCTCGGTGGGCCGGCCGCGTACGGGAGAGTACGGCGCGGGCCGGGAATGCCCGGCCCTACGGCGGGGCGACACACTATGGGCTCAAGACGAGGGTGAAAAAGGAGTAAGACGTTGCGGGTGGCCGGGCTTCGGACTTATCGCCGTGCGTGCGGCCACCCAATGGTTTGAGTAGAAACTACGTTGATGTGAGCCCGCTATATGGCGGACAATATCAGGTCGATTCGTTCCTTACCCTCTGATATCCGGCGGGCGGCAATCATAGCTATCCGTATACCGCCGGCGGTGATGGATTCCAGAATCCAAGGTCTTCCGTCGGGAGTCCAGCCCAAGGGGGACCCCGCATGCCGTTCACGGGCGCCGGAAGTTCAGTACCACCTGAGTGCAACGCTTGTTGGCCAACAAGTAAGGACTAGCAGCGGTGCCTGGCGCCACAGTCCCAATT
>Ga0187891_1002118_pt1 | contig 15602 bp, 11 predicted proteins | sample June2016WEW_21_4_FD_132990 | JGI IMG/M metagenome (GOLD analysis project Ga0187891, IMG submission 132990) | Peatland microbial communities from SPRUCE experiment site at the Marcell Experimental Forest, Minnesota, USA - June2016WEW_21_40 | ecosystem: Environmental > Terrestrial > Soil >... | reverse complement strand
CGCTCCGCATTACGTCCCACAACCAAAACATGGATACCGAGCTGCGCCAATTTCTTGGCTGTCGCGCGACCGATTCCGCTCGTTCCTCCAGTGATAAGGGCGGTGGAAGTGTTACTTGTCATCTGCAGCTCCCGAAACGAAACTCTCCCTACTTAGACTCACATGGAGGTAGGGCGGTTTCAAAGTCGATCATCATTCGTCGAGGATAATGCTTTGCACCTACTGGGCACGAGTCACTAGACGTGACGCTCGCTACCTCAAAGGCAAGGACGCTGAGTCGGAAGAAGTTCAAGAGCATGCAAACAGCAGCAACCTGGCGCTGTATGCGTAAGCTGCTCAAATCAAAAAACGCCATAGCGGGAGATCTCTTGCCGGCAACGCCTGGATCTCCCGTTCTCATCTTTACCCCGATAGTTTCCGGTTTGCTCGTCGTTCGGCAGGACGCGCTATCGTAATTTCTTGCTGTACAGTATTTCCGGCAGCACGTGCGGTCTCGAAGTAGCTCGGACTCCGCATATAGGAGGATTGAATGGCGCAAGTATGGTTAGTCACAGGTAGTTCTCGCGGTCTGGGTCGCGCAATTGTCGAAGCGGGCCTTTTGGCGGGCAATAAGGTGTTGGCGACAGCTCGCGACATTGAGTCACTGCGTGAACTATCGGAGCGCTACGGTGACCAGGTGAAGCTCTTCGAGCTGGACGTGACCGACGAGTCGTCGGCTGCCGGTGCGGTGAAGACGGCAATCGATGCATTTGGCTCGCTGGACGTTGTTATCAACAATGCAGGATATGGCAATCTCTCGTCCGTCGAAGATACGCCGATGTCGGATTTCCGCGCACAGATAGAAACCAATCTCTTCGGGACAATCATCGTGACGAAGGCAGCTCTCCCGTACTTTCGCGAAAGGAAGGCGGGCCATTTCGTTCAGTTTTCCTCGATGGGCGGAAGGATCGGACCCCCAGGGCGCGGGCCTTATTCGGCGGCGAAATGGGGCGTAGAAGGTTTCTCCGAAGTTTTGTCGCGCGAAGTGGCACTGCTAGGCATCAAGGTCACGATCATCGAGCCGGGTGGCTTCCGCACGGACTTCGCCGGCAGTTCCACCAAGCTGAGCGAAGGGCATCCCGAATACGACTCGACTGTTGGAGCAACGGCCAGGTTTCAGCGCGCCTATAACGGTAAGCAGCCCGGAGACCCGAAGAAGGCGGCTCAAGCGATCGTTCGGCTGACGCAGGAACAGAAACCTCCGTTGCGACTGTTGCTCGGCAGCGATGCGTATAACGGGGCGGAGAAGAACGACCTTGCACGATTAGAAGAAGCGAGAGCCTGGAAAGAACTCAGCCTGTCCACCGATTTTTAGTCGGACCCTGGCATGAACGTTTACCGGAGTTCGACTACGATGCAAATGGATGCGAAGTACAAAGCACCGAAGCAGAGTCGGTGCATGACGAGGGCCATAACTGCTCTCAGGTCCCCGATTAACAAGACTGTTTCGAGCCGATGTGATCCGAAGCCCGGATCCTTAACGGGGGACGCGGTTCAGTTCTCGGTTGGTCGGCCATCCGGAGACTGACCATAGACGGACTATTGGAACTTCAGTGGAAAAGGCTGGAGCGTATGCCTCCCCACAACGCCTGTCGGGCAAAAGGGGTAACAATAATAAGGATCGGCGGTCCGGCCGGCACCGCCATGCTTCCTCAAAAAGCTTGCGAGAATCGGGCCTCAAGAAACTCTCCGAGCTTCGCCGTTGCCCTGAACTGCGGGATGGGATCCAGTTCCTTGAACGCCGACGTAAACGCGTTGGAGAGACTCCAGATCGTTCGTGAGCGAAATTCCTCGTACTTCGGCTCGAAGTAGAGATCATGGACCGTCCGCGCAAGGTGTTTGGGAGCTTCCAGTTTGCCTTCGACGAACGCCTCATAAATAACTACTTTCGCAGTGACATCGGTGAGTTCGTTTTGCTGCCACGCCTCGACCTGCTTTCGCATCGGCTCGAAGTTGCGCTGCATCCGATCGACGCCAACCGAGATGCAGTCGATCAGCGAGAATGATTTCGAATGCTTCGCAAGCACCGGCGTAAACACTCCGCTGATAGCCAAGAGGACCACTGTTCGGCCGTTATTCGGACAATTCAAATTACGAGATCTGCAGAAGAACCGCGGTAATTGCGAAGGTCGACACGCACGCATTGAGAGTGGGGTTTGTGGCGAAGCCCACAAAAAAGCCCACAAAACTCATTCGATTGGGTGATCTTCAATGACTTACGGTGTCGTCCGTACGTTCCAAGTCATTGTAAATGCGTTTTGGTGAAGCACTGGCCGGGCGGAGAACTCCATGCGTCCGGTAGCTCTTGGTCGAAAGAATTGGTTGCACATCGGCAGCCCACAAGCGGGACCGAAGGTTGCGGCGATTCTGTCGGTCGTGGAAAGCTGCCGCCGATTAAAACTCCCAGTGCGCGACTATCTGGCCGCAGTCCTCCCCGGATTTTCCGATCTGCCGATCCAGCGGCTCGCACACCTTACTCCCGCTACGTGGGTCGCCCAGCTTTCATAGACTCAAACGAACGGTTTGTTGGCTAAAAGGCCGTCAGCAGGTCGGGTGAGACTCTCCCGACACAACTGAGTCACCTGTCTCGCCTTTAGTAAGTAATGTGAAATGGTATCGCTGACCGAGATCAGCACCTCGCCATAAACGTCCGCTTGTGTTTGTGAACGCTATCCAAGCTCTCTCAATCATCGTGTCTAATCACTTCTCGTTATAACGTTATTCCTGGGGGTTATCAGTCCGGGAAGTTAGTGTGATTCGGTCGGACAAGTTTGGAACGCACACTGTTCTACCTGGTCTGCGTCGGGCGGTGGGCGCCTTCAATCTCATCACCCGCTAATGGAGAAGATCCTCGACCGTATCCCATTAGGACGCGGCGCAAAGCCTGAGGAAGTCGCGAGCGTAATCGCATTCCTGGCCAGCGACGATGCATCGTTCGTGAATGGTGTGAATCTTCCGGTTGACGGGGGAGTCACTGCCTCTAATGGGCAGCTTAACCCAACGGCGTTTCTAAATGATTTCGGGTTGCCATAAGTCCGATGGTGTCAATCAGATCGCTCACTGACCTGTTGAAGCCCTACGATGCTCGGCTGATGCGGTGCTATCCCGTAGGCATCCGGATCAACAACACGGTTAACGACAACGAAGAATGTTCCTCCCCAGTGGAACTTGCTAAGATTGAGGCTCGCCTCTCTTCGTAGCGGGGCCGCGAGGTAATTCCGGTTTGCCCATCAACCGGGAGCAATAGCGATCACTCCCCACACGCCGACTTCACCAACCTGGTGGCTATGAGGTTAGCCCCGCATGAAGGTTTAGCTAAAATCTCTTACTGCACACCAACCCGATTTTGCTTCCAATTAGTTTTGCGGGACATCCCCGCGGTTCCACCATCCACCGCCAAGCGCTTGGAACAGTGCAACGGTATCCGCGTACCGATTTGACTGAGCCTGCACAAGGTTGATCACGGCTTGCTGATAACTCTGCTCAGCGTTCAACAGGGCCAGATAACTCACATAGCCGACCTGCATTTGTCGCGTAGTGAGGTCGAGCGTTACCTTGGCAGCATCTCTTGCTGCGACGGCAGCCTTGAGACCATCGGCGTCTTGTTCAAGTGCATGCAGGGTGTCGGCGACGTTCTGAAACGCGGTCAACACGGTGCTGCGGTATTGTTCATCCGCCTGAACGTAAGCTGCTCTGGCCGCGCGTTCCTTATGCAAGAGAGTTCCGCCTTGAAAGATCGGCTGGGTTACGCTGGCGCCTACATCACGAAAGCCGTTGCCCGCCGAAAAGATGTTGCCGAAAGCCAGCGCCATACTCCCTATATCTCCGGTCAGGTTGAAGCTCGGCAGGCGATTCGCACGCGCGACTCCGATCAGCGCGCTCGCTGAATGCAAATTCTCTTCGGCCTGAAGAACATCTGGGCGCTGCTCTACGAGTTTGGAAGGCAGGCTCAAGGGAAGTTCCTGCGGAAGCTGCAGGGTGGACAATTCAAACTTCTCAACCAGATCTTCGTTAGGATAGCCGCCCGACAACACGGCCAGCAGGTCGCGCTGTTGCGCGAGTTGCTTGAGCAGCGGCGGCAAGGTGGCGACTACTTGCGCAAGCTGGGCTTCCTGTGCGGCAACATCGAGCCGTCCAACATAGCCTTTCTCGAACTGCCTGCGCAATATATCAAGCTGCTTGGTGTTGATTTCGATAAGCTGATTCGTGGCCTCAATCTGCGCCCGCAGAGATGCTTCCTGGATAGCAGCAGCAGCAACGTTTGAACTCAAGGTGATATTCGTTGCGGCCACAACGTAGCGGGCCTGCTCCTGCTGTGCCTTCAGTGATTCCACTGTCCGACGGTTCAAGCCGAAGACGTCGGGGGTGTAAGAGACGCTAACCTCCGGCGTGAACAGGCTGTATTGAAACGAGGTGAAGCTCGGAACAGGCGAAATTTCTTCCGAGGTCTTTGCGCGAGTGGCCGAGAAGCTTCCGGACACCTGGGGGTAGTAAGCGCCGCGCTGGGCCAGAACATTTTCTCTTGCGACCAACAGCGCAGCTTGCACCGACTTGAGGTCGGGATTGTTCTTGAGAGAACGCTCGATCAGGTCGTTGAGCGGCTTCGAGTGAAATAAAGCCCACCAGTCTCCCGGAATGTCACGCCCTTGAGCGAAGGTCTGCGCTTCCCCACCTGTGACATTCGGACTGCTGCTCGTGGTCGTGGGCAAGGAGGGCGTATAGCCAGGAACATTCGGGGCTGCTGGCCTTTTGTAGTTCGGACCCACCACGCACCCGGCGGTAATCAGCAAGGATGATATCGCGATGAGGCGCGAGATAACGGGAATGACGCGAGTTCTGCGAGTGAGAGTCATGGCAATTTAAGGCTTGCGCTTCATGTCACTTCCATTGATTACTGCCGTGCCCCGCGTCGAGTTGGCTGGTTCTCCGCTGGTTGCCATGCGCGCTCCTGGGTCGCGGGCATTCTTAAACTGTTGCCCGTTTAGAGCTACGGTTGAGGGATGTACCACCAGACTGGAATGCCTGATAGTTTTGCGTGGACCGCCAGAAGACAAACTCGGGCTAGTCTGATGAGAACCCGGAACATTCTGGAGCGCTTCCGTTTGAAGATGCTTCGCACCCGCCGTCTTAGCTGAGCGTAGCTGCCGGTTCTGAGGTGGTTTCGCGTGGCTCACGGCTGGGCGATGTTTGCCTGTGCTAGCTTTTACTGCTGCGAAACTCTTCTGGTTTTCATCCGCAGGCAAATATTCGGTCGTCTGGTCTTTCTCGCCACGACCCTGAGTATCGTTGCTTCCTGCCCGTGAGTTGTTGGCCGATTTTTCGTGGCTTGTTGCGGCTGTTTGTTCGCGTGTCTGATTAGACTGGCTCGCGAAACTTGCGCCACCTACCAGGACGGCCCAGAAAATCATCGGCAAAAGAACCCTTGCCTTGCTCATTTAGGTTCCTCTGGTTTCGAGTCGCCTGTCGGCGGGTGATCCAAATGCAGGCTCAGGTGATGCTCGCCGCCGAGGAAGATCATTCGCAGCGCGGGTACAGCGAGAAGCAGCATCACAGGTCCGACGAGCATGCCGCCGACGATTACAGTGGCGAGTGGGCGCTGTACCTGACTGCCAATTCCCGTAGAGATCGCCGCTGGAAATAGACCAATACAGGCAGAAAGCGCCGTCATCAACAGCGGGCGCATACGGGTCGTTGCGGCGCGGTACATGGCGTCTACCGGCTTTAGACCGTGAGTCAATTCCTGATTGTAAAAAGTGATCATCAGGATGCCGTCCATCACAGACACACCGAACAGCGAAACGAAGCCGATGGCGGCCGAGATGCTGAAATTGAGTCCGGTGACGTAGAGGGCAAGGATGCCGCCGACGACCGCGTCAGGAATACCGGCGAGTGCCAGAATAGAGTCCTTGAAATTGTTGAACAGGCTGTACAACGCTCCGGCAATCAAGATGAAGCTGATCGGCACGATGATCTCCAGGCGCTTCTTTGCTTCTTGAAGATCGCCAAACTCACCGGCCCAGATCAGATGGTATCCAGAAGGAAGCTGAACGTTCTTAGCGATTCGCGCCTGGGCCTCTTCGACTGTGCCGCCAAGGTCGCGGCCACGGACACTGAACTTCACCGGGATGAAACGCTGCACGCTCTCGTGATAAACCCAGGACGCTCCGGTATCGACCGTGATCGTCGCCAACTCGCTCAAGGGAATGTAGGCATTCGCGCCGCTAGCCGTTGTGTAGGCCACTTTGATGTTGCGAATTTTGTCGATGCTGTCACGGTAATCCGGCGTGTACCGAACCACCAGATCGAACTGCCGGTCGCCTTCCAAAACCTCACTCGCGACCGCTCCTCCCATGGCTGCTTGAATTACCGTATTCACATCACCGGAGTTGAGACCGTAGCGTGCTGCCTTTTCGCGGTCAACTTTGATGTTGAGGTTGGGCTGGCCGAGAACCGGAAAGATGCCGAGGTCGGTCACGCCTCGCACCTGGCTCATCTGGTCGCGTACCTGATCGGCTAGATTCGTTAGAACTTCAAGATTGGGACCAACGATCTTTACCGAATTCACGCCTTTGACGCCGGAGATCCCCTCTTCGATGTTGTCCTCGATGTATTGCGAAAAATTGAACACAACCCCTGGCAGTTCGTTGCTGAATTCAGTTTGAATCTGGTTGGTTAATTTCTCTTTGGTCAAGCCTCGGGGCCATTTGTCGAAAGGCTTCAAAGGCGCAAATAGTTCGACGTTAGAAAATGGCGAGGCGTCGCTCCCGTCGTCCGGGCGTCCGTGCTGCGAAACGACCGTGATGACTTCTGGACGCCGCAGGAGAATCTCGCGCATCTTTCGCGAGGCTGCCTCGCCGTCTTCAAGAGAAAGGGTGGTCGGCATCGAGGCGCGAATCCAGAAGTTGCCTTCTTCCAAGTGCGGCAGAAATTCGCTTCCGAGCCGCGGCGCGATCAGGATGAAAGTTCCTAGAGAAATAGCTAGTTCGATTCCGACGACGAGAGCGCGATGGGTAAGTGCGAAACGGAGCGCCGGGTTGTAGAGGCGGTGCAACGTCCGGACGACGATCGTCTCCGCCTCTTTCACGCGCGGCGGGAGCAGATACGATGCGATGACTGGAGTAACCGTAAAGGTGGCGATCAAAGCGCCGGCTAATGCATAGCCGTAGGTACGCGCCATGGGGCCGAAGATCTGACCCTCGACTCCCTGCATCGTGAATAGCGGCACGAAACCCGCGACGGTGATCAGCGCAGAGAACAAAACCGCTTTGTCCACCTGGAGCGCACTGACGAAAATGAGCCGCAGACGATCCGTCCAGTTCGTTGGCGCAGTGGGGTCTGGAGTTTTCGTTGGATCGGATCCCCAGAACCCATCTGTCAAACGCTGGAGTAGGCCCTGTCTTTCTTCAGGCGTTCGTTGAAAGTTTTTGAAAACGTTCTCGACTAGGATCACCGCCGAGTCCACGATGATGCCGAAATCCACTGCACCCACCGAAAGCAGGTTCGCGCTTTCCCCCATGATCACCAGGAGAATCGTGGCGAAGAACAGAGCGAAAGGGATGTTGATACCGACGATCACCGCGCTACGAAGATTTCCAAGAAAAATCCACTGAATGAGAAAGACGAGCAAACATCCGAAAATCAGGTTGTGCAGAACCGTGTGCGTGGTCAGCGCGATCAGCGAGGAGCGGTCATAGAACGGAATAACTTTTACTCCCGGCGGGAGACTTCCGTCTTGATTGATCGTTTCAATGGCCGCCTGAACCTTGGGAATCATGTCGGCGGTCTTTTCGGTGCGTCGCTGCACAACGATTGCCCCGACAACATCGTCGTGTGTATCCCGCCCCAGGATACCCAGCCTCGGCCGGTATCCGACAGATACCTTTCCGACATCCTTCACCAAAACCGGTACGCCGTTTTCCTGGCTTAGGACGACGTTCTCGATGTCCTCAACCTTGTAACCTTCCCTCAAGTCATCGGCGCCGCCGTCGTCGATCAGGCCGACACCGCGAATATTAATTGACTGCTGGCCAACGGTGATCTCGCGGCCACCGACGTTGATATTCGCGTTGCCCAGCGCGGTCAGAATTTGAGGAACCGTGACGCTATACGCTTCGAGTTTGTGGGGATCGACCTCGACCTGAAATGTCTTGGTGGGGCCTCCCCAACTGTTGATAGCTGCAATCCCGGGAATCGTCAATAATCGGCGCGCGACGATCCAGTCCTGAACCGTACGCAGATTGGTGACTCCAAAATGCGGAGGACCGACGACCTGATAACGATAGATTTCGCCAGTCGAGCTGTTGGCCTGGATGCTCGGAGTCTGATTGCCGGGCAGGTTGACATTCTGTGCCAGCGCTACCGCCGCTTGGCTATAGGCGAAGTAATAATCCACACCGTACTTGAAGTTGACGCGAACGAATGAAAGCCCGTAGAACGAGGTTGAGCGGATGACCTCAATCCCCGGCGTCGTATAAAGGCCAATTTCCATGGGGCGCGTGTAGTAGCGCTCCATCTCTTCAGCAGAGAGGCCCGGCGCTTGTGCCGTAATTTCGAGGATGACAGGCGTGGGATTCGGATACGCCTCGATGTTGAGCAGCTTGAACGCAACAAATCCGGCACCAGCAAAGAGGAGCAACCCCATCAGCACGATCGGGCGCCGACTCAGGCAAAACGAGATGAGAGCTTTGAACATTTTTTATCGGCTTCTTTAGTAAACGGAAAGCTGCATCAGATCTAATCGCTCGGTGGCGCTTCCAGCATGTTGCTGAGGAATACGGCTCCGTCGCTAACTACCAGTTCTCCGCGCTGTAAACCATCGAGAATCTGAACCCGGCCGTCTTTTCGCAGACCGGTCTTGATGATTCTCTCGGTAAATCGTTTGCGATCCGTGGTTACCCAAGCGGCCATCGTGCCGTCAGGCTCGCGCACGACACCGTTCACCGCGATTCCGGTCGCTTGGACCGGACCGTCGACCTGGATGACAAAGTTAGCCAGCATGCCAGGACGCAGGTCATTTTTGGGATCCGTAATTTCGGAACGGATGGTCACGCGATGGGTATTGGGATCAACGGTCTCGTAGATCTTCGATACCCTGCCATTAAATATTCGGCCGTCATAGGCCAATGTCTTTACCGCCACTGGCTGCCCGAGATGAAAAACTCCGCTCTCACTTTCGGGCACGTTCGCCAGCATCCATTTCAGGCTCACATCCGCGACCGCATACGGTGCCGGCGGATTTCCGGGCTGCACCAAGAATCCGGGCTGGGCGACCTTGTATGTGATCTTGCCGGTAATCGGACTGCGTACGACCAGCGCCGGGTCGATCTTGCGCGAAGCGATCATCTGATCAATTTCGGCATCCGTCTTGCCAAAGACGAGGACGGCATCTCGTGCGGCTTTGAGAGCTCCTTCCGCAGTCTGTTGATCGGAGATGGCCTGCTCCAACTCCCTCTGGGGAACACCGACGCTGGTCGTATATAGATCCTTGGCACGGGTCAGTTCTTTGGTGGTGAGTTCGTAGGTTGCCGCCGCGCCAATCAGATTGGACTCGGCCTGTATGAGATCAGGGCTCTTGATCGTGTAGAGCGGTTGATCTTTGCGGACTTCCGCCCCGAGTTCCGCGAAAGTCTTGATGATCGTTCCCTGGTAGACTGGAAAAACTTGAACCGATAAATCCTCGTCATAATCAATGTTGCCGACCGCTTCTTTCTCGACCGGAAACGCATAGCTTCCCACGGGTTCAATCTTGATCGAGTTCAGTTGGCTGGGGGACAGGTCCACGGTCGGAGCAGCGGTCAAGTTCGTGTTCGGCGCAGCCTTGGCGTTTGTGGCTTCTCCCCGACTACAGGCTGATTCCAGAAGTGCTACGGCAACAACCACCGCCACGGCAATAACAACCGCCGCACCGACATTCTTGCGAATGTGAACCGGATATTTCATGATTTCCACTCGAACGTCGCTCCCACCTGAGGGTCGGTCAAACAGACCATCGCTGATTTCAAAATCCACGAGCCCGCGTATTCCGGCGCCGCCTCTTGCGGCTTTCTTTCTTTGAAACGCGTCCGATGAACTCAACCACGCCCGCGTACAGCAAGCCGATATACAAAAGCACTCCAAAAAGGCCAATTGCCATCAAGACGTAGCCGTTCCATGCTTCATAATTCAAGGAGTTGCCCCAGCCTACAGCGCTACGTCTCAACTTGATTCACGGTTTCACGGACCACACGTATCCTCTAAATCCTCCGTGAAAGAAAAATCTGAACCATATATTCATTAATATCGGGGGAACTACCGGTTTGGGGAAGGCACTAAAAAAGCCAGTGCGACAGTATTTCGATCCCTACGCTGGGAATCGCCCGGTCAACCGCCTCATTTGGGGTCAACGAGCGGGGAACATTCGATTGGCGCCTCAATCTTATGGACAAATCGTTTGATTTGATTTTTGAACAGCAGCACGCGTGAGATAAAGGACGTTGCGACTAAGCCCATGCGTCACTTGGAGATAATCTGGGATCGCCGGCACCGAACCGCTATGCTTCTGGTCAGCGGCGTGCTTGTCGCGGCGATAGCCGCGGTGGATTGGTGGACGAAGCCTTACTTCGCCCTGGGCTTCTTGTATTTGCTTCCCATCATGCTCGCCGCCGGTTTTTTGCCTCGTTGGGCAATTGTTTTGTTGGGTCTTACATGCGCATTTCTCAGTGAACGTTTTAGCAATCTCGATCCAGCGGACGCACATATTCGGCTGGGCTTCGAGGCCCTGGCCCTCTGCGGCTGTGGACTGCTGACGTCCGAAGTGCTGCGCAACCAGCGGATGAGCCAGGAAGCCCAAGAACGAACGCGCATACTGGTGGAAACCAGTCCGGCTGCTATCCTTACGGTCAATGCGGGAGGTCTGATCGAATTAGCCAACCATGCCGCGACAGAACTGCTGGCTCCCAGCGATGGGCGTCTGATCGGTGAACCAATCGCGGCGTTCTTGCCTGAACTGCATCGTGCTCTGCGCCCGGAAGAGGGACCCCAGTTCCGGGCGTCGATGCAGTGCCGAGGGCATCGGGGCAATGGCGAGTCTTTTCTCGCCGAGGTTTGGTTTTCCAGCTACAAAGAAGGGACGACACCCAAGCTGGCAGCCATCATCGCCGACGTGAGTGAGGAACAGACCGTCCCGGCAGGAACGGGTTCGGCGCCTCTGGACCAGAAGGAGCGGCCCTCTCTCAATAGCCGGGAGATGGACGTACTCCGGCTGGTTGTTCAAGGCTTATCGAATAAAGAAATTGCGTCAAGCATGAATATCTCGGAGAGCGCGGTCAAGAACACGCTGCAGCAGCTGTTTGGCAAGACGGAAGTGCGAACTCGGAGCCAGCTAGTTCGCGTAGCTTTAGAGCGTTACAGAGATTTACTCTGATTGAACCTGCCTGAAATGCAACAAACAATCCGCGATTGCATCGCCGCAAGGCAGAACAGCCCTCCTTGTGGGCAGGGAATCATACAACTTGCCCGGAGAACGAATGCCCCGGATCGGTACCGACAAACGCGCATGGAGCCATGCATTTTCCGACACATCTGACCCGGGGAATTGTGGCGCTATGCCGACTTCCCGGTACCGATCTGGTACGCTTCCCAGAAGCTCGTTTCTGGACCACTTTCGGGTTGCGGGCAGGGTGTTCCCCAGTTTTAATCAGCCAACTTGCACTGCGAGCATCGAGACCGAACCGCCATCTACGCCCTCGACAGGAAATGTGAGCGGCTCGGATCGTGTGCGAGTGCCGGCAACGTAAAGCAGCGGCACATAATGGTCCGGGGTGGGCACTGCTAGTTCCGCTTCACTGCCGAGCTGATCCTCGTAATTCACGAGCGGCTTGTACTCTTCCGCGAGGAGCGACTCGCGGACTCGGGTTTCAAACGAGATTGCCCAATCGTACGGCTCCGGTGCGTGCCGTCCCCAAGCATACGCATGCAGGTTGTGCACGATGTTGCCGCTACCCAGGATGAGAATGCCTTCTTCTCGTAAGAGCGCCAGGCGCTTGCCGACTTCGTAATGGAACGAGGGCGGTTGCGTTTCGTCAATGCTGAGTTGAACCACTGGAATATCGGCTTGTGGGTAGACGTGGCGCAGAACCGACCAAGTACCGTGGTCGAGACCCCAGCGGTCGTCGCGACGCACCGGCACATGAGCAAGCAATTTGTGCACGCGCGCAGCGAGGTCGGGATCACCGGGCGCGGGATATTGCACCTGATATAGCTCGCGCGGAAAGCCGCCGAAATCGTGGATCGTCCTCGGCGCGGTGCTCACGGTGACGGCTGCGTCTTCGATGTACCAATGGGCCGACACCGAAAGTATTGCCTTCGGCTTCGGCAGGGTCGCGCCGATCGATGCCCACCGCTGCGTATACGGGTTCACCAGCAGCGCATTCATCGGATTCCCGTGCCCAATGAACAACGCTGGCATCCGCTCGGCCATTGTTGGATTGCTCGTCGTTACGCCGCCTTTTGCTCTTGGGTCGGCATCAGTCCTATTTGCTTCAGCAGGCCCATGAGATCGTAAAAAAGATTCTCTTCCACGATCTGACCTTGTTCGTTCCAGTGCGCAACGGTACAGAAATCCACGTGGAAACTCTTGTTCGTGGGCTGGATCACCGTTCCGCCTGCCATCGTCATCGGACCTGTCATCGTTCCCCTGAAATCCGCCACAGTGCACGTCCATTCGCCCTGAGCAATCTCCACTTTATAAGGATGATTAATCAGATGATTGTCGGGGAACGTCTTGAAAAATTGGATGGACTCCGCCTTGTGATTGTCGCGCCCTCTTGTTGGCTCGGCCTGACCCGGCCAAAAGACGGTGGTGTCCTTGGAATGCCGCTTTTCAAACGTATCCCAGTCCTGTGCGTTCCACGAATCGTCGAGTGTTCGCATGAGCTCAAGATTGTTCTGTGTCATGTGATCCTTCCAAAATACGCAGTAGGTTGCTTAAAATAGGTGACGGGCACTGTCCCAGTCCTAATTAATCGCTTGGTCGCCGTAAGGCCCCATCAACTCGCCGAAGGCAAACAGCCGAATAGTAACGGCCATCAGGCAACCTAATCTGTTCAATATGGCACACTTTTTCGTGCTAAGCCTTTGCTACCGTGGCGAAGCTGAGCCTTTGAGCCTCTCGTCCAGGAATTCCTGATAGACGATCAGCAGGAGTTTATTTTTCCGACGACAAAAAAGGAAACATGGTTGTGGAAAAGAACAGCTATCAGCAGAAGATAGCAGAAGTGAAGGTCCCGCGTTCGAAAACGATGGGGTGATTGAATGAACAGGAACCCTGGTTTGCGAACTTTTGTAATCGCAGCTTTGTCCGCAGTTGCTGTCGTGTTTCTAACCACTCGATCAGTCGGGCAGGTTGTGTCGCTCGATCCCGCGAAGATGGCGCGCATCGGCACGGTCGATGAAAGATTTCAGTCCTACAACATTGAAATGGTGGAGGTCATCGGAGGAAGATTTTGGAAACCATACGGGAGCACCACGAACGAAAGTAAAGCGCAGGAGTCCCCCTCCCAAGCGGGTTTCGCTCCGGCAGGCATAGATCCGAACCTCTATCAATATCGAGCGCCCATTGATCTTTCAAATCCGCGATTGCGAAAACTGGCAGCGGCGTTAAGTCCCGCATATGTGCGAGTCAGCGGCACGTGGGCCAATAGTGCCTATTTTCAGGATTCGGAAAATGCCGCCCCAGCAAATGCGCCATCGGGTTTCAGCGGAGTCCTAACGCGACAGGAATGGAAAGGTGTCATTGATTTTTCTCACGCGGTGAATGCCGAGATCGTCACCTCCGTGGCAACCGGACCAGGACCCCGTGATGCGCAAGGCGTGTGGACATCCGAGCAGGCTCGGGAATTGTTTGAGTACACAAAATCTGTTGGAGGACGAATCGCGGCAAGCGAATTCATGAACGAGCCGACATTTGCAGTGATGGGCGGCGCACCGAAAGGATACGATGCCGCAAGGTATGGCCGCGACGTCGAGGTGTTCCGTTCGTTCCTTCGGAAAACAGCGCCCGATACACTATTTCTCGGTCCAGGTTCAGTTGGCGAGGGACCGTTCGCGATACCGATGGCTGGCGGAGTGTTGAAATCCGAAGACCTGCTCCACGCAGCCGGTCCGGTATTCGACGTTTTTTCGTACCATCTCTATGCCGCTATTTCGCAGCGGTGTGCAAGCATGGGCGCTTCATCACAGACAACGGCAGCAGCGGCACTTTCTCAAGACTGGCTCTCGCGACCGGAAAAGATTGGCACATTCTACGCGGACCTTCGAGACAAGTTCGCACCGGGCAAATCACTCTGGATTACGGAAACCGCCGATGCAGCCTGCGGTGGAAACCCCTGGGCGTCGACTTTTCTGGACACCTTCCGATATCTTGTTCAACATGCAAGCCTCGCCCAGCATGGCGTGAAAGTGATTATGCACAACACACTGGCATCAAGCGACTATGGCTTGTTAGACGAAAATACATTCGCACCACGCCCGAATTACTGGGCTGCTTTGCTTTGGCGACGCCTCATGGGTACGACAGTTCTCGATCCACAGATAGCATCAACTCCGAATCTCTATGCTTATGCGCACTGTCTGCAGAAGCATTCCGGTGGCGTCGCGCTCTTGGTCATCAATGCCGACGCACAACAAGTCCATGAAGTCACGTTGGTCCCCGAGGCAGCGCGCTACACGCTGACTGCCAAGCAACTTCAAGACAGAGAAGTGCAGCTCAACGGGAAGACTCTTCAGCTGAATAGTGATGACGACGTTCCGGAATTCGTGGGTCAGCCTACGCCCTCAGGTCGCATCAGTTTCGCGCCAGCCAGCATTACGTTCCTGGCAATTCCCAACGCTAGCAACAGCAGTTGTCGCTAGCTCGCGACCCGACTCACGTTGTGGCGATTTGACTCAAGGAGACTACTTTCATGAGCGAGAAGAAGCCGACAGCGATCCTTGCAAGTCTAGCCACATTGCTTCCAGAACTAGTGGCTGTCTATAAAGACATCCATGCCCACCCAGAATTGTCCATGCACGAGACACGAACCGCTCAGATTGCGGCGGATCATCTCAAGGCCATCGGCTTTGAGGTCACCACAGGAATCGGCAAGACGGGAGTTGTAGGTATACTGCGCAACGGAGATGGCCCAACCGTAATGCTGCGCGCTGACATGGATGCTTTGCCCATCAAGGAAGATACCGGTCTCCCCTATGCGAGTACGGTTACAGCGACAGGCGCTGATGGCAAGACTGTGCCAGTGGCGCACTCTTGCGGGCACGACATGCACGTGGCCTGCTTGATTGGGGCGACCTCGCTGTTTTCCAAGAGCCGCGATAGCTGGCATGGAACGTTGATGCCAGTCTTTCAACCAGGGGAGGAGACTGCACAGGGCGCTCAAGCCATGATTGACGATGGGCTCTTCAAACGTTTTACGAAGCCCGATGTCGTACTCGGGCAACACGTCATGAGCTTGCCGTCTGGGCACCTCGATTGGCGTACAGGAGTTGTGACCTCCGCTGCTGACAGCCTGCAAATTCGTTTGTTTGGGCGT
>Ga0187891_1002116_pt1 | contig 15611 bp, 16 predicted proteins | sample June2016WEW_21_4_FD_132990 | JGI IMG/M metagenome (GOLD analysis project Ga0187891, IMG submission 132990) | Peatland microbial communities from SPRUCE experiment site at the Marcell Experimental Forest, Minnesota, USA - June2016WEW_21_40 | ecosystem: Environmental > Terrestrial > Soil >... | reverse complement strand
CTATGATTGGATGAATGACGAGTACAACATGAACATGATGATGGGTTGGGGTATAGACACTGCCCTTGCGACGTTTCGAATTTTCAGAGGCGGCGTCTTGGAAAGACATCCTGACCTAAAAATAATAACACACCATTTGGGAACTCTTATTCCGCTGATGGCGGGGCGAATTAACGGTTTCGTGTTGGGTCAGGGCAAGAATGGTGCGTCGCCTTTGCCTCTGAAAAAAACGCCTATTGAATACCTGAAGATGTTTTACGTTGACACTGCAGAAGGAATGTGGAAACCAGCGATGAATCTTGCTTACGGCTTCTATGGTTCATCCCACATACTCTTTGGCACAGACTACCCTTGGGGCGACACGCCAAAAATCATCGAAAACATAAAATCACTCAATATCACCGAAAAAGAGAAAAAAATGATCCTTGGCGAAAATGCTTCAAAACTTTTAAAAATATAACATAAATTTTAAACTTTCATTTTCCCGTTTGGCAAGGCTTCAGCATTAGACTCCAATCAATAGCTCTGGTTGTGCTCTTGCCTTTTGTCTAGTTATTTATGGGCGTTTGTGGGTAGATTATGGAAAAACCTTAAGAAAGACGGCGCAAACGGCAGATGCTATGACTCGTAAATTGCAGGCAACCTTTGGCGTTGTTTAACAGGATTCGATGTAAATGCCCAGATCATTTTTTGATTCATTAAACCATTTTGTTTGTAGGCGGCATCGATGGATCATCATTGCATGGGTTGTTGCGGTAATGTTTTCGCTTGTTCTTATCCCAAGCTTCTTTTCATCTGTTTCCTATAACTTGACCGGCGGGTTTGGCGGGCCTTCCAACACGATGTCGGCTAAAGCAGCCAATATCGTGCAAGCTCAGTTTCCATCATCAACCAACAGCAGTGACAGCAGCATTCTTGTAGTCATCCAAGGCGCCCCCGTATATTCTGACTCGTTAAAACAGGATGTGCTTGCACTAAGCAACACAATATCCAACGACGCAGGCATTGGCAATTATACTGGAGAATCAAGCCTTTATTCGCTGGAGGCTAGCCTGCTTGACTCGTCGGTACCTGGCATACTTAGCCAAGCGGCAAGTCTACAATCCAGCATAATCGCAACTAACCCAGGACTCAACGAGACTCAAGCATGGAATCAGGCTTGCGAGTTTATTTCCGATGCTACCCAAAGCACCTTTTCAGACTCCCCTCTCTTCACCATAAACAGCGCGTCCCTGAGCAATCTCTTATCAGGGCTTTCACCGAACGCAACGATGGGCGATGTGAACCTTGCCGTCGATAATGTGATTACAAATCAATCCTACGCAGATTATCCCTTTGTACCCACAAGTGCGTTGACTGGCAATTTCGTTAATTCTCAAAATGACACGATGCTGATTGTTCTCGGTTTCTCGTCCATTCCCGACCTCAAAACAATCGCTAACGTGCAATCGGATGTAAAAAATTCTGGGCTGCAGAATTTTGGCTCTGTTTATGTGACTGGCGGCGCAGTTTTGTCTGAGGACATTCAGAATGCCTTCGTGCCTGCACTGAAAATAACCGTGGTGCCCGGAATCGCGATTTCCCTTTTAATCGTTGGACTACTATTTTTATCGCCTGTCGCTGCTTTAATTCCAGTTATGATCGGCGGCGTTTCAATTTCAGTTGCACTTGCCTCCATCTACGCTAGCGTTGTCGATATTGGTCATGGAAACATAACTTTCTTAACCCCAACATTAACCATACTGCTGATGCTTGGTCTAGCAGTAGACTACGCAGTTTTGCAGCTAAGACGCACAAGAGAAGAAAGGATAAAAGGCAAATCCATCGAGGAAAGCGTGGGCATCTCCATTAAGTGGGCAGGCCAAGCAGTCCTAACCGCAGGCATAACCGTTATCGTCGCTTACATCGTTATGGCAGTTGCTAACGTGCCCATCTTTAGCGATGTCGGAAGCGCCATAGCACTTGGAGTTGCAATTTTGCTTACGGCTTCGCTTACCTTATTGCCTGCCCTCGAGATTGCTTTAGGTGACAGGATTTTCTGGCCAGGACTGCGTAAACAAGACAAAAGTAAAGCAAAGTCTGATCCAAACCAAAACAGATTAAGGCGCTTTGCGCATGGTACACTTAAACGTAAAGTGCTCCTTGTAATCATTATCAGCATCGTAGCCTTAAGCGCCTTCGTCGTCGTTTATGATACTCCTACCAACGATAACTTTTTGAAGCTTATTCCAAACTTCCAAAGCAACCAAGGACTAACCGTCATAACTAACAACTTTGGAAGCGGAAGCATAGACCCAACGTCCATTATCATCACGACGCCCACAGAGATAACCTATGGAGAAAACCAGTTTAACCAAACCTTGCTGAACCAGATTGAGCAAATCACGGCTTCCGCCGCAGGCTCTAAAGGCGTTATTAGCGTTTCAGGTACAACTAGACCCTTCGGAAACGTGTTCAACTACTCTTCCGTGGAAACTTTGTCTGAGCCGATTCAAATTCAGTATGAGAGCCAGATGTTTTCAACAATTGGAGTAGATAACAAGACCGCAGTGATCACTGTTAATCTTTCAAGTTCAGCTGATAGTGTAGTTGCCATCAACTCCTTACGCGGCTTGGAGAAGAACATCAGCCAGCTGCCTCTAATAAGCGGAGTCGCTGTTTACTTTGGAGGGGAAACCCAGTCAACCTACGACAGCCAAACATTCATGGCTACCTTACTTCCAGAAGTCGTGTTGATTCTTGCAGCAGCGGTTTACGTGATATTGTTTTTCCAGCTTCGTTCAGCCTTCACGCCAATCCGCCTAATCGTTACAATACTTTGCAGCGTCGTGTTTTCTTTAGCCATCGTTTCCTTCATATTTTACTATGCCCTTAACCTGCCCATCTTAAATTTTGCTCCACTATTCGTGGTTGTAACTATGCTGGGTGTTGGAATCGACTATGACATATTCTTCCTCACTCGCATTCGTGAAGAAGTTCTCAACGGGAAAACCGACAACGAAGCAATAGTAACTGCCATCGAGAAAGTTTGGGTAACAATACTGGGTTTAGGCCTTGTACTCGCCACCGTGTTCGCATCATTAATTATTACTAACATCGCCATCCTTCAAGAAATTAGCCTTGCAGTCTCCTCAGCCATCCTGATAGATGTTACCATCGTCATCCTTCTCTTTGTGCCCTCGCTTATGGGTCTGGCGCAAAAATTCAACTGGTGGCCATCCAAAATCTCCAAAAACAAAAAACCAGAAAGCAACACAACTGAACCTATAAATTAACCAGATACTTAAAAAGACGAGCTGCCTTCGAGCTAACTTTGCTTCTTACGGTTAATTTCGCCTTTTGGCATAACTATTCCATCGTTAGGATTTCCGTAAGTGACAGCTTGTCCTTCCAAAAAAAGTTTGCCAACATACGCACATGTGACAGCATCAAGTTCATGGTCACTCATCTTGCCGTCCAGCCCTTCAATGCCTAAATTTTCCAAGCCCACTTTCAGGTTGCTGAGTCCTTTCTGTTTTCGGGGAATCCTCAAAACATCTTGGGCGCCTCCGGGGTAAGCCTCTATGACAGTGAAGTTTTCGGCTTCCAGGATTCTTTTCAGTTTCATGCCTCGCTCGGTTAGTTTTCTCATTGGACCCAGCGTGACAGGAAAGAACTTTATGCCTTTTTTTAATAGTTCCCTGTCGCTTTCTCTTAGGTGTGCACCTGTTCCTTCCTCAAGGGATTTTCTTCCAGGCGGCAGGCTTAAAGGCGCGTCTATGGCAACGATTCGGGGATTGGTTTTCCCGATTTTTGATAGGATTTCCTCGTTTGTATAAATCAAAGAGATCTCTGCTTTCATGTTCTCAAGTATACAGAAGCCTGTAGGTCTGCTTTCAACGCCTGCCAAATCTAAACCAACAATCGACATGTGTTCTTCAAAGTAAGCTACATCAGTTAAGCTAATAATTCTTCTAAAATACTACTTATTTTAACCAAGCAATTTACACCGAATTACATTTTGGCTCACGCCAAATCAAGCTTCTTAGCGCATGCCTTTTCAATAAAAACCCTGGACTTCCCCATTTTTTAATGGTAAAAAAGCCTTTTTTCAATCATTTTACGCATATTAACCGCAAGTGTTTTATGCTGATCAATATAACATTGAACCACAGGGAATAATCATGGCAAAATGCCCAACTTGTGGAAAAGAAGTAAAAACCGCAAAGAAAACTTGGAAGATGGCGGGAAAACCAGACAAGAAAGGAAAAAGAACACAGCTGACTATAGGGCTCTATGAGTGCTGCGATAAGACTTTCCGCGAAGTCTTAGACAAGAAAAAAATCTAAACGCTTACTTCCATTTTTCCTTTTTCTATTTTTCTGTTTTTCTGTTTTTACTAGTTTGTTTGTGGCTGTTTGTGATTGATAATCTGCTACAACATACGTTTAATTGGTTGAATTTCAACCAATCTGTATGCGGAAGCAACGACTTTTTACAAGGAATGAGACCACGTTTAAGTCATTGCCGAAATAATTTTAAGTAAAAGTCCTCAAACTAAAAGCTACAAGGTTAGCGTTTTTGGAAAAGCCTCGGGATTTCAAAGTATCCTGGGAACAGAAAGAAAATAAATTTTAATGATGCATTCCCCTTGGAGTAAAGATTATGATTTCAAAAAATGTCTCTAAAACTTGCGGAAACTGTGTGAACTACAACTTAAGCTACATGATTTGCGGGTTCGAAGGTCACGTTGTAAACTGGCACACATGCAACCGATGGACGGAATTCACAAGCTTCGATGCAATTGATATTAAGAAAAAATTGACGTAAACATTCTTGGTTTGCTAATTAATTATGGTGCAAATTGTTTCTCGCCCGTCTAGGACAGACTCAACACGTTCAAGATAAAGCCCATTAACAACCAAACATTCAATCTGCAGTTGCAAAAGCAATTTAGGCAAAAACTTGTCGACACTTGTCCTCTTATTCATCTTCAAGAGGTCATCAGCGGATAACTTGCTGATTAATTTAGCGTCTGAAAACTTTTTTGGGTCACATGTGTAAACGCCGTTTACATCCGTCAACAAAACAACTTTGTTTGCGTGCAATTGACCTGCAATGTAAACAGCGATGGAGTCAGAAGTTACATCCCACGAGTTCTCAAGCGGGTCCCGGCTGAACATTAAGTTTGAAGGCAAAAAAACAGGCAACTTGCCTAAATCCAAAATTCTCTGTACGTCCTCAAGCTTATTTATTATTGACGAATGCTGCATCAAATCAGACAGCAGGAAACCGTATTGATCCATTCCCAAAATCGCCATCCTATGAGACGCTGCACTTGATAAGTTGAATCGCTTATCTAAATTCCTCACCGCATCAGCGAATTCGCCGCCTCCCGGCAACACGATTAGCTTATGCTTCGTTGAGATTTGGCTTAATTTTGCACATAGAATTCTTAGTTTTTCTGGATGTAATGCTAAGCTGCCGCCTACTTTGACTATTGCCGTATCCATTTTATGGGTTCTCCCTCAAGTTTAAGGGCGGTCATCAGGGCAACGCCCAACGCAGGAGCAGCTACCACAGCATTAGTTTGCATTAGAGTTTCCAAATCAACTATGGCTTTGACGCCGACTTTTTCTGCGGCTTTTTTTGCAATGAAGTCTTTGCCAAGCCCCGTAACCACCACTGGAACTTCCTTTGACGCCAAAGCTTTTGTGTGAAAGTAAGCTTTGCTTAAGCCTTCAGCTACCTGCAGAACCTGCTTATCATAAATGTACTTAGCCATAGTCATGATCTCCTGTTGAGTCAACATTTCCGTGTCAGCGCAGACTACTCGGGCTAACCTCGCATAAGTTTCAAGCAGACTTTTTCCGCGGCCATCAGCGGTTTCACAAGTGTACTCTTTTGAGGTGATGTTGCCTAAAGCTAAGTGTACATCGCCAGATAACGCAAATAGTTCTGAAGCGACTCCTGCAACTCCATTTTTAACCGGAACAGAATGCACGATTGCGGCAACATTGGTCCTTAAGCTTCCGGTATAAACAAGTTCTCCGCAAAGAAGCTTATCCAAATCCGTTTTACCCCTCGCAGCAACCTGCCCGTTGACGATGGGAATTAAACTTGCAGTTGTGCTTCCGACGTCAACGACCACGCAATCTTTAACCTGCTGAGCTACTAACCAGCCTGTTGCAGCCCAATTAGCCGCAGCGACTCCGAGCGGTTCCTTTTCAGCAGTGCTAAAGGGCACTAATTTTGCGTCCGTGTTCAAAACGTAGAGGGGTACATCGGGAAATGCTTTCTTAACGCAGGCTAAAATACTGTGGACTCCTTCTCGCTTGGTTGTGTAAGCATCGGATAATTCGGCCGTCATTGTTACGCCTAACCCGTCAAGCCTGTTGACGCCTAACTGTCCCTTAAGTTTTAGAAGGACATCTGTGAGTTTTTCTGGTTCTCTCCAAATGGGGAAGTACTCTACTGCAACCTGAATATCTTGCAGCTTACCCTTCTGCATCCTTATGAAGGCGGCTTTAGTGTTAGCCCCTCCAACATCGTAGCCTAACACGTTTACCAATCTATTTTCCTCTGCTGATAATGTTAAGTAAACGCTTTTTAGCTTCTTCGAACCTTAACCCTGAATCGTCCAAGGATTCACCTTTGCCAGCAACCAGCGAGCAAGATTTATTGCTATTATTCAGCGGGAAAGGCGGCGAAACAACTTCGCTTATTTTGGCCGCTTTTTGAAAAGCGTTGACGGTGGGCTTGGGAGACTCTACTTTTGAGAAGCAGACAAAACCGTTAATTTCACATTTAGCTGGAAGTTTGCCTTCCAAAACAGCATTAACTAAAGCTTCGGCAACATTAAAACCCGCAACTCTACACAAGCCAACGTAAGAGGTAGTTAACCGCGGATTAACATCAACCACAAACGGCTTATCCTTTGACAAAACCAAGTCAACACCCACGTAACCTCTTAAACCAGAAAAAGACTCAACAACCTTCTCGCTCACCCTAAACGCTTCTTGCTTCGGCGAATAATCAAAGGGAACTGCGCCGCCTTCATAACTTGAAACAGCCTCCGGCGAAGCAACCTTGACATTTTGCTTGTTTAGGCTAATTGCCGACGCTTTGCCGCCAGCGCAAAGAACACTTACGCTTACAGCTTCGCCTTCAATAAACTCTTGAACAACAAAATGTTTGCCCGCTGACTCAGCTTTCACTTTTGCAACTGCCTTCTCAACTTCCGCGTCTTCTTTAACTAAGCTTAAGCCGTTGCAGCTGACGCCGTCTGCAGGCTTGAAAACTAAAGGATAATTAAATTCGCTGCTGATAATCTGCTTAATTTCCGTTAAATCCTCCTCAAAATTAAACACCTCAGTATTAGGGGTCGGTAAACCGTTTTTCTCCAAAACCTCATGCAGAACAGTTTTATCCGCAACCTTTTGGATAGCTCTGGCATCGCAGTTAAGCGAAACCTTGCCTATATGCTCCACAAGTTCAACAAAGGACTGCAGAGTTTGCGCTGTTTCAGGCGCAACAACGTAAATAGCATCGTTTATTTTAGCAGCATCATTGAAGAGTTTTTCGGCTTCATGGGGATAAGAAACAGGTATTGTGCAGTCGGCGGCTATGGGCGGATTCAATTTTGAAATTCTATCGTCAAGTAAAACGGTGACTTCGTGGCCTGCTGATTTAAAATCGGAAACAACGGAGCGGAGCATTCCAAAGCCTTCAGATAAAACATTTGGAGACATCGGTTGCCCTGCGTATCCGCCGCCTGAAATGTGCTCGTAAACCAAAAGCCTCAAAGCCAAGCTCCTTCAGAGCCGAAGAAAACCCACAGTAACCTTAAAGCTTTTCGATTTCGGCTAAATCCTTCAAAAACGCCAAGGCATGCTTCTTGTGCACATGAGGCATCACCACAATTCTGATGCAGTCATAGCGCGGCACATAAGAGACAAACCATCCGCTTTCCCAAAGTTTTTCTGCTAAACGCTTAGTACCATTGTCGCCTCGGAAGGCCACTATGTTCAAAGTTGGCTTCACGACAAGTTGAAAACCAGCTTTGGTTAGCCCCTCTGAGAGCTGTTTGGTGTTTTTCATGCATTTACCCACCATTTTTTCGAATCCTTCTATGCCAAGAAATCTGAAAACTGCCCATGCTGAAGCTGCGGAAGCTCCAGTTCTTGTTCCGATAAACGTGTGCTGGTACGGTTCGGTTAAGTAGGGCGTTTCAGTTTTGATAAAATCCATGGCTTTGCAGTCTCTGAAAACGATTCCTCCCGAGGGAATTGACGCCATACCCATCTTATGCGGGTCAACCGTCATAGACTTCACCGCGTCTAAAGCGAAATCAAACTTGAATGTGGCATTTTTGAGAAACGGGATAACTAAGCCGCCGAAGGCTGCGTCCACATGCAACCAAACATTATGCTCCGTAGCTATACGCGATAGTTCCTCGATGGGGTCAACGGCGCCCAATTCTGCCGTTCCAGCTGTACCAACTATCGCGATTGTGTTCTTGGTAACGCATTTTTCAACCGACGAAGAATCAGCTCGGAACGAGCTGTCTAAACCTGCATGGACTGGCTTGAGAGTCAATAGGTTGCAGATTTTGGTGAAGGAGAAATGAGCAGATTCTGGCAAAACAACTTCTGGTTGGCTGACTTGCGCCATGTTTCTTGCAGCTAAGAGCGCCATCAAATTTGCTTCTGTCCCCCCTGAAACAACGTGGCCAACGCAGTTTTCGCCGTGAAGAAGCGTTCCCAGCTGGTTTATGACCTCTTTTTCAAGCCTTACGCTTCCAGAAAAAAGCCCTGAATCGCCAAGATTTGAGTTTAAAAAAAGTCGGTAAGCTTTTTCTGCTATTGGAAGAGGCTTTGTGCACATTGAACACAAAATTTTGCCGTCATCATACCGCTGGTCCAGCTCGCGGATTCTTTTAAGTTCAGCCAACACTTTTTTTTGGCCAACCCCCTCAGCAAACAATAGTTAAACCCTCTCAGTGTCGGCTTGCTTTTCCGCTTGCTTAACAGTTTCAACAAGTTCCTCTACCAGTTTTCTGGTAATTTGACCATTATCTCTATCGCTGTTTGTGCAAGCTGCCCCCCGTAAACCCGCCACATCAGTACCTAAACCATAAACCGCAGGCAAATCCTGTTTCCTCAGTGAACCAGCCAACGCCGCCTTCAAGCCAAGTTTATGTGCGGAACTGATGAATTTTTCAAGTTGCTTTATGGTTAAGAAGTTGAATATGTTTTTGCCGTCTTTAACGGCTGTGTCAATCATAGCCAAGTCTACTTGAGCCAAAGAAGCGATTTCCGGAATAAGCAGGGGATCTAACGCGCCTATTCTTTCTGCATCAGCGTATCCGGCGGCAACCACTTTGATTTTAGGATTGCATTCTTTGGCGGCTTTGTTAACGTTCTGAAGCAGAAAAACGGCTTCCTGAGGTGTTTTTATTCCGTAAAGCCCTACTTTAACGTAATCGACACCAAGCGACGCTGCGCCTAATGCAGCCAAAGATATGGAGCCCGGAAGATTCGGAGCCTCCCCCAGTGTGCAGCTAACGCTGATGTTTTTCGGCGTGATTTCTCTTATCCGCCTGATAACCCACGGGAAATTTGCGCCTAACGGTCCTTCTTGAGGGTTCTTGACGTCTATTATGTCGGCGCCTCCAGCGATGGCTTCAGAGGCTTCTTTCTCGTTCAGGGGACTTATGAGTAGCTTCAATTAGCATCGTATGAATGCGGATTGATGCTGCCTTTAAAGTTTTGCTGTAGTAACGGTTAGGTTTTTGTATCTGTTAAGATTCAATTCACGGATGTGGTAATTTGAAGGTTATACCTGTAATTGACATTTTAAACGGCGTAGTGGTCCATGCTGTCAGAGGCAAAAGACACGAATATCAGCCGCTTCAAAGCATCCTGTGCAAGTCGGTTGAACCGTTAGAAGTTGCTAAATCATTCAAAAAGCTTGGATTCAATGAGGTATACATTGCAGATTTAGACGCGATCACAGGCGGCGCCGTGAATTTTCAGGTTTTCAAACGCATCGCAAAAGAAACCAAGCTTAAGTTAATGGTTGACGCGGGTGCCTCAAACTTGGAAACAGCAGAGAAATTGTTGGCTAGTGGAGTTTCTAAAGTAGTTATAGGAACGGAAACGCTGTGTAGTAAAGGTTTTGTAGCTGAAGCAGTGAAGCTTTTTGGAAGCGAACGCGTAATTGTTAGTTTGGATTTGAACGGCGAAAAAGTCTTAACTCAACTGGATTTAGAGGGTTGCAAAAGTCCCCCGCGTCTTCTTCGCGACTTTAAGGAGATGGGTGTTTCAGAGGTTATTGTTTTGGATTTGACGCGGGTGGGAAGCGGTGGCGGAGTTAATGTTGATTTTTTGAAGAAAGCGCTTGAACAGGCGGCTACAGGTGTTTTTGTCGGAGGAGGAGTCCGAGACATAAACGATTTAGTTGAGCTGAAAGAATTGGGTGTTTCAGGCGTTTTAGTAGCTACTGCCCTGCACTCAGGCAAAATAAGTATTGGAGAATTAAAGAAGGCGGGATTACTTTAAACAGAAGTTACTCAGGCTTTGCTAAACAAACAATTCCGCCAAGCTGAGTGACACGTTTTCCAGCGGTTGATTCAGCAGTTATTACGCGTGTCTTAACTCCGTTGTTTGCAGCCACTTGCATGAGTCTTTGAACCCTGTATTTTTGGCGGCTACGCGCGAGATATTCATCTGTAAGCATGAGGTATTCGGGTTTAGGTTTGCCTTCTGCTTGGGTGTTGAGGATAAAGTTTTCTGCTTCCTGCAGAGAAAAAAGCACCAGATTGTCGGGTGCGTTTAATCGTTTTTCGAGGATTTCAAGGAGGTTTTCGGTTTCTTGAGCGGTGGTTTCGCTGATTAATTCTTTGAAGGCGGCTGTTTTAGTTAAGGCAGCTACCTGTTGCGGAGTGCTGGCTGAACCTGTTATGGTTGAGAAAACTGCTTTGTTTGCACCTTGGAGAAGCCAAGCGTGATGTGCTTTAAGGTGGTTTATGAATTCTTGTGCGTAACTGGTTTTGGTTTGGGAAGCAATTATGACGCTTCGTACCCCTTCCTTTAATGTTGGTCTCAGGGCATTCACTATGGATTCGTAAAAGCTGTAGGCTGCTTTAGAGTCGTTTCTGCCACCGCTTAGGGGGAGGGTTTCTTGTTGTTTAGCTACCTGGCTGAAAACTTGCCATATGGCTGCGTGATCCTGTTCTATGCCTATGAGAACCGCAACGGGGTAGCCTCGTCTGTAGGATTTCGGCGTCATTGTTTTTCCTTTATCTGATTTGGCGTATGTTGTATTTAGGCATGTTTTATCATAAGTAGCTGTTAAACCAAAACGTCACGTTTATCAACAACGTAAAACCGATTTCTCTGTGAGCAGACATGATTGAAGTCTACAATGAACAGGATCTGAACAGCCAATTAAAAATGAATGAAAAAGTTTTGGTGTTATTTTATGCTTCATGGTGCCCTTTCTGTAAAAGTTTTGTCTCGTTTTTTGATAAAAAAGTTGTTAACTTAAACGCCGTAAACGTCATCCATGTTCTTTTAGACGACTATGACAATCCATTATGGGATGACTATTCAATAGAAGCAGTTCCAACAGTCATATTTTTTGAGAAAAGCAAAGTTTGCAGACGGCTAGACGGAAGACCTGGCATGGGCTTAAATGAAAAACAACTCACGACTTGGCTGAAAGAGTTTACAGTCCATTAACTTACGATAATAATTTGCAAGCCATCAAACGTTTTTTTGCAAATACTCTTGTCGTTACTTAACAACTATTTTAAAGAAAAAAGAAAAAGGGATTTTTGACTTTAAGTGGCTGGGTTCGGTGTTGGTGGTGGGGGCGACGGAGGAGGCTCAGTTGATCCGATTGGTGCTCTTCCTACTTGAACGACTGTGGTTCCTGCATAGCGATCAGTCCATTTTTGGCGTCGGTCAGTTCCAGGCGTTAAAACGGCTATCAACCAATCTAGAATGAGAAAAATCCAGTAGATTTTGCTTATGTTTCGTATGAATGCTTTATCAAGGGGGATTTTGCCGCCTTTTACCAGTTGTACTTGTAATCCCATGATCCTTTTGCCTATAGTTCCGCCCCAGTTAACATCAAGGAAAACAAAGTAAAGTAAGTCAAGTATTCCGAAGATAAATGGAACAACCAGAAAACCGCCAAATGCGAAGAAATTTGGACTGGCAATAATTATTATTAAGTAAATTATTGCAGTTGGAATTGCGATTATTATGCTGTCGATGATGTAAGCAATTAGTCGTATAAGCCAATGCATAAAGTCAATTTGTCCACTATTGCTGCTAGTCGTCATTTGAAAAACCTCTAATTAAACTGTAATTGTAGGCGTTATTATCGCTTTCTATAGGCAGTTGAGAGCTAAAAAAAGCCAGGGATATTTTAGGGTTTAAAACCTGCAAGAAGCGCCAGCTCCAGCCACTTCCAGTAGCAGTCTACATCAGTGAAACCAATTTGCCTCAGCCACTTTAGCTGTGTTTCAACATCTAAAAGCTTGTTTGAAGGATCTTCAGTCTGGGGGGTTAAGCCATAAGCGGCTAGAAACTTAAGATGTAGATTCTCTGTAGAGGAGGTAACACGGTCTAGATTGCAGAAAACACCCCTCGGATTTAGCAAGTTAAATATTTCCGTGTAAAGCTGCTTTTTCCGTGGATGCGTCAAATGGTGAATAGCTAAACTGGAAACAACGACGTCAAAGGAGCCAAGCTGCTCAGATGGAAGCGGGAAAGCAAAATCATGCTTCATTACGGTTACGTGCTTGTCTTGTGCAAATCGTTTTCTCGCTCGTTCAAGCATAGGCTCAGAAAAATCCATCGCTACCCCTTCTGCCTCAAGCCTCCCTATCTTAACTAGTGATAGCAATCTTCCGTCGCCTGTTCCTAAGTCAAGGATCCGCGCGGCATGCTTTGGTATTTGATCAAGCAGCACTCTTTCACCTTTGGTTCTATGAGGAATTTTATCTGCCCGCGCTAAATATTCAAGTACATGATCAATTGTTTGCCATTCGCTCATCGATTGCACTCTTTTCAGTTGTGGTATGCTCTGTTTAATGAAGCATGATATTTTAGTTTGCGCTTTTTTAATTTAGTTCTGCACGGTTTTAGCCTAAGGCGGATTTTCCTTTAATTGAAACAAGGCTTATATCGGATTATCTTCCTATTAATTGAAGAAATATTGTGAAGGTTCTGATTTATGGAATTTTGTCCAGAATGCGGTTGTCGGCTTGAACCTAAAAAAACCGATGACGGGGTAGTGCTTGCGTGCACGAAATGCAGTTTCATTAAGCAAGCTGCCAGCAACAGGGCTCAGGCGAAGGTGGTTAAGGTTATTCAGCCAACATCCCAGCCTTTTATGACTGTCATAAGTGAAGAAGAACAAAAAATCAAGACTATGCCAACGATTCATATGAAATGCGAAAAATGCGACAACACCACAGTTTACGTGTGGCAAGTGCAAACTCGGGGCGGCGACGAAGCATCAACCCAATTCATGCGGTGCACAAAATGCGGTCACACTTTTAGAGAATACTCGTAAGATAGCCTATTTCTTTAGAAAGTTATTAAAGCAGTAATTCGCATAAAGTATCGTCGGAGAATACTAAATGCCGAAAAAAGAAAAACCATTGACTAAAAAAGAAAGAGACGCGAAAAGAAAAGCACGTAAAGAAAAAGAAAGCAAAACACAGAAGTCTTAAGCTTTTAGCTTAAGTTTCTTCCTGTTTCCGCATTTATTGTTTTTATAGCTTATCTCATCTTTTTCTCTCTTTATTTTTTTAGCGAATAAAATAAAATAGCATAAATTGAAATATGAAAAATGTGGAAACGGGGGGAGCTGTTTAAGGCGGATTTATTGTTCTTGTGTCGTATTCTTGTAGGTATGCTTGGTTTTCCGCGGTGTAGGGGTAGTTTTCGTTTGTTGGGTAGGGGAAGCTTGTCATTGTTTGGAATGGAAGCGGATTAACGGTAAAGGGTACGTAGGGTAAGCCGTTGCCTTTGAACCAGCAGTTTGCGATGATGAAGTAGTCTCTTACCCAGGCTTTGGGGACAGGCGGTAGGTTTGCGGAGAACTGCAGTGAAACGACGTCTCCTTCTCTTCCGATGACGAATTGGTTGTCTGCGGATTGCAGCAGGGCTGTGACGTCCCCGTATTTTGTGAAGGCTCCGCTGGAGTTTGAGTCTGTGCTAAATGACTGCGATAAATTGGCGGATGAGAGCGTTAAGGGGTGGACAATTATGTTCTGTTGGGGTGCCGTGCTGACGCCTATGTAATCGAACTGAATGTCTTGGTAGTAGTTAATTTTCAATTCGTAATTGTTAGTTGGAAAGAGACCGGTCATGTTGACGACAAATTCGTTGTCCGTCGTATGAGGTATCGGAAACTCTCGGTCAGTAGGAACATTAACCCAGCTGCCGTTTGCCGCCATAACTTGCATGTAGGGCGGCGGAGAAGGTATTACGCCTGGTTCGTTTTCATACTTTTGGAAGTTTTCGCCTCCGGCTGAGGTTGTTGGCCAACTAATTTTGGCTGCCACCACCAAGTTGATATTTTTTGCGCCTGTCAGATTGCCCAGATTAAGCGTTAGGCTTTGCCAATTCCATACGCTTCCAGGTGTATAGTTTTCATCCAGCTTGGAGATTAACGGCAGAACATTTTGTCCTGCACTATTCACCGCGGCGACAGGTGAAGCTAAGTTGTTGTTTACGGTGTAAATTGTTCCTTGACCTTTAAGATCGTAGATAAAAGTGCTTGCCGTGGAGAAAACATTCACGTCTGCAGGGCGATCTACAGCGATCATTTGGACTGAGTCAAGATAGAAGATTTCGTTGGCTAACTCGGGGATTTCAAATTTGTAAAATCCGTTCTGAGGCTGCAGTTGAGTTGGACCCAATTTTATGTAGTCATACGGGTAGTTGTAAGAGTAAACCGCTGTGCCATCAGATTGGTAATACTCCAAGTAACCCAGCCAGCCTGTGCCGTCATTGACTTCTGCAACGTAACCGTAGCCTGTTCCGTTCCAAGTGTACATGGAGGGGCATGATTCTGCTTCCCTAACGTAAATTGTTGCTTCGTAAATTTCGTTTTGGACGTTTACCGTCATCGTCACAGCTGTGTCTCCGGTGCTCCAGCTTGAAAAGTCGTATGTGACAAGACCCCAATTTGGGGTTGAAAATTGAAGTGAAGCTGCAGTAGTAAGCGTATGCGTTCCATTAGTCACCAGTCCAGAGAAAGGAGAAACTTCAGAGACACCGTCCACGGTGAACCGGAAGTTGTGTCCGTCGGCGGTGGAAATAACGTTCAATGTGTATTCTCCTGTTGGAACGATGGTTAATGGATTAGTTTGTCCTCCGGCAGTTAACTGGTAAGTTCCAAGACTGCTCTCACTTATCGACGCAGTGACTTTTTCGGAGGCTCCGCCTGCAAGCTGCACCTGAACACTTTGAGCAACTGCACCGTTCACGAAGAAGGGCAACGAATAACTGATGCTTGCGTTTCCAGCGTTTCTGACATGAACTGAAACGTTAAACAGTTGCCCAGGCCAAGCCTCATATGGACTGACAAAGTTGGTTACTTTAAGT
>Ga0187891_1002110_pt1 | contig 15638 bp, 13 predicted proteins | sample June2016WEW_21_4_FD_132990 | JGI IMG/M metagenome (GOLD analysis project Ga0187891, IMG submission 132990) | Peatland microbial communities from SPRUCE experiment site at the Marcell Experimental Forest, Minnesota, USA - June2016WEW_21_40 | ecosystem: Environmental > Terrestrial > Soil >... | reverse complement strand
GCATCGAGCAACTCAGCGGGATGGGAGAATGTGGTTGCAACAACAGTGCAACCTGCTGCGCGGCCGGCTTTCGCTCCTGACGACGAATCCTCGAAGATGACGCACTCCGCTGGCGGGACGCCGAGCAAAGATGCCCCGGTCAGAAATGGCTCGGGATGCGGCTTTCCGCGCGTGACTTGATCGGCGGTGACGAGGCGTTTCGGCACGGGAATGCCTCCGGCGGCCAAGCGAATCCGCACCAGCCGTTCCGTGGCGCTCGTGACCACGGTCCATCGATCTGGAGGCAGCGCCGCGAGCAGATCCAAAACGCCCGGCAGCACGGTCAGCCCTTCATTGTCCTCGATCTCGATCTGTTCAATGACCTTGAGTTCCTTCTCGCTATCCAGGTCGGGCCGGAGTTTGGCGACCGCCTCGATGGCGCGCCGGCCGTGGGCGGTCTTACGCGCCAGCGCGGGATCGACGCCGCGGAGATGAGCCCACTTGGTCCAACTGCGCTCGACCGAGCCAATGGACGAAATCAGAATCCCATCCATGTCAAAGAGGATGCCTTTGCAGCGGATCAGGACAGGGGAAGAGGAAATGGATGAAGCCATGAATCCATCTTAGATTGGAGCGGGTTCACTTACGCTTTTCCCCTCGCGTTTCCTTCGGTGCAGGAAAGCTCACTTTCGGCGGGTCGCCGAAGGTGATGGCAGCTTCGACGGAGCGCTTGCTGTTGCCTGAAATGACCTGGTTCGCGCCGAGGTCGATGGCGCCATCGGCGATGGAAGCGTCCGCGGTCCAGCGGTCGAAGTGGGCCAAAGCAGCAGGAATTGGCGGAGGCTCGGTAGGGCCAGCGGCAGTCGGGGTTCTTGCATTCGCGATGCTTCCTTGCCGGCACTCGAAGTGCAGAGTGCCTTTGGCCGACGCGGCCGATTCGCTTTCGGTGTAACCGGTGAGCTCCACGTTGCCATTGCCACTCAGTGCCTCGCCGGTCCAACGCAGGCCAAGCAACTTGCCTAAGTCGGCGGCGTTGAGCTTTTGGAAATCGCCTCCGAGTGAGTAATCCGGCTTGTCGAGCCCGTTGGCCGGCTTGCGGAGAGTTCCGGCGAGATGAACACTGCCGTCAAACAGGCCAGCATCAAGGCTGGTGATCTCAGCGCCAGTGGGCACAATTCGCAGAGACGCCGACACCCCCTTGAGCGTGGCAGGGCCAAGAACGAGCGAATCGGCGGTCACAGTGCCCTGAAGCTGCGGCCAAGGCGGCGCTGGGGAGGGGCGGAGACGATTGATAAGGTTGGAGAGCAGGGTACCTTTTTCGCGTGCGCCAAGCAGCGCGCTCTCAAATGCTGCAGCGTCAAGATCGGCAAACTGCATTTGGAACTGGGCCTGGCAGGGTTGTTGAGGAGTTTGTTCCGAAGCGCAGCCTGCCGGGAGGGTCAGGCTCATTGTTCCCTTCAGAGGGCCATAGGTGAAGTCCACGGGGTCCCAACGAAGATTGCCGTTCTCGATATGAAGTGTGGCTTCATCGACGACAATGTGGCTGGCGAGATAATCGGCCTGCCAGTTGGCGTTATGCACAGTCACGGTTCCGGTCAGTGTGTCGCGATCGCGAGGTTCGGGCGCAACACCAACGGACGGCGCCGAAGCTGAAGACTCAGGGCCGCCCACCGGCGCAACTTCGGCGGAAGAAAGGTTGTTGAGTGGGATCACCTCAGTCGGCATCCATGGCCCTTCAGCGGTCAGATCCACCGTGATGGGTTCGCCGGCAAGGGCCTCGAGCGCCTCCGCCACCGGAATGCCAGAGACGTGTGCGAATTCTCTGGCGCGCGCAAAACTTGCCTGGCCGCGCGCCGCGACCTGATAGCCGGAACGCGAGAAGCGCAGATTGAAGGTGAGCGGAACGGCTCCGCCTGCGGGGACCGCTACGGAGCCAGCGAGCACTTGTTCAAGGCTTCCCACTCCTGTCTGGCCCCCCTCAGCCGGCGCTTGAGATGTCGCCGATACGACTGGCGCCGGTTCCAGTGTGAACTTCGGCGCCTGAATCGGACGGCCGAGGCCTGCGCCCGTCAGGATGAGGTCTTCGACTGTCAAACTGCCGGTGAGCGGGCCAACCTCTTGTTCGTCTGCCTTTGCCAAATGCTTCCGGTTGATCTGCACTGGCGGCGCAGATGTGGCTGGCTCCGCGTTTCCCTGAGAGTGAACGTAATAAACAATCTTTCCACTCACCGTGCCTTTGGCCTCGAGATCTGGCACGAGACCGCTGCGGAGAGTGCGCAGCGCGTCGAGGCCCGCAGCCACCGGAACGCGATCGAGTTCAACAGAAAAGCTCGGCGGGGCATTTTCGCCCGGCTTTTCTCCCGTGACGTTCACGTGGCCGTTGCCCAGTGGCGAATCGCAGGTCAGGTTTTCGACGCTGCGCTCTGCGTAGTGGTAGACAAACCCGCAGTGAGCATCGAAATCGAGGGGCGATGCGGGAGTGAATTCGGCGCGGTGCACGCCGATGGCGCGGAGTCGCGTGGCGATCTGCGCCGCCTCGGCGGTACCGTCGAGGTGAAGCTCACCGGTCAAGTCACCACGCCAGCCGGGATCGGAACCAGTGACGAGGCGTGCGAGCTGGCCGAGCTGCGCTTCACGCCAGTCGATGTCCAGATGCAGGGGCATCTGGCGGAGCGCGGACGCACGACGCATGCTGGCTTCCATGCGCACGACGCCAGTCTCTTCAAGGTACAAACTTACGTCGGTCCGGGCGGGCTGGCCGCGCAGGCGAATGCGCCACTCGCCGGGATTCTCCTGCCACAACGACAGATCCGCGTTAACCAGAGAAAATGGGAGCTTCTCCACTCCGTTTTTGAAGTTGATGCGGGAGTTAGTGGCCTCAAGGTACGGGAGCGGCGCCATACGGCGTGCGCCCAGTGCTGAAGCCGTCTGTGCGGCGGCGGTGCGAAAGATCGAGTCCAAGTTCCAACGGCCCGGCCCGGCACGCACCAGGTTGAGACTCGCCTCGTCTACGCTGATCTTGCCTATCTCAACGCGGCCGCGGAATAAGGCGAGCAACCGAATGGAAGCGGTGACCTTATTGGCATGGAGCACAGGTTCTGCGCCGTAGGCCGGATCTTCGGCAACGCTCAGATCCGAGATCTCGAATCCCGGCCAGGGAAGAATGTGCGCCTGAACCGACGAAAGGCGCACCGGCCTGCCCAGCGATTGCGAGATGAGCTGCGTGATCTGGCCCCTGAAGCGACTCACGCTTATGAGCGGGGGCACTACGAGCAGAAGCACCAGGATCGCTACGGTTGCGAGGGCTATTCGCAGCCACCGGCGGATTCGATCTTCGCCTCCGGCACTGTCTGTCATTGCCTATTGATTCTAGCTGCTAGTTACCGCGTCGGGTGGAAGGTGCGGCTCCAGCGCGTTTGCGTGAAGAAATGCAGAACCACATGGCCCATCCAGGCCAAGCGAGGGCCAAGCCCAGTTTGTTCGTACACTGATTCCGGCGTGATGAACGACCAGTAGTTGAACAGCGGGCGGCCCACGATGTTTTGCCGTGGGACGAATCCCCAAAAACGGGAATCCAGGCTGTCATGGCGGTTGTCGCCCATCATGAAGTACATGCCGGGCGGAACCACGAGATCACCATCGACAACGTGATTCGGAAAATCGACGGCCCAACTCTCAGTGGCGCCCCCTGGCTGCGGGTATGGCGGCACGGAGGGAAATTCGTCGAGAAACTCCTGATAATTATCGGCGGTGGTGGGTTGAGCGTATGGCTGTGGTTGCGCGGCGCGGTTGAGAATGACGATGCCATCGTGCAGATGGATGCGGTCGCCGGGCACGCCAACGAGACGCTTGACCAGAAAGAAATATTGAGGTTTGCCGTCGGCATCCAGCTCGGGTTCGGGACTGGGCTTGATGAAGACCACAATGTCGCCGCGCCTGGGTTCACGGTAGTGAACCAGCGGCATCCACTTGGCGGGCGGGGCAAGATTGATGCGGTCTACAACCAGGTGATCGCCCACCAGCAGTGTCTTTTCCATTGACCCCGAAGGGATGACGAAGTTCTGCGCGACAAAAGTGAGAATGAACAGACCCACCACCAGCACCGAGCAGATGCTAGCTACGGCTTCAAACGGCGTCTCTTCAACTTTGGCAGGCTCGGGAGCTGGCTCCTGACGTTTCTGGGAGGGCTCGTTGGCTGCTCGCGTCCTTTTCTTCGTCATTCTGTCGCTCTTGGCGGGAGGTCACCGGCGTCTTTGCGCCTTTTCAGCGCCGAATCAATGTACAACGCGGAAGATGCGCCGCCAGCGGGCAAATGCCGTGAGACGTTCGGCGAAGTCTCGTTCGTGTCCGAGTCTATCATCCGCGGCCTGTTGCCCAGTGAGGGGATCGATTTGCTCGACGTCAGTAGAAGAGCGGCGCGAGAGCGAGAAATAAATCACCAGGGGGCGAGCAATGATGGCCTGCCTCGGCACAAAGCCCCAGTAGCGGGAGTCCTTGCTGTGATTGCGGTTGTCGCCGAGTACGAAGTATTCGCCCTGGGGCACCACCACCTCACCGTTATTTGTGAGACTTTGCATCTGGCGCCACCACTCGGGATCGACCTCCGGATCGGAATAGATCTGGGCGGGAAAGTTGTCCCGCGCGAAGTTGGGCGGAGCAGGTTCGAAGGCCGCATAAGGCTCTTCGAGAGTCTCGCCATTCAAAATCACACGTCCATTGGAGATGCGCAGACGGTCACCGGGAACGCCCACGACCCTCTTGATGAGCATGGGCGGCTGCGAGTGGTGGAAAACGATGATGTCGCCGCGCCGAACGGGCCGATAGGGCAGGAGCCAGCGGCTCACGCGGCCGGGTGGCGCATAGACCTGCTTGTTGAAAAGCAGGAAATCTCCGACGAGCAGCGTGCGCTCCATACTCTCGGACGGAATGAGAAGCGGCTGCAGAATAAAGGTGAGGACGAACAGCGCCACCACCACGGTCTGCAGCAGCGACGCAAAGACCTGCGGCAGGGTGGGAAGATGAACGCGCACGTGCGCCCACCGTTCGAGAAACGGAGTGGGCGCTGGAGCAGGGCCGTTCATTGCGCGCGCTGGCTCTCTTTGCCGGAAACCGCTGTGATGTCAGCACCAGGAATTCGAAGGCCGCCGGCTGTGTCCGCGGCAGAATGCGAAGGGTCTCCATTCGCCAGAAGGTTGAGCGCCCGGCGCGCTGCATCCTGCTCGGCGTGCTTTTTGGTGCGCCCCATGCCGCGAGCCAGCGGCTTTCCCTTCTGTCCGGCTTCGCCTTTCAGCCGCACTTCAATCAGGAAGCGCTTGTGATGGTCAGGGCCACTTTCACTCTTTACGCGATAGACCGGCGCACCTGCGCCCGCAGCCTGCAGGCGCTCCTGCAGCGCGGACTTGTAGTTGCCCAATGCCTCTCCGGAACGCAATTCGAGGGCAAGACGCTCGGCAGCTTCGCCCATGACCCTGCCGCGGACGAAAACCCGAACGGGCTCAAGGCCTCCATCGAGAAAGAGCGCACCCATCACTGCTTCCATGGTATTCGACAGCACGGTGCTTCTGCGGCGCAGGCCGCTCCGCTCCTCGCCGCGGCTCAGACGCAGGTGCCGACCCAGGTCAATCTCTTCGGCGACTTGCGCCATGTGTAGCCGGCTAACCAGCCCGGAGCGAATGCGCGTCATTTCGCCTTCGCGCCACTCCGGATGCAGGCTGAAGAGCGCTTCCGCCACAACGAGTCCCAACACAGCGTCGCCGAGAAACTCAAGGCGTTCGTTGTCGGCCGGAGCGGACTTCTTGCTGCCGTCCGCTTGTGCTAGCTGGTGGGCCAGCGAACGGTGTGTGAGCGCGCGCAGCAGCAGCTCAGGGCTCGAAAACTCGTGCCCTAGAGCAGCTTCAAGCTCTTTGAGATCCGCTTTCACTCCTGCCTCGCTGTTGAATCTTACTCACAGATTTAACGGCAATCCGCGCGCCGCTCGCGGCGCCGAAAATGAATCACGCAACTTTGGAGATTCGGCGCATTCCTTCAGCTTCGTCCCCTCGTGGGATGCGCCGGTGGACAATTACTTCGGTTTCGGTGCGCCGTCCTGCGCTTGCGGTTCTGGCTTGGACACGGCGGAGCCGCTGGGGCCCCCGGAAACTGGCGACTCGCCAGGCTGGGTTTGCTGAGGTGGAGAACCTGGCTCGTTGTCGCCGGTCTCATCATCGCAGTCGTGCTCATGGCCCCGCTGCACATAGGCAGCCTTCACGCCCCGTTCGGCGGCAAGGCGCGTATCGAGTTGACCGTCGCGGACAGCCAAAGCCTCTTTGTATTCGGCCAGGGCTTCGTCGCGCTTGCATTCCAGGTCCAGCATTCGTCCAAGGTAGATGTGCGACCAGGCGAGCAGCCGCTGCTCCTTGCTCGTGGCGAGGGTTTTCTGGAAGTCTTCGACTGCCTCGTTGGGATGGCCAGTCAACAGATCCACTCGGGCCATGATGAAATGGGCGCGAGCCGCATCGGCCGTCGACGCGATGCTGTCGTCCTGGCTGGCGAGCAACTTTTGCGCCATCGCAGTGGCCGCAGGCACATCTCCGCTGGCCAGCTTTGCCTCGGCGAGATCGAGTCCCGTCAGCGGGCGAGGTTTACTGTGCTGCAGGATGTCTTCGTCGCCCTCTTTGTCGAACTCGGTCTGGCGCGCACGGTGTACCTGCTGATCCACATCCATGCTGTATACCATCTCTCCGATAGTGTCTTTCAGGCTGGCAGGGTCCTTTTCAAATTGCAACAGCTGCTCATAAAAGTACTGCGTGAATACATATCCCTGCCGCATATCATGCCCGACGGCGGCCCACTTCACCGCGTCCACATGTTGCTGGTACAGCTCGCGCTCATGCTCATAGCGTGGCAACTGCGAGCGGTCCACACCGGCCGGAATCTTGTACTCGGGAATGCCCGTATCCATGGTGCGCGCTTCAATCGCCTTGATCAGACACTCGATGGTCAGGGCCACGGTATCGGAGCGGAAGCGGAAATCAAGCGGCGCGTCACGGATTTCCTTGAGAATCGGCTGCTCGCGGTCGATGGCGTTGGACCGCTCGTATAGCAAGGGATCGATAACGTAGTGGAGGTAGGTGTGACGCACGTCAGCCATGGGGATCTTTTCATTGGCCGGGGAAACGACTACCACGTAGTCGGTGCCGTAGATGCGTGCGTTGACCATGGCCGGCGAGAGCTGTGGCTCGATGACCACGATGAACCTGCGGCCATCATAGGTGGAGGCCGGCATCTTGAGGTAGAGGTTCGCGCTGACAATCATCTTCGAGAGCGGGTCGTGCAGATTGTCAATCTCATCGTCGTACAGATGGTGCGAGGCCAGCCAGATGCCGTGCAGGTCCACCGCGGCCGCAAATGAGCGAAGCAAGGGAACAACCTCGGCCACCTGAGTGGAATCGGGCGGCATTTCGGTAAGGTCGGCCGTGAATTCGAGTTCCGGCGGCGGCGTGAGATAAAGAGCCAGTGAGATGTATTGCGAGATGTCGCGCTCCGAGCCTGTCATGCGGTGCTGGGCAATGTAAAGGCAGAGCGCGTCACGCTTGGTGCGGGCATCCTCGCTTTGCGCGAGGGCCTGATTCATCTCGTCGCGGACATGCTTGCGGATAGGCGAGCTCTCCTCCAGGCCCTCGTCGTAACCGCAGGCGTTCAGCGCGGCCGCCATGATGAACACTTGCTCGGAGGGGATGAGCGAGATGGTCGGCCCTGCCGGATCGATCAGCGAAGGGGCCTTTTCCCGCGCATACATCTGCCCTGAGGACGAGCTTTGCCTGGAGGAGGAACTGCTGGAAGATTGGGCTGGAGTAAATATGGGGGCCAATCCGACCAACAAAAACAGAATCGCGACAGGAAAGAAAGCGGAAGACTGCAATCGACGCGTCATGAGGAAACCCTGCCTGCAAGTCTATTTAGACGCACCGGCAGGGTCAAATCATCAGCTGCGAGCTATTAGCCTCTAGCTCTTAGCTCTTCGTGGAAAGACGAAGAGCGGCGGAAAACGAGAAAACACATTGAGCAGATCGGTCGATTCCACAATCTGAAAAGATCAATTCTCAGTCGTCGCGCGAACCCGCTAGAGGCTGGAGTCTGGAAGCTGCCTTTACCCTCGCACGGAGACGCCGGAAAACGACAGCACCGCCAGGCCGCGGACGGGCTGACCGAAGAAGCGGGCGGGCTCAAAGCGGCTGAACAAGAGCAGGTTCTCCACCTGGGAGCGAGTCACGGCGTCGGTGGGGCCGGAAACGATGCGATAGTCGTAGACCTTGCCTGCGCCGTTCACATACGCTTCGACCGTGACCGGGCCGGAAATGGCGTCCGCCTCATCGTTTCCCTGAATGTTCGAGAAATAAAGCAGATGAGGAGCAGTTGCATTGCCCAAAGGCTCGTCGGGCGTAGCCTGGGCTGCTTGCGGCTGGGCCAGCACGGTGACCAGCACGACGATGGTTCCTAACAGAAGGACCGCGCTGGCAAATCCCGCGCCCGCCTGCAACAGAAAGGGTCCCACGGTGTTCTTCCATGCCAGTCCCCAAGCAGTGAAGATGCGTCGGCGGCTGTGCGCCCGATCCTGGCTCACCGCGACACGAATCCGCAAGGGCAGGTCCGGCGGCTCCGGCACGGGGCCCAAGCCGGCCAGCGATGCCTGCAATTCGCGCAGAGACTTCCATTCCCGCGCACAATCGCGGCACTCCTTAACATGTGCATCGATCTGCTGCATCTCGCGTCCACTCAACCGGCCATCCAGATAATCGGTCAAGCCGGCCTGCACTTCATCGCAGCCGTTCATCGCGTCCCCTCTCCCAGGGAAATCTTCATCCCTGCCAGCGCTGTGGGCCGCGAACCCGACCGCTCAACCGTCAGCAACGCCTTCAGGCAAGCGCGCCCGCGTACCAGCCTCGATTTCACTGTTCCCAGATTGACCCCCTGCATGGCCGCCACTTCTTCGTAGACGAATCCTTCAATATCGCGCAGGATGAGCGTGGTGCGGAAGGGCTCGGGCACCCGGCGCAGCGCCTGCTCCACCCGCGCCCGGTTCTCCTCGTGCAGGGCCGCGTCATAGGGCGACTCGGCAGGGTCCACCAGCATGTCCTTCAACTGCACTGGCCGGCCGCAATCTCCCTGCGCCATCTCCTGCTCCATCGCAATCTCCTGCTGTTGATGCCTCTTCCACCAGCGACGCTGGTTCGATGCCTCGCGCAAAGCAATGCGGTAAATCCATGTGCGCAAAGAAGACTGGGCATGAAAACCGCGAATTCCGCGGAAGACTTTCACGAAAACTTCCTGGGTCAGATCGGAAGCGTCGGCGGAATTGCGCACCGTGCGGGCCAGCAATGAGTAGATTGGCTGGTGGTAGCGTGCGATCAGCCACGCAAACGCCTCCTCTGAGCCGGCTCGCAATCCTTCAACGAGAGCCGCCTCATCTGATTGGAGCGTCAGCGCACTGGCAAGATTGCCCATGGTGAGGTCCGCCTGCAATTCTGTGTCCTCCCACGTTACCGCAAATCGGCCATCGTCTGCACGTGCGCGCGTCACACCGTGCTATGGGCTCCGCGGCCTGAACGGAACATTCGAATCCACTTGCTGCCATTTCCAGCGGCCGGTTAGCCACCAGAAGCGCGCTACTGACCCTGAACGCCTGGGCCCGGGCGTACCGCAATTTGGCTTAAGCGCCTACCTATCTTAGACACCGCGGACCGTTGAAGTGTTCCCGCTCGCATTCGGGAGGGGTTTTCGCGTCACCAAAACTTTGTTGATGGATTCAACGGGAGTGTCTGCTGGTCAAACGGTGAAAACTACCCTGCGCCCCTTTTCGACACGATCCCAAGCGGTCTCAACCTCGGCCAGCGGAACCGGCTCGACGGCGACTTTGGGGCTGCCGGATGCGGCCATCTCGAAGAGGGTGGGAATGGTGGCAAGAATCCGGTCGAGAGGGGCGGAGCCAAATCCACTGCCGAGGAGGGTCAAATCGATGCTGCGCAGCGTCGCGCCGGGCAAGGTAATCGTCTGGCCGGCGCTGGAGCCCACCTCGACCAGGCGTGTTTTGTGAGTGGCCGCAGCTTTGAAGCCTTTGGCGAGGGCCTCCAGAAGCAACTCCGTGGGCCGTCCCCAAAGATAATCGACGACAACATCGATGCCAGCGGCGGCTTCGGCGGCAAGAGCCTCGCGCACTTCGTCCTCCGGCTGGCCGAGCGCAATCACTCGATCCACGTCAGCCGCCGCAATTGCGTCCACGTTGCGTCCGGCGGCGATCACGCGCCTGGCTCCGAATTGCCGCGCCGCCTGGATGGCAAGCTGGCCCGCGACGCCCGTCGCGCCCAGAATTAGAACGGTCTCGCCGGGATTGAGGCCGGCACGCTCCTTCAACGCGACCCAGGCCGACATTCCCGGATTCGCAATGGCCGCAGCCTGCACGTCGTCCAGACCGTCGGGCACGGGAATGCAGGTGTTTCGTGGAGCAGCGGCGCGCTCAGCCATCGTTCCCCATGGCTTGCGCACAAACAAGAAGTAGACGCGCTTGCTGTCTTCGAGTACACCGACGCCATCCACGCCCGGGATGGAGGGACCCTGTCCCGCACCCGCGCTCGCGTAGTGCGCCCCACTTGCGAGAGACTTGACGATGGGATGCAGGCCGGCGGCGCGCACCTGGACCAGCGCCTCGCCCTCTTCGGCGACCGGGTCGGGAAAGGTTTGGTATTTCGGCGCCTGGCCGGGAATATTGACGACAGCAGCTTGCATTGGATTCACCTCCTGCGATCAAAGATTATCAACTTTGGATTCGCGGACTTTCGATTCGACTCTGCAGCTTTGGCGGATAGGATGAAAGCGGAGGCGTCAGCGAATGTTAACTGCCCATCCGATCGGCTTCATTCATAGCCCTTACCGTGAATCCTCGGCGATTCCCAAAGGTCTCGGTGCAAGGCACGACGCCGAAGGTGTCATTGAGCTCTTGCGTGAGTTCGAGCCGGGGCTGAACGACATTGATGGCTTTTCGCACCTGTTCATCCTTTGGCAATTCGACCGTGCCGATGGATTCGATTTGATTGCTCATCCACCGACCGATGAGGGCCGGCCTCACGGCGTCTTCGCCACGCGATCACCGCGCCGGCCGAATCCGATTGGACTCACAGTTGTTGAGTTTTTACACCGCGAGGGCTCGTCGCTCCATGTGCGCGGCGTCGACATGCTCGACGGTACGCCGGTGCTCGACATCAAGCCCTATCTGTCGAGTGTTCCACTGGAGAAACTGCGGCGCGGATGGCTTGCCGAAGCGGAAGCGCGAAAAAACAGTGATCAGTGATCAATGGTCAGTGGTCAGTTGAATTGCTATCTGATCTTCTTGAACCTCGGTTCTCCGTCTCTACGGAATCCCCAGTAGCTTGTGCGTTTGCAGGCCCAGCCGCCAGCGCGGATGATCGAGGCAATATGCCAGCGCCAGCGTTGTGTTGAACTCGCGGGCGGGCCCATCCATGGGCTGCAGGAAGAAATGCCGGAATGGCAGCTCTTCAAACCGCTCCGGCTCCACTCCAGGCTGCGGGTAGATCAGCTTCAGTTCGTCTCCGCTGCGCTGTTTGAACTCCGCGCCGGCCTTCGGGCTCACGCAGATCCAATCCAGCCCTGCCGGAGCCGCAATGGTTCCATTTGTCTCCACGGCAATTTCGAAGCCGCATGCGTGGAGTGCATCGATCAGCTCCTTGTCGAGTTGCAGAAGAGGTTCGCCGCCGGTGCAAACTACAAATCGATTGCCGGGCGCAGCGATTGTGGGCCATTTCTGATGGATGGCTGCAGCCAGGGTCTCGGCAGAGACGAAGTTTCCGCCGCCACGCCCATTGGTATCGGCAAAATCGGTATCGCAGAATTTGCAGATGGCCGACGCGCGGTCCTGCTCGCGCCCCGACCAGAGATTGCATCCGGCAAATCGGCAAAAGACCGCCGGCCGGCCCGTCTGCGCGCCTTCACCCTGGAGGGTGTAGAAGATTTCCTTGATCGCATAGCTCATAAAAACAAGCTCTTAGCCATTAGCTGTTAGCTTCTCCAATGCGATTTTTAACTTTTGCGCTCTTCGCGACGACTTGTAATTCGCGGCGAACAGCTACGTGCTAATAGCTAACCCTCCAGCGGGTCTTCGATCCCGTTTTCGCGGAAGCCCTTTTGCCTCAGGAGGCAGGAGTCGCATTGGCCGCACGGCACGCCCATAGGGGAGGGATCGTAGCAACTGCTGGTCAAACTGTAATCGACGCCCATGCCGCGCCCCAGGCGGATAATCTCCGCTTTGGAAAGTGCGATGAGCGGCGTGTGAATCTTCAGCGCCTGGCGGCCTTCCACGCCTGCCTTGGTCGCCAGGTTGGCCATTCTTTCGAAGGCGGCAATGTATTCAGGACGGCAATCGGGGTAGCCTGAGTAGTCAAGCGCATTCACGCCCAAGAAGATGTCGCTCGCGCCCAGCACCTCAGCCCAAGCCAGCGCAAAGGCGAGAAAGATGGTGTTGCGCGCAGGTACGTACGTAATTGGGATGCTGCCGGACATCTCCTGAGTTGTGCGGCCCTTCGGAACCGCGATGTCGGCCGTGAGCGCCGAGCCGCCAAAGGCGCGCAGGTCAATGGGCACCGTGCGGTGCTCCGCCACTCCGATGGACGCGGCAACCCGTTTGGCCGCATTCAATTCCCACACGTGCCGTTGGCCATAGGAAAACGAGAGCGCGTAGGGCTCGTATCCCTCGCTCTTTGCCACAGCCAGCACGGTGGCCGAGTCGAGGCCTCCGCTCAAGAGGACGACTGCGCGTTTGGGTTTGTTTTCCATGGCTAGAGACGAGGCTACTTGAGATCGGCACCGCGGCCGATGTCCATCGACGGCGAAATCGGATTGCGCTCGTCGATGTAGGCGTCGATGCACTCGTCCAGAACGCCCCTGGCTTCTAGGATGAACTCGACCGCGTCACGCGCCCCGCCATAGCCTCCCGCGTTCGGCGTCACGTAGTGCGCCTCGGCTTTCACCCGCTCGCGTGCGTTAGCCACGGCCACCGCAAATCCCACTTCGCGCATCGCCGGCAGATCGATCACGTCATCGCCGACGTAGCAGATTTCGTCCAGCGCCACGCCTTCCTTTGCAACAATTTCGCGGATCGCCTGCATTTTAAAGGCGCATCCCTGGTAGACGAATTCGAGCTTCAGGTCGCGGGCGCGCGTGGCTACGGTTTCGCTGATGCGCTTGGTGATGACCCCACACTTCAGGCCGCCCAGCCGCGCCAGTGAAATCGCTGTACCGTCGTGCGCGCTATACCCCTTGGCCTCGACCATGGTGGTGGATTGAACGCCGAAGCCGATGCTGTCCTTTCCACGGAGCTCATCCAAAACCCCGCTGTGGGCAGCGCCGGGGACGAGCCAGATGGTGCCGTCGGTGAGTACGCCATCCACGTCGAAAAGAATGATCTTGATCTTGCGGGCGCGGTCTTGCGCGGTGAGTGCCATTTCTTGATTTTAACGGGCGTACCCGATCGCCAGCTTTCGAATCAGCGCCGGTTCACGAGAGAATGGGAGCGTGGATCGAGATTCTCCCACGACTGCGCCGGAGCCTCCTCCAGGACTCAAGCCTGAAGACTATTACTTCGAGGGCGCGTGCCTCGTCTTTACCGCCGCGTACCTCCTCAAGCGCGGGTATTGCTGCGGGGCACGATGTCGCCACTGCCCCTATCAACAGAACCCGGCCTCGGCACCTGACGCGATGAAAACCGAGTAGCGACATGTGGCAGTGCTGTGAAATTTCCCGCTGGCTGGACGTGCCCTGGCGGTGTTATAAATCCATACCTGCGGAAACGGGCAGCCTGACCCTCGCACTGCGGAGGTTTCTACCGCTCCCAATACCGCGCAAGCGAACCAATTCACGAGATCGAGGAGAGGAAAGATGGGAATTCTAATGTGGATTCTGGTCGGCCTGATTGCGGGCTGGCTGACGGGCAAGATCATGAAGGGCTCGGGTTATGGGTTCTTCGTCGATATTCTGTTGGGCATCGCCGGAGCGTTAGTTGGCGGGTTCATCGCGAACCACCTTGGATTGGATGCGCACGGCGGATTCATCTACAGCACACTGATCGCCTTGGGCGGCGCGGTCCTTCTGGTGGCCATCCTCCGGCTACTCAAACGCGCGTGACGGCTGCCCGCCCTTTCCGCAGCGGCACCGCGGAAGGGGTGGGGCCCACGGTGATCTTATTCGGAGCCGCCGCTTGACGATGAGGGCGCGGCTGCCGGTGCCGCAGGCGGCGTCACGGACGAATCACGAATGAGCACGGCGAAGCGCGGAAAGGCGAAGCTGCCGGCCGCGTCGTCGATCACATTCAATTGGCAGATGTACGACCCCGGCCTGAGCCCGCTCAACGGCACATCGAGCTCGATTGAGACTGCGTCGCGCCCGTCCACGTTGATCGACTTTGCTTGCACGATGGGCGTTTCGTATACCTTCGTCGATCCCTGGATCAACTCCAGGCTGCTGAGCAGATCGATCGCGGATTTGGCCTCCTTTGGCGCACCTTCGGCTGCCTTTGCATGCGCCGGATCGTATATCTCGTAGAGCAAATACATATGCTGATCCTGGCGAAACACGTGGCTGATGTTGGGAACGTATTCTTCGCCGTTGCGCACGAGTGGATCGTCTTTCTTGCTCGGCTCGCGCTGCGAGGCCAGCACGATTGAACTGAGCTTGAGCGGAGCCTTCTTCATATCGGGCAGCGAAACGTCTGCGATGAACGAGCCCATGCGCCCGGTCTGATTCTCGCGTACCACGAATTTGAGCTGGTACTTGCCCGGCGGCAGATTAAAGCTGGTCGTGTACTGGATGTTCTTCTGCCGCGCCTGCTGTGACGGGTCGAGGTTGAGCTTGACCGTATCGCGCACGCGCCCCACCGGCCGCTGAGTCTGGTCGATCACCGCGCCGATGATGTCAAGCGTGGCCTTGTCCTTGTCGCCGCCCTTCACAAAGGGAATCTGCGAGCCGGGGACAACGAGCGAGACCGGCATGAAGAAGCGATTCGCGTCGAGGCGGAAGTACATGGCATCCATGTAGACGGCCATGTCTGTGGCGGGCAGGTCGCTGGCCAGTTGATCCTGGAGTTCCTGCTCACGGTCTTCCTTGCCCGAGTGCTTGAAGTCCGCCGGCGCGTAGTATCCGGGCCGATATTCGAGCTTGACGCCGGGCCGGTCGATCTTGACCGTAAGCTTGCGGTACCTGCCGTCGCGCGCGGGGTTCGACGAGTGAAAGCCGACGGCGTAGTAGGCCGAAGTATCCTTCTGCACCTGCGCAAAGGCCGGTGCAAAGTCGTTCGAGTCGAAGAACGCCTTTCCGCCCGTGTCGCTGGAGAGCGTGGCCATCACTTCCTGCGTGGCGAAGTTCTGGTTCATGTTGTTGGTGAGCGCGCTGCCGTTGAATGCGCCCTGCCCGCGCAAGCTGCCGGTGGAGGCGTCGCCCAAAGGCGTAACGGCCTGCAGGCCGCGCGTGTCTACGCTGTAAATAGCAAGATCAGACCGTACCGCGGCGTTGATGGCCGACCGAAGCGAAGCTTCGTTTTCAATGCCGTCGCGTGAGATGCCGCCAGAGAAGTAGAGCAGCGATTTCTTCTCATTGATTTTGGCGAGCGATTGCGAAAT
>Ga0187891_1002106_pt1 | contig 15673 bp, 10 predicted proteins | sample June2016WEW_21_4_FD_132990 | JGI IMG/M metagenome (GOLD analysis project Ga0187891, IMG submission 132990) | Peatland microbial communities from SPRUCE experiment site at the Marcell Experimental Forest, Minnesota, USA - June2016WEW_21_40 | ecosystem: Environmental > Terrestrial > Soil >... | reverse complement strand
TGGTTGTGCTGGGTGGGGTGTTTCTACCCGGATGCCTTTTTCATCGCAAGCGCCGCTCCGACCTGGCCGCCGCCGTCAATCCCGGCGATCAGCCTGACAAGATCCTGTACGATAAAGCCAACAACGAGATCGTGCACGGGCGCTACGACGTAGGCCGTCTCACCCTGCAGACCATGATCAATACTTATCCGGATAGCGAATATCTGGCGAAAGCTAAGCTCGCCATTGCGGATTCGTACTACCAGCAAGGAGGAATCTCGGGTCTCACGCAATCCGAAGCTGAATACAGGGACTTCGAAACCTTCTTCCCCACCGCGCCCGAGGCTCCGATGGCCCAGTACCGCGTCGGCATGGCGCATTTCCGCATGATGGCTAAGGCTGACCGCGACCAGACGGAAGCCCGCCTTGCGGAAGCCGAGCTCAAGGAGTTTATGCTGAAATTCCCCGAAGACCCCTTGACGATCCGCGCCAAGGCCCGCCTGCGCGAGGCCCAAGAAGTTCTGGCGGAAGGCGAGTTCGAGACCGCAAGTTTTTACTTGACGAGGGGAGCGTACCGGGCGGCGCGAGGGCGGTATAAGGAGATTATCGAAAAGTACCCCAACTTCAGTGAGGGCGATCAAGCCCTGTTTGGAATGGGACAGTGCCTGGACCACATGAAGATTCCCAAAGAGTCGATTCCCTATTATTCACGCTTGCTGCGTGACTTTCCTCTGAGCCCGCATGTGGACGAGGCCAAAGCCCGCCTCGTGGCTATGGGCCAGCCGGTCCCAAAGCCCACCAAGGCGACGCTGGCGCGTGCCCAGGCGGATGCGACCCGAGTGCGAAGCAAGAGCTTACTTGATAAACTTGCGCTCTCTATGTCCGGGACGCCAGACACCAGCGTCACTTTACGAGGCCCGGTTGAACTAGGGGCGACGGCGAGTGGGGTTGAATTGGCGAAACGTGTGCCCAGTGCTCCCGGGATCACGAACGCCTCGATCATCGCTCAGCCGGTGAGTGACTCCAGCCTGGGCTCCGGAAAGACCGACGAATCCAAACCGGCTGCTGGCAACTCTAACAGCCCCGCCACTTCAGCGAACGAGGGCCCGGCAAAGACTGAAGAGACTCCGGCCTCCAACGGCAGCCCAAGCCCGAATCCGCCCGCGGCAGCGCCGGAAGCCAAGACTACCGAAAATCAAACCCCTGCCAAGACAGATCCCGCTAAAGCCAAGTCCACCACCCAAGACCAGTCCGCCAACACCGCCCCTCAAAAGAAGAAAGGCAAATTCCACGTGCTCAAGAAGCTCGTCCCGTTTTAAAAGCAGGAGTCAGGATTCAGGAGTCAGGAGGCGATGCGCCGATTCCTGTCCTGCAGTTGCCCGGCTGTCTTCAAGAAGGTATGAAACAATCTCCGGCCTGTCATTCTGAGCGAAGCGAAGAATCTGCATTAGTTCGCGACGGAGCGGAACTGCAGATCCTTCGCTGTCGCTCAGGATGACACACTCCAAAACACTGACTCCTGACTCCTGAATCCTGCCTTCTTGACTTCCTCCCCCCGTGGTGATATTTGTTTCACGCGACATTTGGCGATTCAACCTCTGAAGGGAGGCTGTGTGGCTGGGTTGATCCTCATCGCGGACGATAGCCCTATCATTCAACGGAAGGCCCAACAGATTCTCCAGGACGAGGGCTTCGAGGTTCAGACAGTCTCGAACGGCGTCGCGGCCGTCAAGAAGTTGCCTGTGATGCAACCGGTTCTCGTGCTCGCCGATGTTTCCATGCCGGGCAAAGATGGGTACGAAGTCTGCGAATTCGTGAAGACCTCGCCGGGTTTGCGCCATGTCCCGGTGCTCTTGGTGGGCAGCGACCTCGAACCTTACGACGAGCAACGGGGCGCGCGAGTCCGGGCTGACGGCATTATCAAAAAGCCCTTCTCTCCTCACGACTTGATCAACATAGTGAGGCGGTTCGCTGCCCTCGCGAAAGCGCCGCCATCCCCACTCACCCCTGAGGAGACGCCGGTTGCTGCCCCGCCCGCACCCGTTCAAGCGGCTCTCAACGAAAGCCAGCCCGCTTCCGTCCAACAGATGGCCGGCGAGGGCAGGGCGGAGAAACCCCCGTCGGCTGATGTGGCTGCGCGAATTGACCTGGCGGATGACCTAATGTCGAGCGTCGGACAGCGGTCCCATGAACATCCGCTGGATACGATGGGCATTTTGCCTGAACCGTCCGCCCCACCCAGCCAGCCGTTTCCGGCGTTGGTGCTCGAGCCCGCTCCTGAGTCAGGTTCAGAACCAAGCCACGAAGGCGCGTCTGAGCCGGCGCTCGCCGCACCCGAGACTAGCGGGGGAATTTCAAGCCCTGCCGAAACAGCGGAGTTCGACTTGCCTCCTCAACTGGTTGACTTAATTGCGCCGGAGGACGTGCCTGAGCCCATTCCGGCGTGGGCCGAGCCTGTCCCGGAGCCATCTCCGGTAGTTGCGCCTGAACCGGAACTGGTTGCTGCCGAAACCGCTCAAGGAGTCGAGGAGTCGAAGGCTCAACAACTTGGCGAGCTGAGTTTACCTCAGCCTCTTGACGAATCCACGTTTCCGGTGGCAGCGCCGGATCCCCCTCCGGTTGCTGCTGAGCCGGTTCCAGAATCCAATCCTGCCGCAGTGCCGGAGCCGGCCTCGGCCGGTCCTGAGACAAGTCAAGAATGGGGCGATCTGATATCGAATCCGCCGGCTCTTGAAGCCCCAGCCGCTCCCGATGTGGAGTGGGTTCACACGGTGGTCCACAAAGTCGTCGCCAGGATGGCCCCTCCCGTACTTTCCCCGGAACAGGTTGAGGAACTGGCGCGCCTGCTTACCCGGGAGATTGCGTCGGAAATCGGCGGATCATGCGGACACAGGGTCTTCCCTCCTGAACGGCCACCCTTCGAGTAGGCGCGGAAACTACTTTTGCCGGTAGCGCTGACCTTCAGGTCAGCACCTGCCGACCCTTCGCTCGGCTCAGGGCAGGCTCTAAAGGTCGGCGCTACGTCGATCTGAGACAGGTCCGAAAGCCACCCAGTTTCGCATTTTTCGCTTGACAAAACCTGGTGCCCATGATAGCCTATACTTGTGGTCATATTGTGGACACATTGTCATAAGCAATTGCCGAGGCCGCCGAAAAGCGAAACAAAGCCGGGCAGCAGTGGCGATAGGGGAAAAACGGCTAATTACAAAAAATGGAAAATAGTGGGAACGAAGCTAAGAAGTACTTGAAAACAAAGGAAAGTCGCTTTTTGAATGCTGCAAAACTAGCGCGTTTGGCGCGCAAATCGACACCAATTTGACCCCGATATGACCAAAAAACGCTGCATTTTGCGAAAACGAAGTCGGAACTTGCGCCTCGAACCCGATGCTGCAGTAGTGACAGGTTGTCGGCTAGGCAGCCTTGGGAATCCAACCCCGGCCTTGTGCTCTGGGCTACCTGTGCCGCCGCCATGGTGTTTCGAAGGCGACCAGGGAGCACGATCACGCGGCGGGATGAGTACTGAGAACTGAAAACTGAAAACTGAGGACTATTAACCGAAAGGACTCACCATCCATGCGTTGGAGTCAAACGTTCATTCCCACATTGCGCGAGGACCCTGCCGAAGCGGAGGTTCCCAGCCATCGCTTGCTCTTGCGGGCGGGTTACGTCCGCCAGGTGGCGGCGGGGGTCTATGCGCATCTTTTTCTTGCTCAAAAGTCCCTTCTCAAGGTGATGCAAATCATTCGCGAGGAGATGAACGCCATCGGAGCCCAGGAGTTTCATTTGCCGGCTTTGAATCCGGCTGAACTTTGGAAAGAATCCGGCCGATACGAGACTTACGGCGAGACCTTGTTTAAAATCACGGACCGGAACCAGCACGAAATGTGCCTGGGTGTGACGCACGAAGAAGAGATGACCAATATCGCGCGCAGCGAGTTGCGCTCGTACAAGCAATTGCCTCAAATCTGGTATCAAATCCAGGAGAAATACCGCGACGAGCCGCGGCCCAAGTCCGGGCTGTTGCGCTTGCGGCAGTTCTGGATGAAGGATTCCTACACGTTCGACTTGGACGAAGCCGGGCTGGACAACAGCTACCAGAAGCACTATCACGCCTACCGGCGCATTTTCGACCGCTGCGGTCTGAAGTACGTGATTGTCGAAGCCTACTCCGGGACGATGGGCGGCACCCAATCGCACGAGTTTGCGGCGCCGACGGACGCGGGCGAAGATTCACTGGCCATTTCGGAGTGCGGTTACGCGGCGAACTTGGAGAAGGCGGAGGGCCACGCGCCGCCGGTGGAGGACCTGTCCGGCGACAAGCCGCCCGAACCGTTTCCGACGCCCGGGCAGAAGACGATTGACCATCTGGCAGAGTTTACGGGTGAAAGCCCGGCGCGGTTGATGAAGACGCTGGTTTACATGGTGGAAAGCAAACCGGTGGTCCTGCTGCTGCGGGGCGATCACAGCCTGAGCGAGACGAAGTTGACCACCGCCCTGGGCACCAATGTATTCCGGCCGGCGACACCCGAGGAGGCTTTCGCGCTCCACGGCGCCCACGTGGGTTCACTGGGGCCGGTGGGGCTTAAGGGGGTTCGGATCCTGGCGGACCGTGCGCTCCGAGGGAGGAAGAACCTCATCACCGGCGCCAATCGTGATGACACGCACCTGCGCAACGTCACGCCGGGGCGTGATTTCGAGCCTGAATATCATGACCTGCGGGCGGTGGTGGCGGGTGATCTCTGCCCGCGCTGCGGAGAGCCGATGCAGATTCGCGTGGCAGTGGAGTTGGGGCACATCTTCAAGCTCGGCAAGCGTTATTCTGAGACCATGCATGCGACCGTGTTGGACGAAAACGGCAAGGAGATGCCGCTCGTCATGGGGTCCTATGGAATCGGAGTGGAGCGCATCCTGAGCGCGGCCGTGGAGCAGAACCATGATGCCGAGGGCATGTTCCTGCCCCGGGCGATGGCGCCTTTCGACGTCATTCTGACGGCGGCCAATATGGACGATGCCCAACTGGTCGCGGCGGCCGAAAAGCTTTACAAAGAGATGCTGGCCAATTCGATTGACGTGCTCTTCGACGAGCGGGCGGAGCGGCCGGGGGTCAAGTTTAAGGATGCAGACCTGATTGGTGTGCCTTACCGTGTGACGTTGGGCAAACGGAAGTTCGCGCAGGGACTGGCGGAGATCTTCCAACGCTCGACAAAGCAGGTTTGCGATGTTAAGCTGTCAGAGGTTGTGGAGCGTCTGCGCGCCGAGTATCTTGCCTAGTGGGACGCTGATACGACTGGGGACGTTGCCATTCCGTTCTTGAGCGTCGCGCAGGGGCGGGATCTCGGTCCGGAACCGGGTGGGTCTCAGGATTCCTCGCACCACTCACTCGCCGCGGGCCGAGTGAAGTTCCTGGTCTGGCAGGGAATGGCAACGAAGGGTCGACATGCGGCGAGGAGAAGCAGCTTCGGGACGTTTGAAGGCGCTCTTGTCTTTGGCGCTCCTGGCGGCGTCGATCTTTGGCGCTTTTAAGATTTTCCCCGCGTACGTGGACAACTATCAGCTTCAGGACCATATCCGGCAACTCTCGACGCAACTCGCCGTACGATCCACTCCCGCGACGCCGGGTGACGTAACCAATGAAGTGGTACAGTTCGCCCAAGATCATGGGATTCCACTCGCTTCCGACAATGTCAGGGTCACCATCGGGCACCACGTCAAGATCGACCTGGACTACACGGTTCCGGTGGACCTGAGCGTTTATACGTTTCGGCTTCACTTTACGCCGTCGGCGGACAGCTTGTCCTTATAACCCGTGGAACGATCTGCGTCAGCACCGCGCTCGAAGCCCCGTTCGTCTCGAAGATCGGGGTGGTCACGCCTGGCCGGGATGGCAGGTTGGAAGAAAGGTGTGATTGCCGGCGTCCTGCTGTTTCTGATCTGTTTTACCGGCTTTCTCCTCTACTACTACGTTCGATTCTCCCGCCTTATTGGCGCGCGCCTGAGCGGCGAAATCTTCGATAATGCTTCCCTGGTTTTCGCCGCCCCCACGCCCCTTGCCGTCGGCGAGGCCGGCAGCGCTGAGGAAGTCGCCCGGCGTCTGCGTCGAGCCCTCTATGCCGAAGGCGACTCCTCGGATGTGGGCACGTACACTCTGGCGCAGGATTCGATCGAAATCACGCCTGGCCCGCTTTCCTATTTCGCTGACCCGGCAACTCGAGAAGACCCTGCCCGTCTGACCTTTCGAGATCACCGCCTGGCTTCCATCACCTCGACCGAGGGTGGCGCGAGCCTGGCCAGTTACGAACTCGAGCCCGAGGTGATCACCACGCTGTTTGGCAACAACCGCTCCAAGCGGCGGCTGGTGGGTTATCCGGACCTCCCGAAAGTGTTGATTAATGCGGTAGTGGCCGCGGAAGATCATCGCTTTTTTTCCCATCACGGCGTGGATCTTCTGCGCATTCCGGGCGCGGCACTGGCCGATATCCGTGCCGACCGCAACGTGCAGGGCGGCAGTACCTTGACCATGCAGTTGGCTCGCGGTTTTTTCCTCACGCCGGCGCGGGTGTGGCGGCGAAAAATCGAGGAGACTTTCCTGGCTTTGTTGCTTGAAAAACGCCTCAGCAAGGAACAGATCCTCGAACTGTACGCCAACCAAATATACCTTGGCCAGCGGGGGAGCTTCTCCATCTATGGTTTTGGTGAGGGCGCGAACACCTACTTTAACAAGGACGTTTCCACCCTGACGCTGCCCGAGGCTGCCCTTTTGGCAGGTCTGGTTCGCGGCCCGAATCTTTATTCGCCTTATCACCGGTCCGGCAGGGCTCTCGATCGGCGCAACTATGTGCTCCGGCAGATGCTCGAGTTGGGAATGATCACGCCTGTGCAGGCCGCCGCAGCCACCGAGTCGCCATTAGGAGTTGTCAATCAAAACGTGGAGGGTCGCGAAGCGCCATACTTCGTGGACATGGTGCGCGACCGGTTGTTAACGCAGTTTTCCGACCAGGATCTGAATTCGCAGAGTTATCGCATTTACACCACCCTCAATCTCGATTTGCAGAACGCGGCGTCGGAGGGTGCGCGGCTGGGTATCACCGAAGTGGACCAGGTATTGAGCAAGACCAAGCGCGGCAGGGAAGCAAAGGCCCAGGCCCCCAATCAACCCCAAATGGCGCTGCTGGCCCTGGACCCCCACACCGGCGAGATTCGCGCCCTGGTGGGCGGAAGGGACTACGCAACTAGCCAACTCAACCATGTGATGGCCAAGCGGCAGCCCGGCTCCTCGTTCAAGCCCTTCGTCTACGCGGCCGCCCTGAGCACGGGAGTGAACGGCGGGCGGCCCCTGATTACACCCGCCACCCTGCTCAACGACGAACCCACCACCTTTCAATTCGGCGACACCACTTACGAACCCGAAAACCTGAAGCAGGAATACCACGGACTGGTCACCCTTCGCGAGGCCCTCACCCATTCTCTAAACGTGGCCACGGTGCGTTTGGCGGAGATGGTGGGTTATGACAAGGTGCGGGACCTGGGGATCGCCGCGGGAATCAACAAAGACCTGTTGGCCACGCCCGCCATCGCCTTGGGCTCCTATGTGGCCACGCCGCTCGAGATCGCCGGCGCTTACACGATTTTTTCCAACCAAGGCGTGTACGTCGAGCCGAGGTTTATCCTCGCCGTCAACGATTCCTCAGGAACGAACCTCTGGCGGAGTTCTCCGGTCACACGGCCGGTGCTGGACCCGCGGGTGGCTTACTTGATGGTGGACTTGATGGAGAGCGTGATCAACCACGGCACCGGCGCGGGAGTCCGCAGCCGAGGTTTCGAGGCCCCGGCGGCGGGGAAGACGGGGAGTTCGCACGATGGCTGGTTCGCCGGTTTCACCTCGAACCTGCTGGCCATCGTCTGGGTCGGCTACGATGACGACCGCGATATTAAGCTGACCGGAGCGTATTGCGCACTTCCGATTTGGGCTGATTTTATGAAGCGCGCCGTGCAAGTCCCGGCTTACAAAGACCCGCAGCCCTTTTCAATGCCGGACGGCGTGGTTTCCGTTCCTATAGAAACAGCCTCGGCCTCCAGCGACGCAACGATCGTCCGAAACGAATACTTCATCGCCGGAACCGAACCCCTGCCGACACAGCCGGCCAGGGGATTCCTGGGACGGCTCTTCAACCCTCAGGGCCAGCCCAGTCTGCCTCCGGCATTGGTACTTCCGCCTGGCGCCCCGGGGGCGCAGTCGCCACAAGCCGGCGCAACGAAGCCGCCGGAGGCTCCCGCTAATGCACACAAGCCTGGACTCATAAAGAGATTCTTGTCGATTTTTAAGGGTAAGAACTCGAAACAGGCGCCGCCTCAGAATGCACCGGCGCCCCAGCAATAGGAACGTGTTGGAAAATGAGGCCTCTCCGGCGAAGGAGGGGTTGGGGGAGGCCGGGACAGCCAAGCCGTGGTTCAACCGCACCTTCGTATTCCGGTAAGAGGGGGAAATCACGTGGCCGGTGGTTGTCTCTTCCCGTTGCGAGGTTTAGACATGAAAGATGAAATGTTGGCCCAACCCGTGATGAAGTGGTTTATGGTACGAACTCTTCTTTTCGTTCTTTGCCTCTCTGCTGCGCACTCATTATTTGCCTATCAAGGGGGGCAGTTCACGCTGCCGCCGTCCGGGTCCGGCCAGGTGCAGCCCCCGCCCGCCGCCGGCCATCCGCTCACCTTCGAGGAACGCGGGGACATCTTCATGGCTCGTAAGTCTTACGATGATGCGGTTGATTTCTACAAACGGGCTTTGAAACAGACCCGCTTTGCCAATCCCATTGTCTGGAACAAGCTGGGTATTGCCTACCAGCAGTTGCAGGATTACGCGGTCGCGCGCAACGCTTATAACAAAGCGATTCAGCGTCAGAAGGACTATACGGAGCCCATGAACAACATCGGGACCACTTACTTCATGCAGAAAAGGTACGGGAAATCCGTAAAGTACTACCTGAAAGCGATCAAGCTGAGTCCTGAATCCGCTTCCTACCATTTGAACCTGGGAACCTCGTACATGCAGATGAAGAAATACAAGGAGTCGGTGGACGAATATCGCACCGCCTTGAGTCTTGATCCCAATATCTTCTCTCAACGTTCCGCCTTTGGCACCACGATGGAAGCGCGCGGCGCCGATCCGGAATACTATTTTTACTTGGGGAAAGTGTACGCTTCTCTGGGCCGCGCTGAGGAGGCGGTGCGCAGCCTGCGTCGCGCTCTCGAGGACGGGTTCAAAGACCGAAAGAGGATTCTCGACGACCCGGACTTTATGAAAATCAGCCAGAACCCCGCCTACATGGAATTGATGAACAACCCGCCGGTGGGGATCAAGGATTAGCCTGGGGGCCAGGCAGCCCAAATGGGCGCCCGCTCGCGCCAGTTTCCACTCCGAACGGTATTGGGCCCTCTGCCCATCCAAAGGAATGAAGATCACGTGCGTTGTCACCCCCGCGGAAGCGGGGGGCCACTGTTGGTCGGGAATACAATGGATTCCCGCTTTCGCGGGAATGACGAAATTCGACGGAGAGCCCAGCCAGGAACCTCGCTCCGAGCCCCGTCGGCCCGTCGGAATCGGTTCGGTGCTATAATGCACATTCTGGATCGATTTTTGATGCGAACAGTCCTTCAACTATTCCTGCTCCTGCTGGGTTCCTGGCAATTCGCCGTCGCCTCCGAGGTCCATGCCGTCCTGGTCTTTCCTTTTGAAAACGGCAGTACCAGGGCAGATCTGAACTGGGTCTCGGAGAGTTTTGCGGAGACTATTTCCTCCCGGCTCTCGGGGCCGGACTTCTACGTTTTGAATCGAGCTGAGCGCGACGTCGCCTGCAGCCAGTTGGGCATTCCTTCCGATACCCCATTAACGGTGGCCAGTGAGTACAAAGTAGCGCAGACTCTGGGTGCGGATTGGGTTGTCTTCGGGAGATTCAACGTGGAAGGGGCAGGCCTCACCGCCACGGCCCGCCTGCTTGACCTCCGCAAGTTAAAGCTATCTCCTCCCATCGCAGCCACCGGTGAGCTGGCCGAATTGGTGGACCTCCAGACACGCTTAGTCTGGCTGCTGGAGGCAGCGCACGATCCGCATTTTACCGTCGGGACAGAAGAGGATTTCAGCCGCAAGTTTCCAGAAGTGCGACTGGATGCCTTTGAGAATTACATCCGTGGCGTCCTGGCCACCGATGATCCCTCCCGCATTCACTTCTTCGAGGAATCCGACCGGCTCAATTCATCCGATCACAGGGCGGCATTTGCCTTGGGCCGCTTCTATTTTGATCAGAAGGACTACGCCAACTCGGCCAAGTGGCTTAAGAAGCTGACTCCGGGCGACGCTCGCTACCTGGAATCGCTCTTCTTCTTCGGAGTGGACGAGTACTTTCTCGGCCATTACCCCTCGTCAAAGACGGCCTTTGAAAAGATCGGGAGAGAAATTCCTCTGAACGAGGTTGCGAACAATGCGGGTGTGCTGGCGGCCCGGGCAGGAGAGGATGAGCAGTCGCTGGAGGAATTCGAGCGAGCCCACGCGGGTGATCCGACCGATCCGGACTATTGTTTCAATCGCGGTGTGGCATTCTGGAACCTTCGCCGGTACAATGCCGCGGCCAATTCACTGGAGGAGGCCATCCGGCTGAAGGACGATGATTCGGACGCCCACACGCTCTTGGCCGTGGTGTCGGAGAAGCAAGGCGATGCGGCGGGGGAGCGGGCTCAGGTGGAGTGGCTGAACCAGCACCAGATGGGGCTGGAAGCTCACCCCTCGCGTGACATGCTGCCCCAGCCGCGCCTCAAGAAGAACTTCGACGAGCGCGCGTTTCTTTTGCTCTCGCTGGCCGTGCACAATGCCCTGGAAGAGCGCCTGGCCGGTATGCCCGCCGATCAACACGCCGCCTTCCACAAATCCCACGGCAAGACTCTTTTCGGCCAGGGACGCCTGGCGGAAGCGGAACGTGAACTGGCGGAGGCAACCTCACTTGCCCCCGGCGACAGCGAGGCGCACCTGAGCCTGGCCGAGATCCTGGAAGCGGAAAGCAAGCCCCAGGAGGCGGTGGTGGAATTTCAGGCGGCGCTCAAGCTTCAGGACAGCTTTGCCGGCCACCTCGGCCTGGCTCGGGCCTATCTTGCCCTGAACCGCCGCGAGCAGGCTCGCCAGGAGGGAGAGGCGGCCCTGAAACTCAACCCGGATAACCGCGAGGCCCAGGAGGTTGTCGGGCACATCGTCTCGGGCATGAAGTAGCGGCGACTGAATGATACCCTTTAAAGGGCTTGGCCAGGGTCCAGCGATGTCAAATCAACACAGCACAGAGAAGGGAACCTTGAGACTGCGACGTTACCCGTGGTTAGTTGCTCTGGTGTTGCTCAGCATGGCGGCCGGGGGCGGTTCCCCCGCAGCGGTCGAGCCGGGCCGCCCTCGTGTGGTCGAAATCCGCTTGGACATGATGATTCACCACGTGAGCGCCGAATACGTGCTGCGCGGCATAAAGTTCGCCAACGATACGCACGCGGATGCGGTCCTTTTGGAGTTAAACACGCCCGGCGGCCTCGAGAGTTCGATGCGCGACATCGTCTCAGCCATTCTTAATTCGAGCGTGCCCGTTATCACTTTTGTCGCGCCCAGCGGGGCCAGTGCGGCTTCGGCGGGATTCTTCGTCCTGGTGGCCGGCGACCTGGCGGTGATGGCTCCTGGGACAAACTCAGGTGCGGCCCACCCGGTGGTGTTGGGCGGGGCCGACGTGGGCAAGACGATGGAGACCAAGATCGAAAATGACGCGGCCGCCTACATGCGCTCCGTAGTGGTGAAGCGCGGCCGCAACTCGACCCTGGCTGAGGACGCGGTGCGCAAGAGTTCCTCGTACTCGGATAAGGAAGCCCTGGATGGGAAGCTGATTGATGCTGTGCTGAGCACTCCCGCCGCAATTTTTGCGAAGTACGACGGCCAGACCATCAAGCGGTTCAACGACACCACCACAACCTTGCACTTGAAAGACGCGGAGGTTGTGGCTTACGCCATGCCCGGCCTCGAGCAGTTCTTTGCTTGGGTGGCGGATCCCAACATTGCCTTTATCCTGGGCGCGCTCGGATTGGCTTGCCTTTACATTGAATTCACCCATCCGGGGTTGATTGCGCCGGGAGTGGTTGGCGCGGCTGCCATCGTCCTGGCCATGTACGCCTTCAACCTGCTGCCCATCAATTCCCTGGGCGTGCTGCTGATTCTGGCGGGAATCGCGCTGCTGGCCCTGGAAGTGAAAGTGATGTCGCACGGAGTCCTGGCGGGCGTCGGCGTTGTGGTCCTGGTTTTAGGGGCGCTCCTGCTGGTAAACTCTCCCTGGCCGCAGGCCCGCATTCATCTCTCCACGGCGCTCGGTGTAGCCGTACCTCTGGCCGTCATCGTTGTGGTTCTGCTGCGCTTTGCCATCGCGGCGAAAATGCGCAAGGCGGTGACGGGAGAGGCCGGCATGGTTGATGCCTTGGGCGTGGCCAAGACTGACCTCGGACCTTCGGGTACGGTCCTTGTCCACGGCGAACTGTGGGACGCGCGCGCCCGGCAGCCGATCGCCAAAGGGGCGCGAGTGCGCGTTCGGGAAGTCGAGGGACTGACTCTGTGGGTTGAGCCCTTCCAGGAACCTCAATAGAGTTGAGTGCTGTCGAGGCGGCCACGAGGGCCCCCCCTGCGAAGCTAAGCGCGGAAAGGAGCATTCTATGAACCCGGTCGTCATCACCGCCCTGGTCATTTTCTTGTTCTGGGTCATGAAATGTTTGAATGTGCTGAGGGAGTATGAACGCGCAGTCACTTTTCGCTTGGGCAGGCTTTTGAAGACGGACAAGGGCCCGGGGCTCATCTACATTCTCTGGCCGATCGACACGATCATCCGCGTATCCTTGCGGATTATCGCTTGGGATGTCCCCACACAGGATATTATTACACGGGATAACGTTTCTGTTAAGGTTAATGCGGTGGTTTATTTCCGCGTGCTGAGCGCCCAAAAGGCCGTGGTGGAGCTCGAGAACTACCGTTATGCCGTCGAGCAACTGGCCCAAACCACCCTGCGGTCGGTGCTGGGCGAGGTCGAGTTGGATGACCTGCTCTCCCAGCGCGAGAAGTTGAACGCGCGCTTGCAGACCATCCTCGATGAGCATACGGAGCCTTGGGGCATCAAGGTGGCGAAGGTGGAAGTAAAACAGGTGGATTTGCCCCAGGATATGCAGCGGGCGATTGCGCGCCAGGCTGAAGCTGAGCGCGAGCGCCGGGCGAAGATCATCAATGCCGACGGGGAATTTCAGGCGTCCGAAAAACTTTCCGAAGCTGCCCATATTCTGGCCAAGGAGCCCATCACCATCACCCTGCGCTACCTTCAGACGCTGGCCGAAATCGGGACCGAGAAGAACACCACCATCGTTTTTCCCATCCCGGTTGAGCTGCTGAGCGCCTTGATGGGGAAGTTCGCGTCCCCCGCTGCCCCGGACGCCGCGCCCGGCGCTGCGCCGAAGTAGCCTCGGGAGGCAAGGCCCTATGCCCCTCTCGAGTGAGCGTGACTTCTCTCGGTTTCCCGCTCCCCCAAGGGGCGGACTCCCTCTCCCCGTTGGGGGAGTCCGATGTCGGGTCCGATTCGGATCGGACCATCGGACCCCAGAGATCGGGGAGGGTGGCCCGCAGCCGGCGTTCTCTTCAGCCGGGGCGGGCCGGGTGAGGGGGTTGGCGGGCTAACCGTTTGCATTTGATTTCTCTTAATCGGTCATGGTTATGAACACGGATTCTCGGGGTGGCGACAAGGGTCTTTCAACGCGGCATCTGATCCTGTTTTTTTTGGCGGGAGTAGCGGTTTGCGGGGTTTTCTTTTCGCTGGGTTTCCTGGTGGGCTACAACGAAAGGGCGACGGGCATGTCGCCTGCGATCGAGCGTGTCCCAACCTCCGGCGCCATTCCGCCCACGGTCAATCCTCCCCTCGAGACCGTTCCGATTGGCAGCAACAGCGGGACGCCGTCTTCATCATCAAGCCGGCAAAAAGCCGAGACGACTGCCAGAGTTGAACCGCCACCGGCCTCCCCGCCTGCCCTTTCAGCCAAGCCAGGGTTGGGGCCGGATACCACTGCCACTCCTCCTGCCGAGCCCAGGACAGCCGGAGGCGCATTCATTGTTCAGGTTACGGCGATGAGGACAAGGCAGGAAGCCGAATCCGTGGTGAGAGTCTTGAGAGGACGCGGCTATCACGCGCTGCTCGTGCCGCCCCAATACGCGCACGCCAAAGACAGCTTGTACCGCGTTCAGGTGGGACCGTTTGCCGCGCGGGACAGCGCGGAAAAGACGCTGGCCAAGCTCAAGCACGAAGGCTTCAAGCCTTTCATCCGCCGCTGACGAAGAGCTGAAAATCGAAAATCGAAACTCGAAATTCGAAAATCGAAAATCGTTCGGGCTTCGCGCGATGGCTCAATGACGCAATGATCCAATGATTCAATGACTCAATTCCACAGGTGGGTCGCCAGCGTTCTCAGTGGTTTCCTGCTGGTGGCCTGTTTCCCGAAGCTCAGCATACATCCCTTGGTCTGGATCGCGCTCTTCCCGCTGCTGCTCGTCTTGGCGGGCGAATCGAGCCTCTGGCGCGCCTTCGGTTGGGCATATCTGAGCGGAGCCATCTATTTTGCCGGGAGTTTTTACTGGTTTGTCGAAGTCACGCGACAATACGGCGGCCTCAGCCTGGGCCTTGCCTTGACGGGTCTGGCGGCTTTTGTGGTGGTTTTCTCAGTCTTCTTCGGCGCGTTCGGTTTGGCCGTTGGCACGCTGACGCGCAAGTCGCCTGCTCGAGCCTTGCTGGCCAGTCCCTTCCTTTGGGTTGCCATGGAAGTGGCCCGCACCTACCTCATCACCGGCTTTCCATGGAACCTCCTGGGTTATGGCGTGCCGTCTGCCGGCTTGCGGCAGGTCGCCTCGGTGACGGGCGTTTACGGCCTGTCGTTCCTGGCGGCCGCGACGAGCGCGCTGGCGGCCTGGTCATTCCGGCACTGGAGGGAGAAAAGGCCTTGGCTAGTGCTGGGCGGCTGGTTTGTGCTCCTGCTGGTTGGCAATTGGGGGTTTGCACCTCCCGTGCCCACTCCAGGCCCGGATCTCGCGGTCCTGGTGCAACCCAACGTGCCTCTCGACGAGCAAGCCGCCAGCGCTTGGGCGCCCTGGGTGAATCCCACCAAGCTGAACCAACTCGTGGATATGTCTTCGGAAGCGCTGGCCAGCGCAGAACGGAAAGAGCGCGTCCGGCCGGACGAGCAGGGCCGCCCGGGCCTGGGCGTTCCGCCACTGATTATCTGGGCGGAGAACCCCGCGCCTTTCTATTTCACGCGCGATCCGGTTTTCCGCAGCGCCGTGGAGAGGATGGCCCAGCAAGCCTCAGCCTACGTGGTGGTGAACACGGTTATACCGTTAGCCACCGGACGCCCGCAGATCACCAACAGTGCCGTCGTCCTGGACCCTCAGGGGCGCCAGATTCTGCAATATGATAAAATGCACTTGGTGCCGTTTGGGGAGTACGTTCCCGCCTGGGCCTTTCCCGACATGATCGGAAAGATTACCACCGAGGCGGGGAATTTCGTCCCCGGCACAAGCTATGGTGTGGCGCCGACGCCGCAGGGCGCGCTGGGCGTGTTCATCTGTTATGAGGACATATTCCCGCAGTTGGTCCGGCGGGTCACT
>Ga0187891_1002096_pt1 | contig 15716 bp, 14 predicted proteins | sample June2016WEW_21_4_FD_132990 | JGI IMG/M metagenome (GOLD analysis project Ga0187891, IMG submission 132990) | Peatland microbial communities from SPRUCE experiment site at the Marcell Experimental Forest, Minnesota, USA - June2016WEW_21_40 | ecosystem: Environmental > Terrestrial > Soil >... | reverse complement strand
CGGGCGAAGGTGCGCATCTACGAGGTTGGAATTTCCTATAGCGGCCGTACCTACGCAGAGGGAAAGAAGATTGGCTGGCGCGACGGCTTTCGCGCATTGTGGTGTATCTGGAAATATAACTACTTGAGCAAATGACGATCGATTCCAGCGTGTCGGCTCAGTGGGTGCTTGAGCCACTGCGGGCACTATGGCTGCATATCAAAAGGAAATTCGGTCAGCCAGATAAAGTTCGGGAATTAAGGCTGTCCGCTTTGAGCTTGCGCCACACCCGGGTTACCTGCGTCTGCAGTGCAGCCTTGTCGCCCGAGTTATCAAGGACATAATCGGCCTGGGCGGCTTTTTCGGCGTCGGGAACCTGGTGGGACAGGCGGACACGGGCATCGGCTTCGATTGCCGTGCGATCACTGTTGGAAGGGGCGATGCGGGCGGCGTAGCGGGCGATTTTGAGATCGTCGGGCGCGATGACCACGATGATGCAATCGATGCGGCGGCGCCAGTCGGCCAGGACACTTTCCCTTTCACCGTGAGCGACCGCGTCGCGAACGACTTCAAAGATCAGTGCCGATTCGAGGACGGCGACAGCAGCGGGGTCGCGAGCGAAGACCTCTTCCATCCAGAGGCGCTGGGCCTCGATCACGGGCGGATGCACGATGGCGTTCAGCTCCTGCAGGCGGCCGTGGCGAAAGGCGAGATCGGCGAGGCGAGCACGATTGAGGTGACCGTCGGGGCCGACGACCTGCGGGCCGAAGTGCGCGACGATCTGGTCATAGACCTCGTGGCCGGGTTCCATGAGCGTGCGGCCGAGAGCGTCGGCCTCAATAACCTGAGCACCGAGCTCGCGCAGCATGGCCGCGACGGTACTTTTGCCGCTGCCGAGACCGCCAGTAAGGCCAACGCGGAGCATGGACTAAAGCCCCCGCCGCATTTTGGCGGCGCGCACGGTGTTGGACATCAACATGGCAATCGTGAGCAGGCCGACGCCGCCGGGAACGGGCGTGTAAGCGCCGGAGAGTTCGAATGCCCTGGGGTCGATGTCGCCGATGACAACGGATCCGCGCTTGGCGAAAGTGGCTTCGCGTTTGGCGTTGCCCTTGAAGAAGCGGTCGAACTCCTCGCGCGTGGAGAGGCGGTTGATGCCGACATCGATGAGCGTGGCGCCGGGGGTGACCATGTCGGGCGTGATGAAGCCGGGACGGCCGATGGCGGCGACGAGAATGTCGGCCTGGCGAGTCAGCTCTCCGAGATTTCGTGTTTTTGAGTGGCAAATCGTCACGGTTGCATTCTGGTGGAGCAGGAGCATGGCGACGGGCTTGCCGACAATGTCGCTGCGTCCGACGACGACGGCGTGCCGGCCGGCGATGGGAATGTTGCTGCGCTTGAGAATCTCGATGACGCCGGCGGGCGTGCAGGGCGTGAGCGCCGGGCGGCCTGCGAGGAGGCGGCCCGCGTTCACGGGATGAAAGCCGTCGACATCCTTGGCGGGATCGACGGCGTCGAGGAGCGCCTTGGCGTCAACCTGCGCGGGAAGCGGCAATTGGACGAGGATGCCGTCCACGTCGTCGCGCGCGTTGAGTTGGGCGACGAGCGAAAGCATCTCTTCGGTGGTGACGGTGGCGGGCGGGGTGATTAGATCGCTGGCAAGGCCAAGCTCGGCGCAGGCCTGCACCTTGCTGCGGACGTAAATCTCCGATGCGGGGACATGGCCCACAAGCACAGCGGCAAGTCCCGGCTTGATGCCGCGGGCAGCGAGAGCGCGCACTTCTTCGGCCACTTCCTGCTTGATGGCTACGGCAATGGCCGCGCCGTCGAGAATCTTGGGCATTCTTCGCTCCAAAGTTCATGGTATCGCTTCGGTTCGGGCCCGCGGCGCTTGCCGGGCGGGAGCGCCCGCATCAGGAGTTGAGGGGTCAAGCGGACCTCTGGGATCCAACCCTCGGCATGCACGGCGTCACATCGACTTGTGAGCTATCTCACATACAGCGAGGTGCTCGATCCCTAAGGTCAAATGTGTCGGAGGTGTGCCAGATCACACGACGGATCACATTCCGCTTCCGGCAGTTGCTGTACGGAGAGAGCGCCTGATGAGCGGTCTGAAGGATACAGGACATCTTTTCCGGTTTGCGGGACTTTTCGTTCTCGCATTTCTGGTGTTTCTGGTGGTGCGCTCATACGTGGTGCCCAAAACCTTTGGAGAGTATGGGCACTATCGCGGAGCGGCCATCGGCGAGATTGCGTCGCGCCCGGTGAAGTTTGCGGGGCACCAGACCTGCGAGACCTGCCATACGGATATTGCCGACACCAAGACGAAGGGCGCGCATGCGCACGTGAACTGCGAGGCTTGCCACGGAGCTCTGGCGGCGCATGCTGACGATCCCACGTCAGTGACGCCGGCGAAACCGGACACGGCGGTGCTGTGCGCGCGCTGCCATACAGCCAGCGCAGCCAAGCCGGTGGGCTTTCCGCAAGTGGACCCGGCGGATCACTCGGGGGGCGTTCCGTGCGAGACCTGCCACAACCCGCACAGCCCGGTCATCGGCTCCGATTCCGGCGCGAGCACGGCGAAGGGAGGCGCGAAATGAACATCAGCCGGCGTCATCTGCTGATCCTTTTGCCTGCGGCGGCCGTGGCGTGGAAACACGTGCTGGCCGGGACACCGGAGGACTCGCCGAACTACCAGATGAGCGAGCACTGGTGGGGCATGTTGATCGATATTCCCAAGTGCATCGGCTGCGGCAACTGCGTGCGCGCCTGCCAGACTGAGAACGATGTGCCTGATGGATTCTTCCGCACCTGGGTGGAGCGCTATCACAGAACGGACTGGCATCTTGAGAATCCCGAGGTCATCTCGCCCGATGGCGGCAAAGAGGGATTTCCGGTGGTGCAGGCAGGCGAAGAAGGAAAATTCTTTTTTGTTCCCAAGATGTGCAACCACTGCGCGGATTCACCCTGCACGCAGGTGTGTCCAGTGGGCGCGACGTTTGTCACCCCGGATGGGGTGGTGCTGATCGACCAGACCTATTGCCTGGGCTGCGCGTATTGCGTGCAGGCTTGCCCATACGGATGCCGCTACATTCATCCCACGAAGAAAGTCGCGGACAAATGCACTCTTTGCTACCACCGGATCACCAAGGGACTGACGACGGCTTGCTGCGAGGCGTGCCCGACGGGAGCGCGGCAATTGGCCGACCTGAAGAATCCCAATGACCCGATTCACGAATTTCTGAAGACCCACACGGTGCAGGTGTTGAAGCCGCAGATGGCCACCGGAGCGAAGGCTTTTTATAACGGGCTGGATGGGTCGGTGCGATAAGGCAGGGACCAAGGGACCGGGGACTAGGACGAGAGGCTATGACCGAGTCGAGGATGGGCGAGGCATTATGAGCGGTGTTGAAGGCTATATGTATCCGAACGAGGTGACGCTGTACTGGAGCGTGCTGATTGTCCTGTACCCCTTCATCACGGGGCTGGTGGCGGGCGCGTTCATTCTGGCGTCGCTGGAGCGCGTGTTTCGCGTGGAGGCGGTGAAGCCGACATACAGGCTGGCGCTGCTGACGGCGCTGGCATTTCTGCTGGACGCGCCGTTGCCCCTGCAGCTCCACCTCGGCCACCCGGAACGCTCGCCGGAGATGTACTTCACGCCGCACAGCACCTCGGCCATGGCGATGTTCGGATACGTGTACCTGTGGTATCTGATGGCGGTGCTGGTGTTCGAAATCTGGCTCGACTACCGGCGCGACATTGTGCTGATGTCGCAACAGTCGAAGGGTGTGATGCGCCTGATCTACAAGGTCATGACGCTGGGCTCGAGCAATATCAGCGAGCGCGCGCTGCATATCGACGATAAAGTCGGCTGGATTGTGACGCTGGTCGGCATTCCCTCGGCGTTCCTGCTGCACGGCTACGTGGGGTTCATCTTCGGTTCCATCAAGGCTAACCCCTGGTGGTCGTCGCCGCTGATGCCGGTGGTGTTCATCTTTTCCGCCATGGCGTCGGGAATCGCCGCCGTGATGCTGCTCTACATGGCGACGACAAAGCTGCGCGGGCAGAAGATCGACATGCGCTGCGTGGACACGATTGCGATGTATATGTTCTACATCTTCATCATCGATTTCAGCCTGGAGATGCTGGACCTGGTGCACCGCGTCTACGAGGCCGACGAATCGTTCCGCAGCCTAAATTTCATGGTTCACACCAAGCTCTACTTCTCGCAGATCGTGGTTCAGATCTTTGTGGGCACGCTGGTGCCGCTGATTCTGCTGTTCCTGACGCAGGTAGTGAAGCTGCCGGAGGTTGTGCGTAAACGCATCTTCGTGCTTTCCGGTTGCCTGATTTTGATCAGCGTGTTTGCCATGCGCTGGAACGTGGTGATCGGCGGCCAACTGTTCTCAAAGAGTTTTCTCGGGTACACAACTTACAAGATGGAGTTGGTGACGCGCGAAGGCCTGCTGGCGGCCGCCGGATTGACCATCCTGCCGCTGCTCTTCCTGTGGGCGTTGGTCAAGCTGCTGCCTCCGTGGCCGGATAAGAGCCTACACGAAGCCGCGACGGGTGATTGAAAACAGCATCGTCAGAGAAAGATCGAGGGAGCCATGAACGATCTTCCCGACGAAATCGCGCGGCTTGAGAAACGCCTGCAAATGCTAGAGCAGCGCGTGCACACGCTGGAGCATCCGCTCGAAGCGCGCTGGCCGCATCCCTCGCCGGAATCGGAGACTGGGTCCGTTCCGCTGACTGCGACGACCGCGCCCCTAGCGCCGGCCGGAAGCATCTTCTCTGTACTGGGCAGGGCGATGCTGGGCATCGCAGGCGCGTATGTGCTGCGCGCGGTTGAGGAGTCCAGCTCGCTTCCCCGGCCGGCCGTTGCTGCCGCCGGCATCGCTTACGCCTTCGCGTGGCTGGTGTGGGCGGCACGGACGCGCGGAGGGTTGCGGTTCGCAAGCGCGATCTACGCCGGAACTTCGGCACTGATCCTGGCTCCGATGGTCTGGGAGCTCACCTTGCGCTTCCATGTGATTTCACCGGCGATGGCTGCCGGCGTGGTTTGCGCCTTTGCAGTTGCGGCAGTTGGCCTGACCTGGAGACAAAACCTCAAACCGGTGCTGCGAGCCGGCTGCGTGGCGGCGGCCGGGCTGGCGCTGGCACTGGCCGTTGCCTCGCACACGCTGATGCCCTTCGTCGCTGTACTGATCATCATGGCGGCAATCTGCGAGTTTGCTCCGCGATTGGAAAGCGTTCCCGAGGTTCGCGCGCTGGTGGCGCTGGCTGCCGATGCGGCGATCTGGATCCTGATCTATATCTACTTTGCGCCTCAAGCTGCGGGCGAAGAATATCCGTCGCTGGGGAGAGCGACATTGGTCGCACCCGGCGTGGCGATCTTCCTGCTGTTTGCGTCGAGCGTGGGTTGGCAGACGCTGGCGCGCAGGCGAAAGATCTTAATCCTTGCGACGATCCAGACGACGATTGCGTTTCTGCTGGCTGCGGTGAGCGTGGCAGACTTCGGTCCGCAAGGCAGCGTCTTGATTCTCGGGGCGATTTGCCTGGTTCTGTCTGGCGCTGTCTATGCGGCGGTCTTTACGGTCTTTGAGCGCGCGAAGGAACCGCGCAACGTCGCGGTCTTTGCTGCGTGGGGTGCGGCGCTGCTTCTGGCCGGGAGCTTTTTGTGCCTGCCGCCGCTAGCCACAATTGCGCTGTTGGGCGCGGCCGCGATCGCGGCGACGCTTGTGGGAAGCCGAAGGAACCGGTTGGCCTTTGAGTTTTACGGGATGGTGTTCCTGCTGGCTGGAGCCGCGGAATCAGGATTGCCGAGCTTTCTTATCAGCGCATTCGTGGGGACTCCGCAAGTCACGCCGGCGGCAGGCGTTTGGTTGATCGCGTGTTCCGCGATCCTCTGCTATGCGGCTGCGCAGCCGCGCGAGGGCGAATCCTGGTTGCCGCAAACACTTCATCTTGGCTTTGCCGCGCTCGCGGCCGCCGCCGTAACTGCGCTGCTGGTGGAGGGGCTCACGGGTCTGGCCGCGCTCCGCATTCAGCCAGGCGCGCATCACCTGGCATTCATCCGAACGTTGACGCTGTGCGCGGCGGCGCTCGGTCTGGTGTTTAGCGGAGCGCATTGGCGGCGAGTCGAATTGACGCGGCTGGGGTACGCAGCAATGGCTCTGGTCGCAATCAAGCTTGTTACCGAAGACCTGCGTCACGGCCACCTGGCATACATTGCCGCGTCAATCTTTCTCGTGGCTCTTACGCTGATTGCGGCGCCGCGCATGGCGCGAGCCAGGCAGACGGCGCTCGGCAAATAGCAAACGCGACTTGAATGCTCTCTTCGTGTCCGCCGCAGCGCACTGCGGCGGACACGGAAAGAATGGGCGCGGCACGAGTCAGCGGACGATCTCCGGACTGTAGACGTCGGGGCGGTACCTCGGCGGCTGGTTGGTCGGATACGGCTTTACGGTGCGGCTCTCCTCGCCGCGGAGCTTCATCTTGCTCAGGTGCACGTCATAGCCAGTGCCGGGGAGCAGCGATTCGAGAACAAAAGTCTCCGTGCCGCTGCTCTTGAGCTCGCGATAGCGATAAATGCCGACTTCGCCTTCGCTGTTTTCTGTGCCGCCAGAGGGCGCGTCGAGAAAATGCTGTGCGTCGGCCACGGTGGCCGCGGGATGGTCGTCGCCTTCCGTCAGGCTTTCAGCCGCATAGGAGCGGACCAGCTTGGTCCAATAACGGGAGAGCAGATCGGTGTTGGCGAAGAGGTCGGCCCATATGATCTCGCCGCGAACCGCAACCACCACGCCGACGGCATGCTCGTCGCGCAATTGAGCGAGCACCTGCTCGCGGGCATTCATCACAGGAGCGGCTGCCTCATCGACTTTCTCGCTAACACCCGAGTCCTGCATCGCCTTGGCGTAGCTGCTTGTGCCGAGAGAGCGGCGATACAAGCCTCCGGGGGCCGATCCACCGGAACCCACCGGCGGCGCTGCCGCGACTTCCATTTGCGAGATGGCGCCGTTCACCGAGTTCCACACTTGCTGCTGATCCTGATCGACCATGGCGCGCTCGCGCACTTCGGGCTGGACCATGAAGCTCCTCGCAGCCGATTTGCCGGCAACGCCAAAGGTGGCCGAACTCTCGGTCCAGCGGCCCGGCTCGATGCAGAATACCCCGAGGTCGATGGGATCGGCGTCAGGGGGAACAATGCGATCCTTGGCGACGATGCGGTCCTGTTTGCCGCCGGTGACAATTTCGCCCGCAAGCAGCAACAGCGGGTGTTTGGAGTGGTTGACGAGAACCAGCGTGTTCACCTCGTCGCCACGATAGGTCTCGCTGGGAGCCGGTGGATTCGCGGATCCCCGGGGACGCACCAGACCTCGAGCGCGGCCGGCTTCGGTCACTTCCACCTCTCCGCTCTTCAGGCCCTCATCGAGGGTGATGAACGGGGTTTCGCCCGTGAACTTACCGTCGGCGCGCACAACCGGGAACAGCAGAAGATTGCCGCTCACGATGGGAGCGAGCACGCGGTAAGGACCGCCTTCGCCCTGCGCCGGGCCGCCGGCCGCTTTGACGCCGTTCCATTGCAAAACTGCCGCGAGCGCGATGAGCAGCGCCGCCGCTACCCCAAATCTGCCCCAATTCTTCATAAGTCTCCTCCGCCGGTCTATGGTTTGGCGCACCGGCCTTCAAAAGGGGAACGCCGGGCCGGCGGGATCTTGCAGAGTTTTTTTGCGGGCTCAGGCTGGCTGCGGGCATACTGTTCGGGGGCCAAAGAGCGGATCAAAACGTCCAAATAAATAGGCGAATCGTGAGGCAGTGAGAATGGCGCCAGCGGAGTCCGTGGCCAGCGTGGCAGAGGCCGAGCTCCCCGCACTGCGGGGAGCGATCGACGGCCGTCTGCTCGACGAGCTTTGGCGCGCGAGCGATGCGGCCGGCTGGGGCCTGGAGCGCGACGAGTTCGACCGGATCCTGCGTGAGGCAGGAACGGCGTGGAACTTTGGCCTGGCGGAAGGCCCCGCACCGACACAGCGACAGCAGGCATCCTTCTTTCGCGGGCTGTGCCTCGGCGATCTGGTTCTCGCGCGGGCCTGCGCGGCCGGGAACGAGCGCGCGTGGGAGCACTTCATCGCTCAGCACCGCCAGCCGCTGATCCGTGCGGCCATTGCCATCACTGGCAGCGAAACGCTGGGCCGCGATCTGGCCGATCAGCTTTACGCTGAGCTCTACGGATTGAACACGCGCGAGGGCGAGCGGCGCTGTCCGCTGCTCTCGTATCGCGGGAGGGGCTCGCTGATGGGCTGGCTGAGGACCACTCTGGCCCAGCGGCACGTGGATCACTATCGTCGCAGCGGGCGCGAGGAGCCGCTGAAAGACGTGGATGCGCCAGCGACCGAGATTACGCCCGAGATTCCCGTCGGCGAGATTTCGCAATTGGAGCTGGCCATTAAAGATGCGCTTCGCGAGCGCGACGCTGAGGAGCGCTTTCTTCTGGCGGCTTATTATCTTGACGGGCAGACGCTGCTCGAGATTGCGCGTGTGCTGGGGGTCCACGAGGCCACGGTGAGCCGAAAACTGAGGCGCGCGATCGAGGGCACGCGGAAGCAGGTGCTGAGGAATCTGCAACGCAGCGGACTAAGCAGGCGCGCGGCGGAAGAGGCGCTGGGCGCCGATCCGCGCGATCTGAATGTGAACCTGAAAAAACTTCTGCAAAATTCGCAGACGGAAGCGTTCCAGGAACAGGCGGCGCCACGAGTATGGCAATGAATGGTAACGGCCAACACGAGTTTCATCCCGACGCGGAGATGCTGAGCGCATTTGCCGAGCAGGCACTGGGCGAGCGGGAGCGCGGCGAGGTGCTCGAACATCTGGCGGCGTGCGGCCGTTGCCGGCAGGTGGTAGCGCTGGCGCGCGAGGCCGCGGGTGCCGAGGTTGCGGCACGGCGGCACGCGCCTGTCCGGCCGCGCGTTTGGTTCAGAAGCTGGGGGCTTGCCCTGGCTCCCGTGGCGGCGATCGCTGCGTCGGCTGTGATTGCGATTTATGTGCACGAGCGGGATGTGGAGCGGAACGCGGAATTCGCCCAAGTTGAGCAGCAGCAAGCGACCGAGAAAGCGCCGATGCCTCCGCAGGCACAAGCGCCGACAGCGCCGTCTCCGGCCAGCCCTGCCGAAAAGACGGCGGGGGCGGGCCGAGCGCCGGGCGGGCCATCGCGGGTGGTCACAGCAAAACGGAAGGCTCAGATTGAATTCATCGATCCGTACAACGATGAGGGCGGGCCAATACAGACAGCCAAAGAGGAGCAAGAGCTTGACCGTGCGCTGGAGGAGCCAGCGCCTCCCGCCGCTGAAGCCCACAGATCGACGGGGGAGGGTTCCACTCCGCCGGGAACATCGCCCGACGAAAGAAAGGAATCCGAAGTTGCGTTGCATGACGAGGAGCGGAAGAAACAGGCCGAGGCGGAGATGGAGGCGAGGGGCGGGTACTTGTTTGCCGCCAAGGCAACAACGTCAGCGGACGATCACCGTTCAGGGAGCGGCACGGCGGGAAGCGGCAATGTAGGGAACAACGAGCAGGTTGCGGTGACTGACCAACAGCTTGAGGCGCAGCCGGCTCCTTCGACCAGCGCCGGGGCACTCATGAGGCTGAGATCGGGCGGGGTTTCCGCTGCGCTCATGGCGAGACCGATCCACCTTCCCAGCGGGCTGCCGGCGGTTTCGATCACGCATGCGGGCCCGCGAATGCTCGCCATCGATAAGACAGGCGCGCTGTTCCTCAGCGAGGATTCCGGCGCGACTTGGGAGCCGGTGACGACGCAGTGGACCGGGCGCGCCATAGTGGTGCGGAGGAAGGCAGCGGCGAGTACCGCGGCAGCAGCGCCACCTGCGGCCGAACCTGCGGGAGGCACCTCCGGCGCGGGCACTGTGTCCCATCCCGATACAGTCTTTGAACTAATTAATGACCAAGATCAAGTGTGGTCGAGCGCAGACGGAAGAGTTTGGGCTGCGAGATGAGTTCGAGCCACGCACTTCGACCCACAGCGATCGAATTCCCCTGTTGAAAACACTCTTGCCTGCCGAAAATCAGTTACAGGAACGTGCGTGACAGCGGCGGCGCTCAGTGCAGCGCCAGGCGTCTGAATTGTCCGCGGCCTTTCCACTTTGCGGGAAGTTTGCGGAAATGGGGGACTGCGCAAGTGGGGGCGAACGGGTTGGATCAGCGAAACGGTTGCGCCACCACAGTGCCCTGGGCGTATCTGCGCCTTCCGCCGTTTCCGCAAGTTGCCGTCAGGGTGCTGCAACTGGCCAACAACGAGAACGTGCAGTTGCACCAATTGTGCGATCTGATCTCCACTGACCCGGCGTTCGCCAGCGAGGTTCTGACGGTATCCAATTCCCTGCTCTACGCTCCACGCTATCCCTCGACAACGATTCTGCAGGCTGTGGCAGTGCTGGGAGCAAACACGCTGCAGGGAATGTGCATGACGGTGGGCGTGAGGGCGTATCTGGGCAAGGCGATGAGCTACCCGGCCATGCGCGACTTGTGGCGGCACAACCTGGCCTGCGCCATCATCGCGGGAAGAATCGCGGAGGCAGGATCGCTCGACAAGGAAATCGCATACACCGCGGGCATCCTGCACGACGTCGGACGCATGGCGCTGGCAGCGATTCAGCCCAAAGCGTACGCAGCGCTGCTGGAGAAGCATCGCGGTGCCCCAGCCTCGATGCTGGAGGCAGAGCGTGAGTTGTTCGGCTGGGATCACTGCGAGGTTGGACGGCAACTCATCGGCGACTGGAAGCTGCCGGAAAACTTCGAAGCCGTGGTCGCCGATCATCATTCGGAGCGGCGCACGGACGGCGCGTGGGATCTGGGCGAAGTGGTGAAGGTAAGCTGCGCCATGGCTTCGGTATTGGGCTTTGCCGCATTTCCGGGATGCGTGACAGCGAACTACACCGAACTGCTCGATGAGCTTCCGGCGCGGGAACGAACACTGTTTTATTCCGACGCGGAGACGCTCAGAAGCGACGTTGCCAAGAGCATCCACTCGATCGAGTCGGTTTGCGCTTGAAGTTTCACCTTGCAACGATTGCGCCGGGACGCATTAGGCCCGCGGCCCGGCGCGTTTTTTGTTACACCCGAGGACTCCGCGCGGCTCCCCAGTCATTCGTAAGGATGAAGAGCAATGCGTTTGCGTCACTTGGATTGGTGCAGCCAAAGCTAACTCGCAATTTGCCCCGAAAATCCATCGAACGAGCGTTGGGGCGGAACTATAATCTTCCTGTTACCGCAAAACCTTCAGCCAGACTTGGGGGAACGGCTATGCCCAACGTCCTTGTGCCAACGCCGCGAGGCAAGATGCCCGCGTGGCTCGCTATCCCATCCAACGCGAGCCCGGCGCCGGGCGTGGTTGTCATTCACGACGTTCTTGGCATGACCCGCGATCATCGCAATCAGGCTGACTGGCTGGCTGGGGCCGGCTTCTTGGCGCTCGCGATCGATCTCTACTATCGGGGTGGAATGCTTCTCTGCCTCCGCTCGATCATCCGCGACTTTACAGAACGCTCGGGCCCCGCATTCGATGACATCGAAGCTGCGCGAAGCTGGCTCGCGGCACAACCAAACTGCACCGGAAAGATCGGCGTGATCGGTTTCTGCATGGGCGGAGGATTTGTTCTCCTGCTCATCTCAGGCCACGGCTTCTCAGCCGCCAGCGTGAACTATGGCGGAAAGCTGCCTCCGGATTTCGACGCCTTCCTCAAGACAGCGTGTCCGGTTGTGGGCAGCTACGGAGGGCTGGCGAAGTGGGAACAAGGCGTTGCCGATCAGCTTCAGATTGCGCTGGAGCGTGCCCTTATCCCTCACGACGTGAAGGAGTACCCGGATGCGGGCCACTCCTTTATGAACCAGCATGGAACGTTCCTGTTCAAGCTGCTTCGCTACAAAGCCATCGGCTACAATGAGCCGGCGACGCTCGACGCGCGGCGGCGCATCGCCGCCTTTTTCCGTACGCACCTGGATAGCTGACCGAGGGTGAACTTCTCACGCCCGCATCAGCTTACGCTGTAACTGCTCAAGGGTTTGGCCCTTGGTCTCGGGATACACAAACAACACCACCAGGAATTGCACTGCCGTCATCAGGGCAAAGAACACGAATGGCGTGGCCGTGCTCATCCTATTGACCACAACCGGGAACATCTGCGCGATCAGTGCGTTCATGAACCAGTGACTGGCGCTGCCAACGCCCTGGCCCTTGGAGCGGACCGCGGTAGGAAAGACTTCGCCGATATAAACCCAGATAACAGCGCCCTGCGAAACGCTGAAGAACCCGATGAAGGCGACCAGCAGCCACAGCAAGTCGCCGCGATGAGATTGCGTAGCAAACACCCAAGCCACGCCTGCCAGGCAACTGGCGCAGCCCGCTGCCCCGATCAACAGCAATGTTTTGCGGCCCAGCTTGTCGATAAGCGACATGCCGACGATGGTAAACAGAAAGTTGGTTGTACCAATGGCGATTGCCTGCTGGTCGCTCGAAATCTGGCTGAAGCCGGCGGCTGCGAAGATGTTGTTCAGGTAATACAAGATTGCGTTGATGCCGGCAAGCTGGTTGAATGCGCCGATGGAGATTGCGAGGAACAACGGATAGCGATACTTCCATTGGAAGACCCGCTCGTGAGCCGTCGCGTGTTCCTGCGCCAGCGCCGCCTGAATATCGGCCAGTTCTGCCTCCGGATCTGGATCTCCCATCATTTTCAGCACCGACAGCGCCTCATCTATCCGATTCTTGGAGACCGACCAGCGGGGGCTGCGCGGAATTCCGAAGAGCAACGCAAGGAAGACCACGGCCGGAGCCGCGGCGATGCCCACTTGCCATCGCCATTCCGCCGCGCCCAGGTGCATGGTGCGAATAACGTAATTGGAAATGTAGGCAAGCATGATGCCAAAGACGACGTTGAACTGGAAGGCCGCAACGAGCCGGCCACGCCATTTGGCCGGGGCAAGCTCTGCAATGTACACAGGACCCAGCACCGACGATGCGCCAATGCCCAGCCCGCCGACAAAGCGAAACGCCATGAACGCCGGCCAGTTCCATGCGAGCCCGCACCCGAGCGCCGAGGCGACGTAGAGTAGAGCGGTGATGCGCAGCGTCTCGCGACTACCAAGCCTTTGTCCCACCTGACCCGCGCCCAGCGCGCCGATCACGGTGCCGACCAACCCGATAGCTACCGTGAATCCCTTGTCCTGCGGGTTTAATCCGTACAGGCGAACCAGCGCGTCGATCGCGCCGGAGATCACGACGGTGTCGAAACCAAAGAGCAGACCGCCCAAAGCTCCCGAGAGCGTTGCCCGGAGCAGCCTGGAATTGAGTTGCATGGTTATACGTCCTTCGCGTTCCAAATCATGCTACAGAGTGAAGGCGAGGGCGGCAAACAGGAGTTCGCGACAGAGCCCGCATCCACTTTGGGTATGCAGTTTTCGAAGTCAGCGCTGCAAAGAATGTTTTAAGCGGATGACTTCCCGGGAACGTCCCCGCGAGGCATCACGGCCAGAACGCGGCAACGGTGCTTGTCGGCTGCGCTCCACGCCAAGGCCATCTCGCTCTCCATGCAAGCACAATCGCCGGGTTCGAGAGTTTCGTGCATGCCGCCCGCATCCAGCCGAAGGCGCCCTTCAAGCACGTAGACCACCGCGCCGGTTTCCTGAAAGGCGTTGATGGCGACGTTAGCGCCGCCAGGCGGAAACTCAACCACCTGCGCAACCAAGCGAAATCCTTCGCCTTCGGCGTTCAATGGCGTCACTTTCATGGAGTCCATGCCGCGTCCGTCGCCCTGCAAGTGTGCCTTGCGCGTGATGGAGAGCGTGTGGCGCGCGGGCTCGGAAAAGAAGTAGCTCATGCTTACGCCGTAGACGCGGGCGATGGTGGCGAGCGTGGGCAACGTAGGAATCATGCGGTCGGTTTCGAGTTTGGAGAGAAGCGCGGTGGAAAGCCCCGTCTCGGCGGCCAGCCGGGAAAGCGTAAGCCGCTTGCCGGTGCGCAGGGAGCGCAGCTTGAGGCCGATGCAATACGGTTCCAGAGACCATTGAGCGTACGAAACAGTCTTGGACATGGAAGACTCCGGAATAATGTTGTGGAAGCTGGGAACCAGTCTACGTCAAACGGAGAAGGAATGCGTTGCGCGGGGGGACTGGCGATGGTAAATCGAAACCGTCCGCCAAGCCAAAGTCCCCTCGATTCACGATGGATCTGACGTACGCGATCAAGTCGAGGTACTAGTTATGAGCCCGTTACGATCAGCCAGCGCTGAGTGAAGTTTCAGTTCCGATGTTCCTCGGAAATTTTCTCAAAATCTTCCTTGTGGTCCGCGACGAACTTGGCAGCGTCATTTGCAGCGTCCTTTAGCCATTTGTTCGCATCAAAACTCGGCCGGTAAATCTCCAACTTCATTTGAAGTTCAGACATGGCCTCATGTACCTGGAAGCTACCCACCTTGGGACGCAGACCGGCCGAGGTAATATAGGCGTTTATCAGTTTCTTATGGGCGAGTTCAACCTCCTTCTTTTCTTTCATCTCGTCTATTTCGCGTTGGCGCTTGAAGTAGACTTGAGCGATATAAAATGATGTTGCAAGCGCAATCACGATGCCTGGTATCTGCTCCGCTGCCATGTTGAGTACCGGCTTCAAGAAGCTCCAAATTTGGAACAAGTCCATAATTCCTCCAACTCCCAAAAGAGCACGACTGCGTCCGCAAAGCTAGCATCCGAGGTAATGGCCACAGCACTTCAGCGTCATGTGGTGATCGCATTAGACTCCCTATTTCACCGTCACCGGCTGCAGCCACGCGCCGTTGCCTGCTGAATCCCACACGTCGAAGCGTACCCACTTCTTGCCGCGGGCGTCGAAGGGGATGTGGAAGGTCTTCGTACCGAACGGCTCGGTATCGGTGAGGCGAATGATCTGGCGGTCGACCTTGGCGCCATCGCTCCACACCAGTTCCGCAAAATCGAGCGGGAAGGTGTACTCAATGCTGGCCGTGTAGACGCTCTTTGCGCCCGAGCCTTCAATGCCCCAGTTGTGGAAGAGAATCTCGCCCGTAGTGCCGAAGAAGTTGCCCGCCCGAATGCCCTCGACCACCGGGGCCCAGCTCTCGTTGTAGGCCGGCACTTTATCGAGCTTGAGATAGTTGATGGCGAGCAGCGGGTAAGTCTCATCGCTGGGGACCTTCATATAGGTGTCGCCCTCGGCGAGCATGAACTTGGGCTTGGGCGCCCAGTTGCTCATGTCATCGTTGACACCGAAACAACGCTCCTCGCACATGCGCGCCTGCGAGAGATCGACCGGAAGCGACTCCCACGATGCGCCGATGAAGCGGTCGCTTAGGAAGAAGTCATTGTCCTTGTACTCATCGGGATACATGGCGGAGCTTTTGGTGCGCGGGTGCGCCGTCCAGAGGATGCCCTGCTCGCGATTGACGAAGCTCTCCACGTCCTCGACCGAGCCGAGATGATAGACGTGGCCGTATGCCGGGTTGTTCTCTTCAAACGTCTGGTCCGCCGGTCGCGGCGCGGCGTGCGAGAAGTAGACCGGCATGGGCAGCATCAGGTACCAATGGCCGCCGAGGTAGCTGTTCACCTCTTCGGCGGGAATGACGAGGAAGTTCTTGTCGCTCATCTTACGCGCGCCTTCAAAGTAGAGCTTCTGCTCATAGAAGCGCTTGGGGCCGGGATCGGTGAAGTCGGAGTCG
>Ga0187891_1002095_pt1 | contig 15723 bp, 15 predicted proteins | sample June2016WEW_21_4_FD_132990 | JGI IMG/M metagenome (GOLD analysis project Ga0187891, IMG submission 132990) | Peatland microbial communities from SPRUCE experiment site at the Marcell Experimental Forest, Minnesota, USA - June2016WEW_21_40 | ecosystem: Environmental > Terrestrial > Soil >... | reverse complement strand
GTGAGAGTGATAGAATGGATAAAAAAATAATCGCCATTTCAGTTCTGATAGCTGTACTCTTTGTAAGTTCAATTGCGGGAACTATATTTTATTATGAAGGAAAAGTGAATATCACTAATTCCAAAATTGCCTCTTTGAGCAATCAAGTGGCAAATCAAGATAGCGAAATTGCTAATTTAAAAAGTCAAATCACGCAATTTAACTCTGAAACTGCAAACCTCTCAACTAACTTAAAAGTGTCTGAGGTAACAAATGGCACAAGTCCATCTCAACGACTTTACTTTAATGAAGTCCTTGCGTATGATGCACTTTCTATTGATGGCACAGTTGTTAATACGGGGAATTTGACGGCTTATGATGCAGGATTAAAAGTAGTTGCTTATTCGGCTAATGGTACGTTGGAGATTAACATGACTGTTCCTTTGATTGGCGGTGGACTTATCTATTTTCCTTCCGACCCCTACATTAGTAGTGACATCATGTATTATGGAACCGATAAAGTAACTCAAGCATACGCTAATGTAGAAGATAATTTTTATTCAGATACCCCTACATTGCAACTTGGCGATTTGGGCGGTGGAAAGACAGCTCCAGTTGACATTGAAATAATTCATGAAGGAATTGTTGCAAATTGGACTATTGCCGCAGTTTGGATAAATTCATCTTAATGTTGAATAGGAATGTGAGATAAGTGAACCTAAAAATAGTAGCTATATCAGTTTTGATTGCGGTACTCTTTGTAAGTTCAATTATAGGAACTATATCATATTATAACGCTTTGTTAAACAGTAAACATTCGAAAATAGCCTCTTTGAATAATGAAATAGCAGGTCAAAGCAATGAAATTGCCAATTTAACAAGTCAAGTTACACACATTAATGCTGAAGATGCAAATCTTACCACTCATCTGGGCGTAGTTGAAGACCCAAATAAAACAGAATCGCCCGTCACCCTCACGAACGATGCACTTTTTATCAAGGGGATTGTCGTCAACACTGGAAACTTGACGGCTTATAATGCAGGATTAAAGGTGGTTGCCTATTCCGCTAATGGCACATTAGAGATTAACATGACTGTCCCTTTAGTTCACGGTGAAGCAGTTTACGCTGGTTCAGACCCTTACTATGGTGACGTCATAGATTTTGGAACAGACAATGCTACTCAAGCATTGGCAAGCGAACTTGACAGTTTTGTTGGAAGTGACTCGTTGAAACTTTGGTCTTTGGGTGGTGGGCAAACTGCTCCTGTTAACATAAATATCCTTCATGAAGGCATAGTTACTAAGTGGACTGTAACGCCAGTGTGGACAAATACAGCATAATCATCAAAAGGGCACAAAGTGGGCGAGGAAGGCAAGCAATTTTCATTCTGATTTAACCGGCCCAATACGGGCGTAGAGAAAAATCTGAGCCTAAACATCTTTCCATCTGGTTTTCTTTATGGCTATGAATAGGACGATGGCGCAGACTGCTAAGAGGACTACCCAGTCAAATATTAGCAGGTTAGTGGAGATTTTGAGGTAGCCTGTTGCTGACTGCATGATTTCCGCGACGTATGTTGTCGGTGAAAGGTAGGCGATGTATCGGTATACGTCGGGGACGTAGGTTATCGGGTAATACACGGGTGGCAACGTCGTAAACAAGAGTGATATCAGTCTGGAGAAAGCGTAGCTTTGAACGACATCATTTGAGAATGTGGATAGCATGAACCCTAAAGCTACTGAGATGGCGAATATCAGCAGCAGTGCTGCGGATAAGATTCCTATTTGAAGAAGCGAATGCTGCAGATAAATTGCTGCGAGCGCGATAAGGATAGCTAAAGAGGGGATGGAGTAAACTATTTCTGCAAGCGTCATTCCGCCCATGTACAAGGTTGAAGTTGTCGGGGAGCTTACAATCATATCTTGAAGTTTGAAGTCGTTTTTTAAGTGAGAAAGGTCTGATTGGAGGGAAATGCCGGCTGAAAAAAAAGTCATTATTAATCCGCCTTCAATCGCGGTTCCGAAAAGAGCGCCATGGGATATGAAGGTAATTACAATCAGGATGGAAAACGGCGCGATAAGCGCGCTTATCAAAACGATGGGGTAATTTACCATTTCATAAATGGCATTCACCAGAATTCCGGCGAGAAGTTGGCTAAGTTTGCTGCGTTTCAGTTATTCATCCCTCGCTTTCTGCCCCACAATATAAAAGAAAATATCGTCCAGAGTCACTGGGGCAATAGAGAATTTTGCTCCTTGCTCAGCGAACGCTTTGGCTAGGCTGAAGGCTTCTTCTTCATTGGTCATTATCTGTGTGACGCCGCTTTTGTCTGTGGTTACTTCGGCGTCTTTCAACTCTGGAACCTGCACTTTCGGAGGCAACTTGATGCTATACTGATATCTAACTGTTCTTCTCAGGTCAGGAAGAGTGCCAAACGAAACCAATTTGCCGTCTTTAAGAATCCCGATTTTGTCTGCAAGCTGCTCTGCCTCTTCAAGGTAGTGAGTGGTAAGAAAAATAAACCGTTCCTTGCCAAGCGCCCTGAGAATTTCCCATAGCTCCCGCCTTGAAATTGGATCCAAGCCTGTTGTGGGTTCGTCGAGAAAAATAATTTCTGCTTCTGAAGCGGCGGTTACGGTGGCGAGAAGAACCTTTCTTTTTGTGCCGCCTGAAAGTTTGCTGGTTAATACATTAGCATATTCTGCCAAACCGAGTTTTGCAAGCGATTCATCGGCAGCCTTTTTTGCTTGATTGTAGCCGTAGCCTCGCCAAAGAAGATAAGAAAAAACAGTCTGCTTGGCTGTCATCCACCTTATCGCTCGGGCTTCCTGCGGAACAATCGCGATTTTCTCACGCAGCTTAGCATCCTGCGCTACCACATCCAAACCGTTGATGTTTGCGTTTCCAACGGTGGGCTGAAGCTCCGTGGCGAGGATTCTGATAAGAGTTGTTTTTCCAGCGCCGTTTCTGCCGATTAAACCGAAAATACCGTTAGTGTCCACTGAAAACGTGACGTTTTCAAGAGCTTTGCGGTGGTCCTCGTAAACCTTTGTTAACCCGTTGCATTCAAGTTTGCCCACGAATCAATCTACCTGAAAATAGGACATGCATCTTCTGTGTATTTTAATTTGCCTCTGAAACTTGTAATTTTAAAAAATTTATTTGGCCTTTGGCATTCAAATTGGATCGGTAAATGAAAGATTTTTTCGACTTATCCTTTGCAATGGCGTGGTCCTATTTGAACGTCAACCTAAAATTTTAGGTCCACACTGCACACAGAGGCCTAAAACACTGTCACTGTGCAAACCAACCCAAAACCCAAAGTCTCATCACCATAAAAGGTAAATACATACTCTCAAATATTGAAAACTCGTGAGGAATCAAAAACATGACTGTCCATTTGCTCCCGTGGGATACGACGCATAACCTCATGGAGGAGGCAAACCGCCTCTACGATGAAGCAGGAACCTTTGACTGCGTGGAAAAGGGTGATCTTGTTGCTGTTAAATTGCATGTGGGCGAGTTAGGCAACCCGTATTATGTGCAGCCTTTTTTTGTCCATGACATCATACGCAGGGTTAAGGAGGCAGGCGGCAAAGCCTTCATAACAGACTCAAACACGCTGTATCACGCGCATCGAAGCAACGCCGTCGACCACATGGTTAACGCGTTGATGAACGGGTTTAACCTCGCGCCGTTTATCGTGGCGGATGGATTAAGAGGCGAAAACTACCAGACCGTGCCGACCAAGGGCATACTGAAAAAGATTGAAGTATCAGGCGCCATCGCGGAAGCCGACGCCATGATTGTTGTCACACACGATAAAGGCCACGAGCTCAGCGGATTCGGCGGCGCCATAAAAAACCTCGGCATGGGCTGCACGCCAAGAGCAGGCAAGCTTCGGCAGCATAGAACGGTAGGCTTAGAAATAGACACATCCAAATGCATCGGCTGCGGCAAATGCAAAGAAAACTGCGAAATGAACCTGCCTGAAATCGTTGAGGGAAAAGCGCGAAATATTTCAAACTTGTGCATGCGTTGCCCCATGTGCAAAAATGGGTGCCCCATGGAAGCCATAAGCTTCACTCATCAGGAAAACATCTGCAGGGCACTTGCTTCAGCAGCTTACGGGGTAATCTCAACCTTTAACCAAAATAAAGTGTCATACGTGAGCTTCGCAAGAGACATCACCCCGAACTGCGATTGCCTGCCAAACCCAGGCGAAGTAGCCATGAAGGACATCGGAATCTTTGCCTCGGACTCGCCGGTTTCAATCGACGCTGCATTCCTGGAAATGATTGACTACAAAGCCTTCAATGACGCGTCACACGTAGATTGCATGCTGCAGGTTCAAGAAGCCAAAGACATCGGCATAAAAGGCGAAGTGAAACCAAAGATAACCCAAATAAGCTAAACATCCGCTAAATTTTTCTTTCACCGTTGCTTTTTAGCGCTTGCACTTCTCTCCGCCTTATTTTAACCATGTAAACCGTAGCAACGATTATGATTGCAGCAACAGCAGCCACTATTAAGTAGTGGGAGACGCCTGCAACTTGCGTCCAGTTTTTGCCCAAGTACCAGCCTAAGTAAACCAAAATCACATTCCAAAGAAAACAGCCTGCAACCGTGAAACCGATAAACTTGGACAACTTCATTTTTACTGCTCCTGCAGGAAACGAAAAGGTTGTTCGGAACCCGGGAATCATACGGCTTGCAAAGATCATTAAACTGCCATACTTAGTGAACCATGTTTCTGCAACTTCAAGCTGTTTTGTTGACAAAACAATTTTGCCTAAAATTTTGTTTCGAGTTAAGGCTTGTACACCTTTAAGTCCGATGTAGTAATCAATCAGTGAACCAGCTACGCCCGCCACTGTGGCAATGGTCACGGTTACCCAAATATCAAGTTGCCCCATGGAAGCTAAGTAGCCTGCGAATGGAAGAATCACCTCGCTTGGAATAGGCAGTGAGCTTGATTCAAGCAGCATCAACCCAAAGATGCCCGGGTACCCCCAAGTCTGCACCGCCCCAGTAACCCCGCGCGTTACATAAAGGATGAAGCTGATGATTGGCTCACTTGTTACTGGAGCACCCCCGATAACGACGTCCTCGAAGAAGTCTAAGAGAATGTATACTACAGCGAAGATAGCGATGGCAGCAACTATCAATTGCGGAGCTTTCCGTCGAACCCATTCATTTTTTTGATTAGACAGTGAGGGCATCGGTTGAACTTAATGTCCAACCTGAATATATTTTAGCCTATTTCCAATAAAATAAAGGGTGCACACGCTTCGGAGCAAAAAATGGCATGTTTGATGAATAATTTAGAGGCTTACAAAAAATAACTTTACTTCTTCAGACCTAGGCTACCTATGCACTTGAGAAAACAGATTTGAGCATTATAAAAATATGAAAAAATGGTGGGTCTGTCAGATCAGAACCAACGACCGCTATCCGGCATAACGGTTTGAAATTTGCTTTCTTTAGTTGAATTCTTTTCTTTCAAATAGCAGTAATCCCAAGACCGCGGTAACGATGAAGTATATTCCTATGATAGCGAGTCCTTCAGGAACCGATGCGGCAAATGTAGTGGTAGTAAATGTGCGACTATGACCGAGCGGTATCGATGTCGTGAGACTATGAGGTGGGTAAGGCGATGTTAATATGTTGCCTATTATCCCTGCCCCATAAGTTAGAATAAACCATGGTTCAATCCCGACAAAGTCTGAAACTAACGTCGAAATCAGTGAGAATCCGAATAGTAAAAGGATAACCGTTACAAGAATAGATATGGAGCTGCTTTTAAACATCGAACTGAAAAAGAACGCGACTCCCATAACTGCTGCGAGATAAAACCATGCGTAAAGTAAAGAGTAAACGAATTGATAGGGCAGACCCGTGCCAAAACCCGTTATTGTAGCGGAATAGTAAGCTCCGTTGGCGATTGTAATCGCCGTGTACACGGCCAGTATTGCAGATGCTGCTAAGAAAGCCGACAGCCACTTCCCAATATATATTGATGACCGTCTAATAGGGTTAGGGATTCCGAAGTAGCCTGTCTTATTCTGAAACTCACCTGAAATGGCATCTCCCCCGAAGAAAATTCCAGTCAGTATAATTATGAAGGTTACTGACAACCCCCACCAGCTGGAATAGAACCCGAGGTTTGAAACGGTAAAACCCGCTGGACGCCGCCAATCGACTATGATGGTGAGGAGAGCGGCTATTAAAAGAGTAATAATCAGCACTATAAGGAATCTGCGCGACCTAATGTATTCGAGGAACGTGTACTTCATTGAGATTTGGACTTGCGCCATGCTGCTGGGCACTCTATTTCCACAAATTGATTCTGTTTCGTTCATGCTTATCACACCGTATCCTTAATTAAATTAAGATAGACGTCTTCAAGTTCCGAAGCCGCTGGCCTGTAACTTATAACGCCGATATTCAGACGCACCAACTGAACGAGAATCTGTTCTTGCACATCCAAGCCTCCGCTGAACCTAATCCGCAGGGTTGTGCCGTTTGTTTGCTCTGCTGATGTTACGCCAGAAATTTTAGCGATGTTTCTTGTTACTAATTGAGGATCAATGGGACGTTGAAGACCAACTTCGACCAAGTTTGATCCTCCTGAAAATTTGGAAGTAACGTTTGAGATGGTATCGTACACAAGCAGCTTGCCATGGTCAATCATGGCGACTTCGTCGCATATCTCTGAAACTTCGCTGAGAAGATGCGAACTCATGAAAATCAATCTTTTCTTGCCTTTAAGTGACTTGACGATGTCTCTGACTTCGCTCATTCCTCGGGGGTCAAGTCCGGTGGTGGGCTCATCCAGAAGAAGGATGCATGGGTCGCTGAGAAGTGCAGAGGCGATGTTTATTCTCTGTTTCATTCCTTTAGAGAACTTGCCGACTCTCTTGTCGATCCATTCGTTCATATGGACTTCGGCGACGGCTTCTTCAATTCTCTTTTTAATTTCTGTTGAGGGAACTCCTCGGTATTCAGCAATCATCGCCAGCGCTTCGCGGGGCGTCAGTGAAGGGTAAATTTCAGGAGTCTCAATAATCGCAGCAACAGATGCCAGTGCCGCTTTTTTGTTAGTATGAACGTTTATGCCGTTTATCAGAGCTTCCCCCGAAGAAGCATGAATTAAATCTGTGAACATTTTGAGGGTGGTTGTTTTTCCTGCGCCGTTTGGACCAAGGAAACCGACGCATTTTGCACCCTCTATTTTGAGGTTCAAATCGGAAACCGCTGTAAATGAACCGTATTGTTTTGTAAGTTTAACCGCTTCAATCGTGGGAACATCGCTAAATGGCATACTGACAACACATCTCCCGAGCAAACAGGTATTCCTTGCTTATAAAGCAAACCCAAATTGTCTGGCTTATTCTCAATTAATTAACATTCATTTAGTGACCTGATGCAGCATTAATTAGGCATCATAATTTTGATGTTCAAACGGCGTGATAGCGCTGTGTTAAGCGGTTTTAGCCAGCGTTAGTTGTTAAGGCTGTTGAACATGTCTTGAACCGTTGATTCCGTTAACTTTAGCTCTAGCTTTGAGACTTGAGAAAATAAGAAATTGTAAAATTCGTTAGACAATTCCATTAAAGTTGCTGCTTGTTTCGGCTTCATTAAACCCAGACAACTATTCTGCCATTGAGTTTAAGAATATTATGCTCAAAGCTCAAATCACAGTTAATCTGCTACGTTCATTACTTGGCGACCAGGGAGTTAGTCCCACTCAAGATACCAAAACAACTTCTTTTCATAGCCCAAAAATAATTTCTCTGCCCAGGAAATAAGCGTCTTTTTCAAACTTTTTCGCCCTCAAAGGTGATTGACAAAATAAGCCTTAAAGATATGTGATTGTGCAGCTACATCCACATCTGCTCGTAACAAGTTATATATAGAATTCCGAAGATACTTTTTTAGAGCCTCGTTTTATGCGTGCTTACCGAGAGAAGTGACGGTGGAAAACTATGAGTAATTTGGTTGTGCCCAAAATAAAGATAAGTGAGATAATTCAAATCGGGATTGTTGTCAGAGATTTGCAGAAGGCAGTGGACAACTATTGGACGACATTGGGAATTGGCCCTTGGCAGGTTGTCAGAATGGAGCCGCCGATCCTTACGGAAGTGACCTTGCGGGGGAAACCCGTTGATGCCTCAATGTTGGCGGCAATTGCACAAAACGGAAAAATTCAGTTGGAACTGATACAGCCACTTGAAGGCCCGAGCATATGGAAGGAGTTTCTGGAGGAGCGGGGCGTGGGTTTGCATCATGTCCAGCCGCTTGTCCAAGACACTAAAGTGGCACTGGCCGCGTTCAAGGAAATGGGGGTCGACGTGCTCATGAGCGGTAAGATCGGTAACAACATATTCTACTACATGGACACTGAGCCTCTCCTTGGAATCATTCTCGAGTTCATCCACTAGTCAACCGACCGGGTGATAGCCACCTGATCAATCCCGCCGGGCTAACCAGCGAGGGCTTCGCCGTACCGCACGCCCTGATCGAGACCCACGGGCCCTTCATTGAGGTGAACCTCTCGAACCCCGAGGCCGCCCCGGACACCGCATGCCGAGCGCCGGAGCCGCTCAAGTCGTGGTTCAGCCCCTACGCCACCGGAAAGATGCCGGGTCTGCGTCAATACGGCTATATCGTTGCGCTGGTCGCGCTGACTCTCGCCCTCAAGGACGCGGAATTCCTCGGAGCGAGCGTAACGCCAGAGCGCGTCGTTTTGTCCCGTTTTCTTCAATTATTTAAATACCTAGCGCCAAATGGGTATCCATTGGGTGAAAAATTTGAGGTATGGAACGATTGTTGGCCGAATTGGCATTATTCTTCTTTTTACTGGAATTGTTATTGCTTTGGTTAGTAAATTCAGGCATTTCAATCGGTTAAGCAGCAGCATAGTAACCTATATCTGGGTAGGACTAATCATCAGTGGGGCTATTTTGTCAATTGTTTTTGTTATTGACTTTGCGTTAAAAGAGCGAAAGCACCAGCATTTATCCTAGAATTTACCTAACGCCAGAACGCGGTACGCTAGCCAAGAAAGCTATTAATCATTGCGCCTCCTTCCATTGTATGGTGGCTACATGGTAAACTTGCCAGAAAAAGCGAAGAAATTGATTGAAGGGAAAAATTTCGCAAACATTGCCACATTGATGAAGAATGGTTCTCCCCACGTAACGACCACTTGGATAGACCACGATGGCGACACCGTACTGATCAATACGACTGAGAACAGGGTCAAGACAAGGAATATTAGGCGTGATCCTCGTGTGGCCCTAAGCGTATTCAACATGAACGACCCGTACGATTCGCTTTTCATTAGAGGCAGGGTTCTTGAAATAAGAAAAGAAGGCGCTGAGGAACATATCGATAAGCTAGCGCATAAGTATACGGGCATGGACTACAGGCAGCATGGCGATAGGGTCATTCTGAGAATAGAACCTATTCATGTTACCTTGATGAAGCCCTGAGATCGACGCCGTACCGTGCCAAAAAGAGCTTTCATTTTATTATAAAAAGCAATATTTTGTTAATTTGGTGGGGCCGGCCGGATTTGAACCGACGACCTTTACCCAAGAACCGCACAAAGCGATCCTTTACGGGTTTCTCTAGACACGCTCCAGAACTTCGTCATTCCTCTGGGCGAGGTCAGCAAACCCGTTGCTTGCTTCTGGAGCCCGTCGTCATACCTGTCTAGACTACGACCCCACCGTGGTCTAGTCGAAGCAAATAAGTGAAACAGCAACAATAAAAATATATTCGTTTAAAGGAAAAAGCTTGTTTTTAAGAACTTGCGTTCTGTGGAACAAACCGTCTGAGCCTTTGCAGTGAACGCAGTTTTTCTTTGTCGCCGATTTTAGCTTCCTGCACGGATTGCTTGAGGATTTGGATTGATTCGTCCATTGCTTTGCGGTCAACTGGATAGGGAACGCCGTCTTTGCCGCCATAGGCAAAGCTGAATTTCACTGGGTCTTCCCAACTTGGTTTTTCGCCGTAAACCAGCTCTGCCACAAGAGCTAAACCGCGGACGGTGGCGGGTCCAACGCCTTTTACGCTTAAAAGTTCCTCGTAGTTGCTGGGTTGGAACTCGTAAACTCGATTCAGCGTATCCCAGTTTATGTTGCGGGGCATGTTGAGGCTGGTTAGGGTTTGCTGCCATGGGTCATCTGTTTGGGGTAGCCAATCTCGTAAAGAGGTTTGGTTGGGCGGTTTTGCCGTGGACTGGATAAGGTTCATGAGTTTGCGGGTGGGTTCCTTTGCTAAGTCGACAGAGGCTTTTCTGGCGGCTTCACTGTCTCTTGCCACCATGTTCAGGGCTCTTTCCCGTTTAACATCTCCGACGATGCCACTGTGAGGCTCAACCACAAAGTCCGCTACGTTATCTGATAGCCAATGGTAACGCCTTGCCGTGCGGTCCTCAGCGCTCATGCCCTGCTGGATCACAGCCCACTTCTCATCTTTAGTGATTAAGAAGGCGTGGTGATAGAGTTGGTATCCTGCTTGGATAGCGGAGTTGTCTACTTTGGCAGCCATTTTGCTGTTGTAGGTGAGTGTTTTGATGGTTTCTTCGGAAAAACCGAATTTTTCGCCTGCCAAAGCGATGTCGCCGGGGGTTTTTCTTGAGGTTTTGCCTTTTCCTCCGCAGACGGCGACGCCGTGCTCTTCCGGCGACAAGGCGCCTTTCAAGATTCCCGTAACCACGGTGGTTACTCCGCTGCTGTGCCAGTCGTAGGCTAAGACGCAGCCGAACGCTTGAAACCAGTACGGGTCAGATAAGCGTTGGATAAATGTGGCCGTGCCCTGCTCCTCAATCATGATGTCTGCTATTTCCCTGGCTAACTTACGCATACGTACAGTAAGCCATGAAGGTGCCTTTCCACCGTGAAGGGGCAAGTTTGCAACGCCGGTTCTATACATCAGTTCACTGTGCTGGATGATGATTGCTTGGGACATATAGATTTTTTCTTAAAACTCAGCGGCGCTCCCGCTTTACCCAAAGATGATAACTATAAAAAATTTAAGAACCGCACCCTTCTTTTTGTTACCATCCGTGTTTGATTGTTGATGCGGTGGTTGGGTGCTTGTTTTTCTTTGCGTCCTTTTTGTGTTCGAACCTGTTGATTTTGACCTCGTTGTTTTTTACGGTAACCCAATGTGTGCTGTTTAGATTCTTGCGGTAGACAAACTTTGTCACCATTCTTGCCAATGCGTAAGTCGAGACATCGTCCATTTTTAGTTCCAAGCCCCAGGAGGTTATTGATGAATTTAGTTTGGATTGGTTAAGTAAATACTTCGCGAGGTTCTCTTTCTCTTCGTCCAAATCGCCCATGTCAACTCTTACAATAATCGGCAAGTCTCTTCACCCTAACTGTAAACTATTGTTATGTTCTACCTTTTAAAATCTACGCAAGTAGGATTCAGGACTAACTTCTTGGAAAGCTGTTAATTTACTAGCAGGTTAGTTAAGGTAATTCTACAGTGCCTGCTACTCGCAGTTTTGCGCCCTCCAGATACATCAGCACTGCTTTATCGTTTGGGCGGTAGACAAGCGGCTTATCAAGGCTTAAAGTTAAAGTAGGCTTTTTAGGGTCGCCCGTCTCGGCAACAGCATCCACTTTAGCGGTGATGAACTGTGCCCAGTGTCCAACATGCATAACCATGCCCGGCTTTATCGGCATCTGCCAATACTTAACAAGGAATGCATGCGTTTCCAATTTGGATGCCGTCTTGATTGAGGGGTCATTTGTTAAAACTACTCCGCGGTCTACATCGTCTACTTCAACGTTTTTTAACGCCAGCCCAACGCGGTCACCTTCGCCTGCAACGTCAAATTCGTCATCGTGTTTTTGGATAGAGCGGACCTGCGCTGTTTTTGCTCCTGGAAGAACGTTGAGCATCGAGTGCTTCTCAACGATTCCGCTTGAAACTACCCCTAAAACGACGACGCCTACGCCTTTAACGTTAAACGAGTGATCCACAGGCACTGTTCCGACCGGCTGTTGCCCAACTGGTGCTTCAGGGGATTTTTGTTTTGCTGCTTCTGCCAAGAGCTGCTCTCGCAGAAACGCTGGGTCATCCGCTATGCATTCGAATTTTTCCATGTTTGTTCCTTTTAGAAGCGGCTCGATTTTTTCTTTAGGAATATAGTTTCTCAAAATCAGGTAGCCGCTTTTGATGTCTGCGCACTGCAGCATTATTAGGCATTCGCCGAAAGCAGCGTTTATCTCATCCACGACAACTATTGCCTTCTTCGACAGGGAGACAGCGTAGAATAGCGGCGCTAGCCTTTCAGGGTACCGTGTGGGTTCAATGAGGGTGACTGTGGCTTCGCCTTTTTTTATGTTGTAGAAAGTTATGTCTGTGGATGTGCCTTTTTTGCCAAGGCTGCTGCCGTAATCTAAAGCGCCTAGAAGCGCGACAGTTATGTTTCCCATAGTATCATGAACCTGTAAATCACCGTATTGTGCCTTGCCTTAAAGATAAGCGTTATGAAACCGCTCACCTTTGAGGAACATTCCAGCAAACCAAAGTTGACGCTACCTACTTTGAATGCATGTGCGAAAAGTTCTTAAGGTATTGGGCATTCTTCTAAACGGCAAGAAATGGCGGAACCAACTGCCAATTCAAGGTAACGACCAGCTTCATAAGTGATGCAGGTCTGACCAACCAACTGAAAAGGTTAAAATACTTCGATGAAGAGGTGAAAAGTATGGAAAATATTTACGCAGCGATGCTCCTTCATAAGGCAGGAAAAGAAATAGACGAAGATTCAGTAACAAAAGTTCTCACAGCAGCAGGAGTCAAATGTGACCCGATACAAGTAAAAGCGCTCGTTGCATCACTCAGTGAAGTAAACATTGATGAAGCAATCAAAGCCGCCCCAACAATGATGGCAGCCGCTCCAGTTGCAGCTCCAGCCGGCGGTCCAGCAGCACCAGCAGCAGCTCCACCAGAAGACAAGAAGAAGAAAGCTGAAGAAGAAAAAGCCAAGGAAGAAGCAGCACTAGAAGGATTAGGCGCCCTATTCGGGTAATCGCCACCAACGAGTTTCTTAATTCGTATACTTCTTTTTTAAATATAAGTTTAGATTAAAGTTATGTGAAAGCCCTGACAATGCGCAATGTGACCACAGCATCTATTTTTGCCGTAATTTAACTTCCTAACTATGACCTTAAATGTTGTCGTTGGGGCTTTATTCGGGTAAGGATACCGCGCTGGCTTGCCCTTTTTTATGAGAGTTTCCTCAAGGCTTTAAATATTTTAGAATGGACTAACGCAACATTTTTATGTGTTTAAGTATAAAAATGGGGGAGATTTAGGCGTATGAAGCGATTATTTAGTGTGCCCATACTTGCTTTAAAAGGAAAGGTTGAGGAATGTTTATGAAAATCAAAGTTTTGAAGCTTTTAGGTTTATTATTCATTGTAGTTTTTGCCCTCTCAGCGGCCAACATGGTTCAGGGTGTTGGAGTAACCGCCACGATTACGGTGGGAAACTCTCCTACTGGCGTAGTTTATGATTCTAGCGTGAGCGAGGTCTTCGTAGCCAATTTTAATTCCAACTCGGTCTCAGTTATATCAGACAGCACTAACAAAGTGGTTGCAAACGTGACAGTAGGTGGCCTTCCATATGGTGTAGCTTATGATTCTAGCATGGGTGAGATATTCGTAGCCAATTATGGGAGCAACACGGTCTCAGTTATATCAGACGATAATAATATCGTGATCGCAACCGTAACCGTGGGAGCTTATCCCGTTGGAGTAGCGTACGATTCTGCCAAAGGCGAAATATTCGTAACCAATAAGGACTCCGACTCTGTCTCAGTTATATCAGACAATAATAACACCGTGATCGCAACCGTAACCGTAGGCGCTAATCCCTTTGATGCAGCTTATGATTCTGTCATGGGCGAAATATTTGTAGCCAATTCAAAAGGTAACACGGTCTCGGTTATATCAGACAACAACAATACCGTGATCGCAACCGTAACCGTAGGAACTTATCCTGAGGGTGTAGCTTATGATTCGGGCAAGAAAGAAATCTTCGTAACCAATAATGGCGATAACACCGTCTCAGTTATCTCAGACAGCAACAACGCCGTCGTTGCAACCGTGACCGCGGGGAATTCTCCTGCTAACGTAGCTTATGATTCGGGCAAAAATGAGATATTCATATCCAATACTGAAGTTAACGGTGTCTCAGTTATCTCGGACAGCAACAACGCTGGGGTTACAACATTCGGCGTGGGAGAATCGCCCGAAGGTGTTGCTTATGATTCAAATAAGAACGAAATTTTCGTAGCCAACAATGGCGATAACACGGTCTCAGTTATATCTGATTCCGCCACGGGCACTTCTGCGTCTCCCAGCCCCACTGCAACTCCCACCCTGATTCCTTTTTTGACACCAACAGGAACGTTCAACTATGAAAACTCTACTGGCCAAGGCGGACCCGGCACCGTCGGTGTTGGAGTATATCCTCTCGGTCTAGCCTATGATTCCAGTAAAGGGGAGGTATACGTGGCGGATTTTTCGGGCCCCACCATCTCAGTCTTCTCCGATGCGAACAACTCGGTTGTCGCGACCTTGGACGTGCCCGGGCTCAATAATCCAGGCTTCAAGGACAGCCCAAGTCCCCAGTATGTCGCTTACGATTCCGCTAAGGGCGAACTCTTCGTATCTAATTTGTACGGCAACTGCATCACCGTCATCTCCGACTCAACCAACGCGGTCGTTGCGACGATTGACTTGGGAAATGACTCAGAGAACGGTGGGATAGGATTGTATCCAGTACAGCTTGCCTACGACTCCACCATGGGCGAGATATTCGTGGTTGACCAGGGGGCTACGACAACCGTCGGAAGTGTCGATGCCTCAGCAGGCGCCGTCTCCGTCATCTCCGACGCGACCAATACAGTCGTCGCCACTATACCCGTTGGAGATTTTCCCGGCCCCATCGCATATGACTCCGCAAAAGGCGAACTCTTCGTTGGCAACGACGGGAAGACCCCATCTGACATCAGCGCCTCCAACACCGCAACCGGCATCATCTCGGTCATCTCCGACACCACCAACTCGGTTGTCGCGACCGTTCCTGTAGGGCCTTTTCCCGAGGGCATCGCATATGACCCCGCAAAGAGCGAACTCTTCGTATCCAGCTCAGGCAGTACCAGTACCCCTGGAAGCGTCTCCGTCATCTCCGACGCGACCAACACGGTCGTCGCGACTGTGTCCATGGCCGATGCAGGTTCAGTGGCGTTCGACTCCGCCAAGGGCGAACTCTATGTTGTAACTCCTAATTCCAACAGCACCTCAATAATCTCCGACGCGACCAACAAGGTGATTGCTACAAAGTCCGCAGGACCAGGCCCCGATGAAATCGCGTATGACTCCGCCAAGGGCGAACTCTTCGTATCTAACCCCAACGCCAACACAGTCACCATCCTCTCAGATGCAACCACAAGCGCCACCACCAAGCCGACAGCTGCCTCTTCATCCTCGTTCCCACTTTGGATTCTGTTAATAATCGCGCTCGCAATCATTGCAATTCTGGTAACTCTGGTCATATTGAGAAGACGAAAAAAGAGCGCGCCTGTGGTGTGTTGAATAACTTAAATAATAGTTCTGTGTAGAAAGGTTGATTATGAGCTCGTTGAGAGATTGGAAAGGCTACAACGAAGCGTTAGTGAAAAGGGGCTTAATTCTGCTGGATTTAG
>Ga0187891_1002094_pt1 | contig 15728 bp, 12 predicted proteins | sample June2016WEW_21_4_FD_132990 | JGI IMG/M metagenome (GOLD analysis project Ga0187891, IMG submission 132990) | Peatland microbial communities from SPRUCE experiment site at the Marcell Experimental Forest, Minnesota, USA - June2016WEW_21_40 | ecosystem: Environmental > Terrestrial > Soil >... | reverse complement strand
CGATTCACGGTGGGTGGGGACGCATGGGCATGACGCACATCCGGCTTGCGGTTGCGGACGAGGACTCGCTGCGCGGAGCATTGCACTCGGCGTGGAAGCTGCGCGTGGAGAAGAATCGGAAGCCCGGCAAGAAGCGCCGGGCCTCGACCAGAAAATAGAATCCCGCAAATCAGGACGATTTTGCGCCCTGGAAGCCGGCGAGGATCTGCGTCATGAGGTCGTTGACGGTGCCGGGCGAGCTGGGCAGGAAGATCGTGCTCGCCTTTCCTGCGACGCCGACTTCGCGCATGGTGTCGAAGTACTGGGTCATCAGGACCATGGCCATAATGTCCCGTGCGGTCGAGCCTTCGACTGCGCTTTTGAACTCCTCCACCGATGCCTGCAGGCCCTTGATAATCGCCTGACGCTGGCGGGCCGTGCCTTCGCCTTGCAGCGCCTTCGATTCCGCTTCCGCTTCGGCCTGCTTGACCTTGAGAATTTTGTCGGCTTCGCCGCGGGCCTGGGCAGCGATCTGCTCGCGTTGCGCGGCGTTGATGTCGTTCATGGCGGCTTTCACTTTGGCGTCGGGAACGATGTCGGTGACCAGCGCGCGCAGAATGTTATAGCCGAAGGTATCCATCACATCGTCGAGGTCTTTTTTGACGGCGGCGGAGATCTGCTGCATCTGCTCGAAGGCTTCGTCGAGGGTGAGCGTGGGCACGTGGCCGAGGATGGAGTTGAAGACGTAGCTCTCGATCTGGCGCTGCGGATCGCTCAGCTTGTAGTAGGCGTCAAAGACCTTCGCCTCGACCACCTGGTACTGCACAGAAACGGGGATGGTGACGAAGACGTTGTCCTTGGTTTTGGTTTCGACGTTTACTACTGCCTGGCGCACTTGCAGGTCGATAAGACGGACGGTTTCGCACCAGGGCAGCAGGAATTGCAAGCCGGGGCGCGCGACGCGGTTGAACTTGCCGAAGCGCTCCACCACGCCGGCAGAGTAGGTGCGCACCGTGTACATAGTTTTAAGGATCGTGACGAGCACGAAGATGGCGACGATTGCGGCAACGATGAGAGCGAAGACGACGACAGCGGAGTTGTCCATGATGAGCCTTTCCCGCTCCGGCGCAGGAGCGGCAGATTGGGCTTGAAATTAGAGCGGTTCCACAATTCACGTACCCCTTCCGGCGTCTTGCAGGGTGGCTTTTCCTTGATGAAAAAGCCACTCGGCGGTTGCGGACCTGGGTATAGCAATCGTGGAACCGCTGTGGCCCGCGCTTTCGAGATGCAGGAATGATACCGCAGGAGTGAGAACACTGAGTTGCACCGGAGTGCGATGAACGGCCGAGGATATTCTTTTCGCCGGCTTCTTGCCGAGGGGCTAGTTCTGCGCGGGAGGTTCGGCGTACTTGTTGTGGAAGAGACGGCGGTTGATGTCGGGCCAGAATTCCTTGAACCAGAAGGAAGCTGCGTCGATCCCGACGTCCTCTGCCCACTCGGATACTGTGTTTCCAACGGAGCGTGAGGCGGAAGGATAATAGAGATTCGAAATGCCCGAGGCGACGCCGGCACCGAAAACTTCGCTCACATTGAAGACTTCGGCTCCAGAGTTTGCGCGGGTGATGACGGCACGGGAAAGGGCATAGCCCGTGCGTTTAACGAATCCGCCATGGCCGAGGGTGTAGTAGCGCGAGTCTTCGTGGGTGAGGGTGGGAAAAATGAACTCGACCATGTAATTCTCGCTGGTCTGGTCGACTGCCGAATGCCAGAAGTAGCGAGCATATCCAGCCGCGCCCTGATGGAACTGGGGAGTTGCGTTCTCACCCATGTCGTAGACGGCGATGGCGGCAGGGATGAAGATGGAGGAGTAATCGAACGAATCCTCAGTGGCGTCCACGAACTTTTCTTTGACGGTCTCCGGAGGTAGCTTTTGGTCGGCGCTGACGGCGCGGAAGTTGGGGATGATGCCGAGGATGCGCTTGGTTTGCTGACCACTTAAATCTCCCTGCGCACTCTGTTCAGGCTTAGTTTGCGGTGCAGACTCGTTGGTGCTGGAGGATTGTGCCGGAGCGGCGGTCGCCTGGGAGGCCGAATCCGGTGTCGGATCTGCGGTCGTCGAAGCTGCGAGGACGACTGCGCGAGGATTGCCGGATTCGGCCTGCTGAGCCGCCAGGATGGCGGCGGTGTTAAGGCCAATCACTGTAACGACAAACAGCCCGAATGACGAAAGGCGCCTGGAGATTAATTTCCGAGAGCGAAATATCAAAGACATGGGGAGGATCTCATGAAAAAGACAAGTGCTATGTTTCATCTCCATTCTGACGAGCACGAGAGGCGGAAGGAGAGCTTGGATTTCAGGAGATGGGCCACTCATCAACAGAGGTCCCCCTTCGTATTGGAAATCGGCTATAGGTGCTCTTTTCACGGACAGTAATTCGAAGCCAAATTGGCTGAGCGGCTATTTCGGGTTCTGCTCCTGCTGCTTTTTCTGCTTTGCAGCGGCGTCCATGGCGCGCGCCTGCGCATCGAGGCCATGGGTGGGGTCTTTATGGAAGAGCTTTCGGGAGATGTCGGGCCAGAACTCCTGGAGGACGCCGCCAAAGGTACCTTCGGTAGTGACGATCAAGCCATTGTCAATGGTTTGGCCCAAGCCTGCTGTTTGCGATGGGTAATAGAGATTGGAGATGGCGCCGGCGATGATGTTGCCGCCAACGTTGGAGTAGTTGGGCTCCCATTTTCCGGTGTTGTCGTGCTTGCAGATGTAGCTGGTGGCGATGGCATAGAAGAGCCGGTGGTGAAAGCTGCCGTGCCCCAGACGAAAGTAGCGCGGATCCTGGTGCAGGAGAGCGGGCAGGAATCCGTTGCCGATCATCGCGCCATCGAAGGCGTCGAGATAGGCCGCGCCTGAGCGCTTGAAGTAGCCTTCCGGGCCCCAGCCGAATCCCGTGCCTTCGTCCTGCGCTTCAGAAAAACCCGCGACGACAAATGCGATCCCAAAGGTATATGGATCGATGGCAGAACGGAAGGCGAGCCCGATTTTTTGGCTTGCGCTCATGGATGCGGCGTCGCTGCGATAGGTGACGTTGAAGGACGGCACAATGCCGACCATGCGCTGCTTTTCCTGCTCTTTGATTTGCTCGGCGGCTTTGTCGTGCTGGCTCTGCTGCGAGGCGGGAGGTGGCGTGGAGGTTTGCGGGTTGGAGCCATTCTGCTGAGAGCCGGAGCTGCTTTGCGAGGAGCTGTCTGGCGGAGCGGTGGTGGAGCTGCTGGGTGTATCGGCCGATCCCGCGGCGGGTTGCTGCGTGCTTTGCGTTTGCCCGGATTGCGGATCAACTGCGGCGGCTAGCTCGATTTGCGGAGTGGGGGCGTCAGGAATTGCGGATGGCGGAACAGAGGCTGTTGCGGGCGCGGTTGGACTCGCTTCCTGCGCAAGCAGACAGCACGATAAACCGAGAAAGGCCACCCCAAAAACGAGTCGCACAGCGGCTCCGACGAAACCTGAATGCATTCATTCACCTTTATTGAGAGTCGGCGCTTCCGCCGGCGCGAACTGCCGAAAAGGCAAATCGGTTCGGGGGATACACCGCTCGGATCGTTCTCTACTGCCGCAGCGCCCTCTTCTGGCGCAGCACCCTTGTCTGCCGAAGCGCTGATTCAAAGGCAGTAAGCCGCCTGTTTGATTATCGACAGTTTCTTTCAATTAGACGCATTTGCGCACCTGCAAGACACAGAAATATCCCATCCCCGGCACCCCGGAACGCGTAGAAACGCCCGGAAAAGTGTCAATTTGCCGGTTATTAATCCAGATTCCTGAATTATTGAGGGGTTAAGCCTCGAAATCGATATATCCGCGCTGGGGATCGGTGGAGATCAGCTTGACACTGACTCGGTCGCCGACGTCGAGGCCCTTGCCGCCGCGAACCAGCATGCCTTCAACGTGCGGATCGAGCGTGCGCACGAAGGTTCCATGGTCGGTGGCGCCGGTGACGATGGCCTGGAAGGTCTGCCCGATGCGCGGGTGCAGAACCACGGCTGCGATGCGCTTTTGCATCTCGCGCTCGACCTTGCGGGCGGCGTCCTCCATCTCAGTGCATCGTTGCGCGATGGCGTTGAGGCCGTCTTCAGAGTAGGGCGGCGCGGAGTGAGCGAGTTGCGCCTTGAGGAGCCGCTGCGTGACGACGTCGGGGAAACGTCGATTGGGCGCTGTGGAGTGGGTATAGTCCTGGACGGCGAGACCGAAGTGGCCGGGCGAAGGCGCGTTGGGCTTGACCAGAACATACTCGCCGGGCCCCATGAGCTTGACCACGGCCAGCGAGAGATCGGGAAAGTGGTCAGGATCCTTCTGCTTTTGCGCGAGGAGAAAGTCGTTGAGGGCCTTGGAGTCAGGATCGGCGGGCAACGTTGTGCCCTTTTGCGCGGCCAGTTCCACGATGCGGTCCCAGCGCTTGGGGACGCGCACGATACGGCGAATGGAGGCCACGCCCGCGTCCTCAAAGCTGCGCGCAATGACGCCGTTGGCCGCCACCATGAACTCTTCAATGAGCGACGTGGCGCGACTTTTTTCGAGGCGGGCGATGTCAACGATCTGATCTCCGAGCGTCACCGGGTGCGTCTCGATGGTCTCAAGATCGAGCGCGCCATGCTGAAAGCGGCCACCCTCCATGCGCTGGGCGGCCGTATCCTGCAGCTTGAGCTGCGCGGCCAGATCGGAGCTGGCGGCCACCTTTGCCGGCGGCGCGCCTTTGCTCTCGAGCCACGCGCCCACGCTGGGGTAAGCCAGTTGCGCGCGGTTGCGCACCAGCGCACGGTACGCTTTGCCATCGGAGGCCGTTCCGGCGGAGTCGACAGCGAATTCAATCACTACAGCCACGCGGTCCTGGTTTTCATTCAACGAGGTGATCCCCTCAGAGAGCTCCGTGGGCAGCATGGGAAAGACGGTTACGCCGGTGTAGACCGAGGTCGTCTCGAACTGCGCATGCTTGTCGATCACCGTGCCCCGCGGGACGCGCGCGTCCACGTCGGCCACGCCAACGAGCACCCGAATGCGGCCGTCTGGCAACTGCTCGGCCCACTCAATCTGGTCGAGGTCTTTCGAGGTGTCGTTGTCGATGGAGGACCAGAGCAGGCCGCGCAGATCCGTGAGGCCGTCGGCTGGTGGAGCGGCGGGCTGCGCCTTGATGGCGGCGAGTTCGGTGTCGGTCCCGGGAGGAAAATCGGGCTGAAAACCGTGCTCGATCATGGAGGCGTGTGCTGCAGCCACAAGATTGAATTGGACGGGATGAGTGGAGTGCATGAAGGATCGTGCTCCTGCGCACAAAATGCCAGCCTAACACGTAGGGCAGGCGTGAGTTCCATTGGCACGAACCGTGAAGTTCTTAGTCCAGGCACGAATGGAATGCGCCTGATCTTCACGCGGCGCAGACCGCGGGCAGCGTAAAGCTGAATTACACTGAGGCCAAGGTCAGCAAACATGTCCCCTTTCAAGTCTCCCGAAGCGGAAGCTGCGTACCGCTCTGCGTACGACAGCAGCCTGCGCCTGTGGCCCGCCGGACATGAGCCTCTCGATATCACAACCAGGTTCGGCTCGACCCACGTAATTGCCTGCGGTCCCGCGGACGGCAAGCCGGTGCTCTTGCTTCACGCCATGGGATTCAGCGCAACCATGTGGTATGCGACCGTCTCGGGGTTGACGAGCGAGTTTCGCTGTTATGCCGCCGATTTCCCCTCCGACATGGGACTGAGCGCCACAACTTGTCCGCCTGCCAGCCTGGCAGATTGCGCGGCATGGTTAAGTGCGCTGCTCGACGGCCTGGGAATTGTTCGCAGCGCATTGGTGGGCGCATCGTACGGAAGCTTTCTGGCGCTGAATTACGCCATCGTTGAGCCCGCGCGTGTAAGCAAGGTGCTGCTCACCTCACCCGCCGCTGGATTCGTAGCACTGCGAAAATCTTTCTTCCTGCGGTTAATTCTGTCGATTCTCGTTCCCGGGGGTCCCGCGCCGGAGAAGATGATGCGCTGGATTTTCGAAGATCGTCTGCCCCTCGATGATCTCGTGATTCGCCAGATGATGGTTGGCGTCCGGTCACTCAACTCACGCATTCGCGTTTATCCCAAAGTTTTCCCCGATTCCGAGCTGGCCAAGATTCAAGCTCCTCTCTACCTGCTGCTGGGCGAGAAGGAGGTTTTCTACAACCCCCATTCCGCTGCCCAACGAGCCCGCCGGACGGTGGGCAATGCCTCAGTCGAAATCGTGCCGAATGCTGGACACATGCTGGTGATGGAGCGGCCCGAGCTGGTAAATCCCAGCATTGCGGCATTCTTGCGGGATTGAACGGCCCGGCGCGCGCACAATTGCACGAGCGATTTGCGTAGCAGAGGCCGGGTATCCCACGTTCCGTCCGCCGCGGCGGATGGGACATGGGCGGACGCGCTCACTGCGGCTGCACGTTGACGGTGAAGTAGACGGTCTGGCTGGTGACGGTGTTGTCGACGTACGCAGTGGCCGTGACCTGAAGTGTGGCCACGCCGAGCGGAGTGCCACTGGGAGCGAGGACGCTCGAGCTGTTGCAACTGGTGGCGATGCCGATGAGAGGCGCCATCAGCAGGAGAAGCAAGATGAACCGCCGCGCATCACGACTCGTCAGCTTGCGACGCCTGAAGGGAACGACGAAGAAGAGCATTGCGGCCAGTGCGACGCCTCCCGCAGCTTGCGGCCACGGTGAAATGTGGCGCCGAGCCTTGCCCGCGGCAGCGTAAAGCGGGCCTCCTGAGGTAAAGGTCTGGACAGCAAAGGTAACTGTGGCAGTTGGCGTGACCTGCTGTGGAGTGGGCGTGCAGGTCATGTTGTCCTGCAAGGCGACCGCGCAGACCACCTGCACCTGCCCGGTGTAGCCGCCCGCGCTGGTGACCACGAAAGACTCCGAGCCGGACCCGCCGCGAACGATATCGAGGTTGGTGGGCGGATTCGTCGCCGCCGGTGCGATGGCGAATGCCTGAACGTCGATGGCGAGGGGAGCCGATGTTCCGGCACCGAAAACGGTGTCGCCCGCGTAGTAGGCGGTGATGGAGTCCTGACCGGCGGGAAGGTTCTGGATGGTGAGGGTGGCCGTGGAGGCATTGGCCACGGGAAGCGGCGAGAGCACGGACTGGCCGATCTCCACAGTGCCGTTGAGGAAGACCACAGTGCCGGTCGGGTTTTGCTCACCGGTTGCGGGCGGAGCCGAGTTGGGAGTGACTGTGGCTGTGAGGATGATGGCGGAGCCCTGCGCAATGGTGATGTTGTTTGCGGCGAGCGTGACAGTGACGGGCAGAAGGGTGGGGGGAGGGTTGATTGGCACGATGGCTGCTGCGAAGGGGGATAGAAAGAGGCTGCTCAGGAGAGCAGTTGCAAGCCGCGGACCGAAGATCCTTTGCCGCATTCGACTTCTCGTTATACTCAGGCTGCACACGAAAGGCGCAAGCATGTGCGCCGTTCGAGCGGGGTTGAACTCATTTTCCCTGAAGCAACGCATTCCGACCACTCCACCTTCTGGGGAGCAGACCTTGCATTGGTTCGCGCCTGGCACCGATTGTATAGCGGCAGATGTGGAGCAAGAAGACGATTCTGTGCCGACCTCCCCGGCACGCTACGCGAGTCACCTGGAGCTGGACGAGCCGCCAAAAAGCGCCCGGGCGAGTGCTCACTCAGGGTAACTGGATGCCGAGATCAGAGAGAACTTTGGGTTTGGATTCTTCCACGGCCAGCAGGTTGTGGCAGACGGAACAATCCTGAGGAATGGTGTCACCGTTCTTAGCCGCGTGGCTGCCGTCGTGACAGCGGAAGCATCCCGGATACTCCATGTGGCCGATGTGGTTGGGATGGGTTCCCCAGGTGACCTTCATGAACGGAAAGACGTTCTGGTCGTAGAGCGTTACCAGCTCCTTGCCCGCCTGGTCGACCAACGCGGCTTTCTGTGCAAGCACGGCGGGATTCTGGGTGCGATAGAAGGTTTCAAGCTGCTGGGGTATCTGGACGTCGGCCTCGGCCTGACTGGAGTAAGGGCCGTTCAGCAGCGCCAGTCCCTCTTTATGGATCCAGGGCAGGTCGGGACTGATTGCGCCGCCCGCCATGGCCTGGTCAACGGCCTCCTCGGCGGTAACAAAGGTGTGCGCAGCGCGGTTGTGGCAGTCGATGCAATCCATGACCCTGCGGTCGCCCTTGGGAATGCCGCTGCCAGGCGCCAGAGAACTGTACTCGGTAAACGAGCCGTCGGCGTTTTGCCGCTCGACCCAGGGAATCGTGGTGCGCGTGGGATCGGTGGCGACGTACTCGATGTGGCCCAGGTGGACGCCGTGAATACCCGTAAAGCGCGAGAACGAGTCAACACCGCCCAGGTGCAGAATCAGAACCGTCTGCGTCTCGGAGTTCTGCTGGTCGTCGGCAAATTCCGACTTGACCAGGAGGATATCGCCGTCAAATCGCCTCGGCGTGTGGCAGCCCTCGCAGGTGTAGCGCGCCGGGCGCAGGCTGGTGACCGGCGAGGGAATCGGCGTGGGATAGTTGGGAATGATTTTGGGCGCGAGCGGCGCAAACGGGTGGAAGCTGACTTCAATGAGTTGCTTGGTGCCGTTCACCTTGGCGCTGAAGTAGGCTTCAGCACCGGTGCCGATGTGGCACTCGACGCAGGCCACGTGAGAGTGCGGGGAGATCTTGTAGGCCGTGTATTCGGGCGTCATCACGTGGCAGGAGCGGCCGCAGAACTGCGGTGAATCCATGTATTCCGCGCCGTGATAGCTGGCCGTGGCCACCACAAGGAAGTTGACGATGGTGGCAACGAGCACAATGTCGAGGCCGTGGCGGAAGATGCGGTCGTTGAGATCGATCCGGGGAAACTCGGCGGGAATCTGGCCGGCTTTTCGCAGGTTCCTGCGCCGTAGCAGCACGCCGATGGGGATGAGCGCCAGACCGAGCAGAAACAGCACCGGCAGAATGAGGAAGAAGATAATGCCCAGATAAGGGTTGTCACTGAGGTGGCCGGAGAGCTCGGCCAGCCAGTAGCTGATCATGGTGACGCCGGAGGCGGTGGTAATGGCGCCACCCGCGAGACTGATGGGGTTGTTGCCGAAAAACAGCGCCGGACGGACCCAGCTATCGCGGAATCTTTCAAACAACGACACGTTTCCTCAGCCTCCATGTGCAGGCGGCCCGCTGGGGGATGGCGGGCCCGCCCTCAAATCTCTGCGCCGATTGTAATGCTTATTTGAGGGTCTTAAAATACGCCGCAACGGCGCTCACCTGTGCATCGGTCAGGCCGACAATGGGCTTCATCTTGCCTTTGCCGTTCTTGACCGTGGATGTGATCTGCGCGACCGTAAGCGTCGCCATTGAGGGGTCTGAGACCGGCTTGATGCCCATGGCCTTGGCCATCGCCGGACTGGGAGTGCCGGCGGCGCCATGGCACATCGCGCACTTGGACTTGTAGATGGCCGCGCCGTCTTCAGCAAAGCACATGGAGCCGGCCAGAAGCACCGTTGCGGCCAGCACGATATGGGAACGAAAACTCTTAGTCATAGCGAAACTCCTTTGGGGGTTTTTTCGAGGCCCGTACGCGCGTTCAAGCGCAAGCCGCGTGGTTATTGGTTGATGAAACCGGCCGGCAAATGCGGCCGTTGGTTCCGCAATCGAAATGGTAACAGGAACCACCTAACGCAAACCGGCGCGATCGAGGCTTTGAGACCGACGACCGCGCCGGCTTATTCTTGCACTTACACTTCGTCTTCCTCTTCAGACCCGTACCCTTACTTGGCGAGGGAGCGGAAGTAATCCACCGACTCCTTGATCTGCGCGTCGGTGAGCTTGCCCTTGAATGCCGGCATCTTGCTGCCCTTGCCATTGGTGGTGAAAGCGATCATCTGCGCCTCACTTTCCGCCTTAACCGACGGATCGCTCACGGGCTTGACGCCCATCATCTTGGCGATGCCCGGATTCGGCGTTCCCTCGGCTCCGTGACAGCTTTGGCACTTGGCCTTGTAGGTGTCGGCTCCCGAGCTTTGCGCGAAGGCGGTTGTTCCAGCGGTGGCCGCTAACATGGCGACGACCATCAATCCAGCGCTGATTTTCATTGCCTGTCTCCTCTTGCTTTGTTTCATCTCGATCGTGGATTGGAAGCTCCGCGGTCAGAAATCGTAATGCAGCCCAAGGGTCACGTTGTTGGCATGGAAGTTGCGCGGCGCGGTGAACCCGTAAACCGGCGTGCCCGGGGACATGGCGGTATTCGCCACAGAACTGCAAGGTACGACCGGCGCGGTGGTGCTGCCGAGCGCAAGGGCAGGATTGGCGTTGCACCACTGCGCACCGGAGCGGCCACCCCCCTCGCCATAACCGAAGTAGTCGTATTCGGCTTTCCAGATCAGCCCGGGGTGCATGGTCCATTCAGCGCTCACAAAGGGAGTCTGGTAGTTGGACACGAGCGCACCATTGACGTCGCTGGCATCAGTGAAGAACCGGCTGCCGTTGACGGAATTGACGCGGTAGCCGAGGTTGGAGTGGAGCTTCTTGGTCGGCGTATACATGAAGGCGACCGATGCGTACTGCGTGGGCGCGTCTTCGAAATCCCTGGCTGGCCCGAATAGGATGGTGTTCGATCCATGGCCGGCTGCGACGGCACCACAGAGCAAGCCGCTCTGGGTTGCGGCGGCGGGCGCGACCGTACCGCCAGGCAGGGCGCTGGCTGCGCCCTGGAAGCAGACGTTGTCCCTCATGTACACATCGGTATAGGAATAGTTGAGATCGAGCCCGTAGCGATCGTTCGGGAATAGCTCGGCGCCAAGACTCGCCGTCCGGGAGTGATCGACATGATCGAGCCGTCCGAAGTAGGCCGTGGTGTTGCCCGGGAAGCTCTGATTGTTGTTTGTGTTGTTATGCCGCTCAAGATCGTTGTAGGCGCCGGAGACGGTGGCCCAGGACTTTGGACGGTAGATCGTGTGCATCCTGAAATGCTCGAGCTGCCGGAATCCCATGGGAGTGAAGGCGTTGTCGTTGAACATGAGTTCGGCGCTTGCGTTGAGGTCCCAGTTGCTGGTGGGATGCATGGCTGCGGTGAGGATTCCACCGTTTTCGTGAATCGTGACTTCGCCGGCGGTGGTATTGTTGGCCGGAATCGGGATATTGTGCGCCGCGGTTCCCTGGCCTTCGGAGATGAGGTGTTCCTGATAGCGCCAAGTGAGCGAATACGTGCTGCGCGGCGTCGCGTCCCAGCTCACCGTGACATCGTTGGTGGTGAACCGCTGGCCAAAGTAGCCGGCCTGCGTGGTTCCAATCGCGGGGCTGCCCGAGGGCACCGATGTGGTCGGTTTACAGCCCGTTGGCGAAGTTGTGGTCGCATTGATGGTTGTGCAGCTGGTGAGCCCCGTGTAGTTGATGGTTTCCTGGCCCGCGGTCGTGGGCACGGTTACGGTGGTCCCTGTTGTGAACCCTGCGATTCCCGGCTGATGAGCGTTGGAGTAGGTAATCTGGTCCTCCAAGCTGATCGTCTTGGCCAACTGCCAGACGATGCCGTAATCGAAGGCCATCACTTCCCGCTTGGCGTTGGCGTAGCCCGCATATGCGATTGAGCGATCCGCCCCGTACAAGCCCTGGAACTGCTCGTTGTAATTCGGCAGGTTCATGTTCGCGTTGGTGTAGCGGACATTGCCGTTCATGGTGATGTTCTTGATGCTGGAGCTTTGCAGCCGGAAGATTTCGGTCGGGAAGATGACGCGCGTCGCCTGATTCCGGGCATAGCTGCTGATGACGTTGCATGCCGGATCGATGATGGGCAGGCCACCATTCGGATTGGCATAGAGTATGGTGGTCGAACTGATCATGCTGGTGCTGTTGCAATTGCTGCTGGCGGCAAATGCGCCGGTGGTGGCGTTGTAGCCATACGGAGTAAAGCTCTGGTAGCTCGCCAACAGAGAGACTTTGGTTCCGTCGGACTCCTGCACATTGAGGTACTGAGGAGCCATGGTGAACCAGGAGTCGCCCTTGTAATGGTCGATCTGCTCCTCATAAGTGAACTTGGTGCCCTGCACCGGCTTCCAGTCGACCGTGCCCGTAAAATCGTCGGTGCTGTTGCGCTGGACTTCCTGGAGCAGGACTTCCTGCCCGGCCACAGAGTTGCCGCTCGGGGTGAGGCTCGGTCCCTGAAAGATGTTCTGCGAATAGGCGACGCGGAAGGTGAACTTCGACAGCGGAAGCAGGGTCAAGCTGGTGTCAGTCATGCGGCGCACAGTGTTATACATGAACGGCGAATGAGTTACCTGCGGCCAGGCATAAGTGCTAGTCGGCGCACTAGAAGGCCCGATGGGAATGGAATACCCGCCGGGGATTCCCGGATTACCGAGCAGATCGTAGTCAAAGTACTGACGGTCGCGGCGGAACAAGCCGGAGAACTCGTAGTACTTGCCCTTCGAGAAGTCGAGCTTGGCAAAGTTGTTGGGCTCGCCGCCAAAGCCGCTGGCGAAAACCTGCAAATCGTCGAGCGGAGTGTTTTTTGTACCCGGCAGCGCGTGCAGCCTGAAGGTCTCGCCGAGAACGCGCGGGCCGGACTGCAGGTTCACCATCGTGTCGTACATGGAGCCGCTGCCCGAGATGCTGGCCATGCGCCCGCCGAGATCGACGGACTCGTGGACCGAATATCCTTGCGGGACAGACATAGTTGAACCCGACGCCGGAGTGGGATCTGCTGGAGTCTGCGCGACGGCGATGCACGCCGCTGCAAGAAACATGGCCACCAACATTCCCAGGAACATTGCAAAAGATGGCTGTTGATTAAGAAGCCGTGAAAACCAGCCTGCTTTCTTCATATGAAGCCTCACTTGAATAAAACTCATTGCCGAGATCGAACCTTCGCAAAACTGTTGTGGAAGCCTTGCTGCGCCGATGTAAATACCAAGCGAGGCAAGGCTCCATCACCCTTATCTGAGAAACGCCACATTCATGTTTGAACCGTGAATGTAGGTGTGGCAGCTGGTGCACGGCACGCTATCCGACGATCCCTGCCCTTGACCATGAATCGTGCCGGCAGCGACAGCACTGTGGCACTGGTTGCACAGCCCGTTAATGTTCGGCATGTTCAGCATGCGGGCGTTCTGCGAGCCGTGCGGCGAATGGCATGCCAGGCAGCCTTCCGCTTTGACCGGGGCGTGCTCGTAGACAAAGGGCCCACGCACGTCCGTGTGGCACTTGGTGCAGATCATGCTCTGATCTGCCGCGGCTCTCAGGTTGCTGTTTTGGAAAGTGCCGTGAACATCGTGGCAGTCACTGCACTTGACGGTGCCCTCGTTCACCGGGTGGTGGAAGGGCATATTGAACTGAGCTTTCTGGTCGCTGTGACACTGGAAGCAGAGCGTGGGCTGCGGAGCCTTGAGCAGCGTCTCCTCTTTGCTGCCGTGAATGCTGTGGCAACTGATGCAGCCGACATTAGCTTTGGCATGAGGAGAGCGATCGAAGTTGGGATGCGCGCCTGCATGGCAGCTCAGACACTTGGTGTCGACGTCTTTGGTCGAAGCCTTGGCGGGATCGAAGATCTTGGTCACGTCGCCACCGCCGGCCACGTGCTCACTGCCCGCGCCATGGCAGTTCTCGCAGGTAACGCCATTCGCGTTCCCGTGCATCAGCTCCATCTTCTGGTGAGGATTGGTGGCGAAACTCTTGGCCACGTCCGCGTGACAGGTGGCGCAGGTGTCGGCGCCGACGAACTCGGCATGGCTGGCTGGCGCGGCCGGCGCAGCCTGAGCCTTGGATCCCGGCGGGGGAGCTGCCAGCGCCGTTGCGCACAACAAGCCCGCACCCAGCAGAAACATCAAAAACACTCGCAGTCCCGGCCGTTTCCCGGGAGCCGCACCATTGAATAAACGCGTTACCGGCCTATCAGTATGCATGAAAAATACCGCCTTCGAAGAACTTCGTGGCACTGCTTAATTCGAACCTCAGCCGCCATTTCAGGCTGAATGTGGTGCATTCTCTCCATGTGAGCGCGAGCACCGCAGGAACCTTTTGCGAAGGCCTAGCGGTGTGGAGCATCACCACATGCACGAGAGATTACGGTCTCGTCATGAATAACGGCGGTGATGTCTATCACATAAGATATAGGGCGGATTTTGGGGCCAAGGGTCCATTGGCCCAGTCATTTGCGGGTTGTTGATCCAAGGGGGCGGGATCGAGGTGTCACATCGCCTCAAGTTCTGACATAAACGTGAGGCCCGTCACATCCAAAGCTCCCTTTTCTGAAGCAAACTCGGAGCAAGTGCCGCTGTAGATGGGAAAGAACAGGGCATGTCGATCTCGACCTCAGCCTGCGCAGACTGGAATAAAGGCGGGAGAGGCGAAGGGCCGCGTCGGGATGGGACAAGGAAGAACGATGGCGGACATGCAGATTTCGGTGGACGAGCAGACGCGGCCGCCGCACGCGGGCCGGTCGTCGCCGCTGGGCTGCGCGGCCTGCGCAAATCGCCGTCCCGGATGGTTTTGCTCGCTCGGAAGCGCCGTTCTGGCCGATCTGGAGCTCGCCACAAGCACAATTTCGCTGCCCTCGCAGGCTGCGCTCTTCGCTGAGGGTGAAGACGCACGCTGCCTCTATTTGATTTGTAGCGGCTATCTCAAGCTGACTGCGGGCCGGCCTGAAAACCGGCACATGATCGTCCGCGTCGCCGGCCCCGGATCGATGCTGGGCCTTTACGCGGTGCTCTCGCACGGCGTTTACGAGGTTTCAGCGGAGTCATTGACGCCGGCCCAGTTGCGGCCGGTGGAGCGGGAGCGATTTCTGAGTTTTCTGCGCAACCACAAGGAAGCACAACTGCGCGCCGTGCAATGCATCTGCCAAGAGTACCGCTTCGCCCTGCAGGATGCGTGCCGCATCGCTCTGGCTGAAACCGTGGCCGCGCGGTTGGCGCGCTTGCTGCTGGAACTTTCGCATCAGATCGGCGAACACACCGAGGGCGGAGAATACCGCTTCCCGCTTCTGCTGACCCACGAGGAGATGGCCTCGATGACCTGCACCACCCGCGAGACCGTCACCCGCACCCTTGGCCAGTTCCGCAAAGACGGCTGGATCTCAATCGAGGACTCCAACGTGACCATTCACCATCCTGCGCGGCTGCAAGGCCTTCTGTAACAATCCCGGAGAGGTTCCCGCAGCTCGTACTTTTTCGCTCTCCCGCGCCCCGATTGCGAAGTCCAAAGAGCTATGATTCTTGGAGGAACACTGCTTTCAAGGTTGGAGCTCAATCCACGCATGAACCGCTTTCTTTTGTTCTTTTCTTTCTCTCTTCTGTGCTGCCCCGCATTCGCCCAGAACTCCTCTTCCAACCCTGCAACAGTTTCCGTTCCGCCGGCAGACAAGCCCGGCGTGACGGAAACTGTCAGCCCGGAGATCCTGCAATTCCAGAAGATTGAAGACAGTTGGTCCGACGCCGTGAACCGGCGCGATCAGTACGCATTGGAACTGGTGCTCTCTCCCTTGTTTGTTGACGTTTCCGCGAGCGGCGATGTGACCACGCGCAACCAGCAGATGGCGCAGGTGCTGAGCGGCGAAGACAAGACGCTCTACCTCACGCAGAAGGTCGTTACCGTGCGCATGCTCGGTGATATTGCCGTGGCCAACGGCACTTACACCTTGCACCACAAGACCGCTTCAGGCCAAGTGGACGAAAAAGGCGTCTTTACGCAGGTCTTCGAGCGGGTCCACGGCGGCTGGTTGTGCATTAATTCACAGCGCACCGTGCTGCGG
>Ga0187891_1002073_pt1 | contig 15816 bp, 14 predicted proteins | sample June2016WEW_21_4_FD_132990 | JGI IMG/M metagenome (GOLD analysis project Ga0187891, IMG submission 132990) | Peatland microbial communities from SPRUCE experiment site at the Marcell Experimental Forest, Minnesota, USA - June2016WEW_21_40 | ecosystem: Environmental > Terrestrial > Soil >... | reverse complement strand
TTTTGTTCATTTTGTGTCACTTTGAGTGAATATTCACTTTTCCTATTTGTTTTGACCTTGCTTAAATAATTTTTATTCATTAAGAAGGGCTATCTTCAGTGATGTCAGGCGGGTTTGGGGTTATCCCTAAAATAATAAAAACAATTCCAAAAAAAAGCAGAAAAACACTGAGAGCCATTTGCACAATTTCGATAATATTTCCAATATTTCCTTCATAATGCAAACCCAAACCAAGTTGAATATTCAGTATCCACACAAAAATACCACTTGCGAAAAGGATAGCACCAATGCTTGTTATTTTCTTGTCCATGGATTGGGATTTCTTTCTGACATCCGAACTGATTATCCCTAACACAGCTAAAAAGGCAAGAGTTAAAATTGCCATGATTTCAACGAATGACCGTGATTCGAAGCCATATGCATTATCCAAATAAAACAATGGCAAAGCGATAAGAGCATATACTAAGAAAGCAATCACTGAATATTTCCATCGGACATTTCCTCTTTCTTCTTCACTTGCCATAAATGAGCAATGATTGATTTTACTTATTAGTTTTGTTTCTGCACTTAATTAAGAAAAGCACATAGGGTGGGTACACCAAGTCGTGGGAAAAGGCTTAGGTCTAAAATTTTTCATTTCTTGTTGGGTCAGGCAATTTCTTTTCCCGATTCTTATTATCAAGCTTTCGACCTGAAATAAATGAAGCAAGGCAACTGATTAATAACGGTATTAAGGAATAGAAACCAATCCCTAACTGTTTGGTTACGTAATCGCTAAGATAAAGGATAGAAAAACTTGCAAACCCGATGGTTATGCTGACTATCCAAGTTATTGATAATTTTGTAAGGGGAAAAATCCTGCTCCTGTATTCTATCATAGCTATAGAGTAAATACTCCATATAAAAGCAATCAGTCCGATTGCCAACCATAATACGTAACTGGAAGGCAAAGTTGATGGAAAATTAGGTGGAAAACCCATATAGATTGAAGCTAAAATGAAGTCATAAATAACAAAAATAACAAACAGTATGACGGCAACAAGTTTTGTATAAAAGCTTAATGTGTTTCTTCACGTTTATACGATATACGCAGAGTTCTCAAGGACTTTAAGAATATGAAGATCTCTTGGGTTTTTGTAGAAGTGAATTGTAACTCCGTTAAGGAAACCTGCTAAATGTGTTTATCAAAAAAGCTCGACAGAATTTATCCTCAAAACCTTATTTTGGCTTCCTTACTAAAAGCAAAGAGATACCCGCAACCAACATAATGATGCCGATAACTAACCCCAATTCGAAAGGTTCGTACCAGGGGAAAGCAGGCTCATAAAACTGACGAAAAAAGTCACCACCAAAAAGTGCAGCCCCAATAGCTCCACCAGTCATTAACCCGCTCGATATACGAGTGACAAGATCCTTCTTTTTATATGCAAATCGTGTTCTTGCGCTAAATTGGTTTAACAAACCCAACGTAATGCAGCAGGGGCCAAAAACAAATCCGAGAGGACAAAGTGACAGCAACGTGATAATATCTTCCAGCTGGACTTGTATTCCTATAATTGACACGCCGTTGCTTGACAGATAACTGCTTAAACTCACGTATAACGCATTCAACGCAAAAGCTCCAAACAGGGCGGCTATGAAAACGGCGACACCTGCGCCAACAATAATGCCATTGGTCAAAACTGCTGCTGGTTTCGGGGATAAATCAGTATTATCCGTAATTTTCGGGCTCCCTTCAATCTATCGAAACTCCTAGACTTATAAGCTTAAAGAAGCGGTTACAGAAACAAGTAAAAACAATCTGCCTCGTGGCGTAAGTTAAGGAACTGCAAGGAGGAGGCAAGGGTCCACGATTGTCCCTTTGAGAGTTTATTCGTTATAGAAGAAAAAGGGATTTGCGCGGGAGATATCGCCATAGAGGACATGTTCCCCAAACAGTGCACGTAGTCAGATACGCCTATGACGTCGGGACTTAGCCAACAAGAACTACTCTTATAATGCGCAGCAAAAAAGCGCTCATTTCTTGTCCTCTGACAATTTGCTCTCAAGCTCCAAAACTCGTTTAAGCAGGGCTTCATGCGCTGCTTTGCTGCTTTCGATCTGGGCGACGTTTGCTTTTAACTTAGCCAGTTCAGTTGCTTTTTGTTGTATCGTTTTTGCTAGTGTTGAACTGAAATAGCAGGGCCCTGAAAGAAAAAAAGGGGAATTGTTGGAGATATCTCCGCTTTCGCCTGGGTTCAAATCCCTCCCCGCCTACCACGGACAATTCCCACCAGTTTTGGTCGAGAGATATTACTTGTGTTTTCTGAAGATTTTGTTAGCTCCAAAGCCGCAAGCAAACTCAAAGTCGGATTCTATAAGTTAGCAGGTCTCTTGTTCTGAATGATCGATTCTGATGATATTTATTGTCTCCTTGAAATCGACGAGTTATGTATGCATTAAAGGGTTCTTCTTATGCTTTTTTGGCCTAACATTTGCATTACGTGTAGCTGAAAGTTAACGCTTAAAACCTCAAATATTAGAAAAAAGAGAAATGCGGGTTTCTCCACTGCGGTGAGATTTCAAAATCTAACCTCTTTGCATTTCAACCCAACGAAATTGACTGTAATGTCAAAAATCGCTCTGGCTTTTTGGCTGCCTGCAAAGAAGCGCAAATATGCGCAAAATCACGTATAAATAGCGCAAAAAAGCGTATAAAACACGTCGAATTTCTTCACAACTTCAAGGGGCTCTAACCCTTTTCCATCGTGTTTCGGCCTTTCTGGGCACAAATTGGGCTTTTTCTCACTTAAAAATAAGCGTTTTGTGAAGTTTTTTCTTCACAAAAGATTTATAAGCCTGAAAAACCCCCGGACCTGCAAACCAAATAAACCTAAAAAAAGCCACTAACCAAAGCAACCAAAACTAGCCATTCCAAAAAAGTCTTCTCAAAGAGGATCCCCCAAAAACTACTTAGAGTTGAGTAATGAATAAAATGTAAATCAAGATTTGAGGCAAAACAAGCGATGGAAAAGACTATTGATTAAAAATGACCTAAAATAGATCTTTTCAAAAAGTCAGGTCCAAAATGTATCCCCCCAAAATTGGTCAGAATTGACCAATGAAGAAGTGAAAATTAAGGTTTGAGGCGAAAGCAAATCAATCAAACTCTAAAGCATAGTTGGAAAGCAAAAGAAAGAAAGGGCTGTGGGTGACCTCTCCACATAGCTAAGGGTTCAAATCTCTCCTCCCCGCCGCCAATTTTAAAACGGAGATTAATTCAGGTTTTTGTGGATTATCATTAATCTATTGCCGAGTGTTGAGAACAAAATTCAGAATAAATCTTTTACTGAGTGATTAACTTTTTCTGCTATTTTTCTGAAATGAGCTTAATTTAAAATTTGGGCAGATTCCTTCAAGCGCACGGGCAGTTGTGCTGAAGTTTTGTTTTGCTCTGTTTCTATCGTATGCCTCTTGATTATGAACAGGTAGATATTTTCATTTTTCTCGGTCATGCTTCAGCCCAGCATCACTCTGTAAAAGTATATAAAAAGACTTATTGTGAGCAGTAACTATTCTGAAAATAGAAATATTACGCTTTATGCTTCATGGCTAAAACCACATTAACTTTGGTTGCACAAACGCTCTAACTTACGAGGTAATTGATCCTAAGTTGGAGGTGTCTCCCTTCATTATTGGACGCCCATCCTTGTATGAACATTGAAGCCCATACTTCTTAACGCACTCTAAACAAAGAATGGGGTCGCAGAGGGTTGTACTCAAGTATTTTTCGCCGCCGTCAGGTGCAATGGCAACAATCACGCCTTTCTCGATTTCTTTTGCTTTAGCTGCCGCTATGTGGAAAATGGCTCCTGAACTGGGACCTACAAAAATTCCTTCTTGCAAGGTGAGAAGCCGAGAAGCTTCTTCAGCGTCTTTGGGGTTCACGTAGTGGATTTCGTCGACCAACGTTTTGTTCCAGATTGCTGGCACATACTGGGTTTTAAGGTCCTTTAAGCCTTGAATCGCCGTGCCAGGCTCAGGCTGAATGCCGATAACCTTCACGGCGGGGTTGTGTTCTTTGAGCCGTTTCGAGACACCCATTAAGGTGCCTGTGGTTCCGATGCCAGCCACGAAGTGAGTAATTCGCCCGTTTGTGTCTCGCCATATCTCTTCACCTGTTGTTTGGTAATGCGCCAAAACGTTTGCTTGGTTTGCAAACTGGTTGGGCATGAAGTACTTGTCTGGGTTACGTTTGACTATTTCATGCGCCATGTCTTCCGCTCCATCCATTCCCTTGGAGCCGTCGCTGAGCAAAATCTTCGCCCCCAACGAAATCAGGATTTGGCGCCTCTCCAACGTCATGGTTTCAGGCATAACCAGCACCAAATCGTACCCCTTAGCTCGGCACACCAAGGCTAACCCAATGCCTGTGTTTCCACTTGTGGGTTCAATCACCGTTTTGTCGCCTGCCAACTGCCCCGATTTTTCTGCTTCCTCAATCATGTATTTGGCGATTCTATCCTTAACCGAGCCGCCTGGGTTGCACTTCTCCAATTTGACGTATAATTGAACGTTAGGGTTTGGGTTCAAGCGTCTTATCTCAACCATAGGAGTGTTGCCGATAAGTTCAAGCACATTTTTCGCATTCATCTTTCAGCACCGCAGAAGACTGACAGTAATTAGTTTGCTAAGTACTATAAATCATATGTGGACAAACTTTTCTTTCAACTGCGCAGTGAGGTCGGCTACGCTAAGATATCAAAGCTTGCTCGTCCAATTAACTTTAAACGAGGCTTAGCCACCACAAAAATAAACTTCACTTTTCTGTTTTAGATTGTTTGGTTCCAATAGATGATTTGTTGGAATTTTCCTTCAACAGGGAACTGCGGGTCCTGGTAGACTATGTCCAAGTTTAAGCCGTATTCAGCAAGCAGCTTTTGCGAAATATTCCAAATCTGCCCTGAAGTGCTGTCGGGTTTCCATAAACCCCAAATCATCTCCTGGGCGCTTCTAAAGCCCCACCCGTAATTTTCAGGTAAAACCAAAACTGCTTCGGCTGTGCTTTGAACTTTCAACGTTGGTATGTTGTCCCAGAATTTTTCAATAGCCGCAAACTGCGCATTTGTCAAGACGCCGTAGGGATCGCCGGGAATTTGGGGGTAATCAAAAATTACTTCGTATTTTGCCCCTGATGTGTAGCCGGTCACAAGTTGATTGTACATTTCTGAGGCATTCTCAAGGTAGGGCGCCTGGTTATACGTCCAAGTTATTATGTCTCCCCACGTTTTATTTTGCAGGTACGCTGCACCTCTTGTCAAAGCTATGGCTTGAGTGATGCTTTCGTTGGCGTTAAACTCGGTAAAAATGGTGTCGTAGCCACCTTCATAATCGAACCAGTAAAGCGCATAATCCGACGTGAAAGAGTTGATTGAACGGTTCTCTAGCTGGGTGAGGCCTGAGGTTTCTAGGGCAGTGACAAAATGGTAGGCTGCTTCATTATTATCCATGGGAAGTGCCCTGTTCATTTCAAGATCTATCGCGGGCAAATGCGAATAGTATATCGAGGAGTCGCTGAGGCTTAACTGGTTAAAAATTTCCGTCCAGTTGGCGTCTATCACGCTGCCGCCGGGCTCATCACTATAGTAGACGCCTAAGAAGTGGCTGCCCCACTGTTGCTTCGCGTAATCAAGCCAAGGCAGCTGCCAAGGATAATTAGGATTAAAATAGCCAAAATAAACAATCACCTTCAAACCCGAGTAAACAGCATAATTAACAATTTCGTTGAGGGCAGTTTCGTTGACGCTGACAGGACCTGACTGCACAACAAAAAGATTCGTGTACCCTTTCACCTTGTCAATAAGCAGTTCCGCTTGTGCAGTGGTGCTGCCGCAGAAAGAAACGCCAACGTAAAAGTCAGAAGTTGCCTTGCTGATATTGGCGGTTGAGTCAAGGTAGGGCGAAAGCTCTGTTGAGGCTAAAACAAAAATTATAATTAACGTGATTGTTAACGTAATGATTAAAAGTCGCTTCAACAAAAAGCCTCTGGAAAATCAAGCCTGCAAAAGCACCAAGCTGTCCAATTAAACATTAACAAACACTAATAGAAATACGTTTTCAAATCACAATGTTCTAGTAATTAATTTCTTCCTTAGTCTACGGCTTTTTTCATTCCAATCTGAGTCTTCTATCCACTTGAAAGGAAAAAACGCGTAAAATATCTGAGCAAAAGTTAAGCGCATCTGTAAAATGCATTACGTGTCGCATTAATGAAGCAAAATACAAGAAAATTGAAAAATAAAGAAGGAACTGAAAGGATTAAGAGTTTTGGTTCTTAATAGAAGCTCTTGATGGGTGAATCGTCGTCAGGGGTTGCGCATTTTATTTCTTGGATTTTGGTTTTTGTTAGGGCTTTGATGTTGTTGAAGTCTGACATTTCACCGTAGCTTACCAATGTTATGGCTGTGCCTTCTTCTCCTTTGCGGGCGGTTCTTCCTATGCGGTGGAAATATACTGGTGCATCCATGGGTACATCGTAGTTGATTATGTGTGTTATGCCCTCGATGTCTAAGCCTCTTGCCGCAACATCGGTTGCAATGAGCAGGCTGAGCCTGTCTGAGCGGAAGTCGTTGATTGCGCGGTCTCGTTGAGCTTGAGTGTAGCCAGCGTGCAATGCTTGTGCTCTAAAACCTTTTCTGTACAGTTGGTCTGAGAGCCTGCTTGTTTCTCTACGTGTTCTACAGAAAACTATAGCTTTGCTTACTCGTTCATTACGGATGATATCGCACAGGGCATCAAATTTGCCAGCTTGGTTAACGATGGTGTAGAACTGTTTCATCTGGGTTAATGCAATCTCGTCTTTGCTGACAAGGATTTTCTGCGGGTTCTTCATGTATTTGTTGCAGACTTTCATAACTGACTGGTCGATTGTCGCTGAGAAAAGGCTTGTTTGCCTATCATAAGGTGTTTTCGAGAGAATGTACTCTATGTCCTCTATAAAGCCCATGTCCAGCATTCTGTCGGCTTCATCAAGAACCACCATTTTGACAGATCCGAGGTTTAAAACTCGCCTTTCCATAAGGTCGATTAATCTGCCGGGTGTGCCGACGACGATTTGGACACCGTTTGATAGAGCGTGTATCTGTTTGTTGATTGATTCTCCACCGTAAACCGCCAAAACCTTGATTCTGGCGTATTTCGAAAAACAAGACATGTGTTCGGCTACTTGCACGGCTAACTCGCGTGTTGGCACCAAAATTAGGCCTTGAACACCGCGGATTTCACGGTTTAAACGTTGAACCATGGGGACGCCGAAAGCAGCTGTTTTTCCTGTTCCGGTTTGTGCTTGCCCGATAACATCTTTGCCTTCGAGCAAGGGCATTATTGCTTGGGCTTGAATTGGAAAAAGACTCTCAAACCCGAGTTCTTCTATACTTTTTAGGACTTCACTGGTTAATGGTAAGTCCTTAAATGATTGAATTTGCATATATTATTTTTTCTCCTGCCACAGAACTATTTCATTTCTCAAAAAGCTTCAGGAGCTTTGGAAGTGATACATGAGTTAATGTGACAATCTCAGAAGGGGGTTTTGGCATATAAAAACGTTTAGCATGATTTCAGGCAATTTGATAATATAAAAAATAGGTTTTCGCTAAAAACAGTACTTTCCCAATCTAAAAGACAAATTTTTGTGATTGTAAGGGCTCAGTCACATAATCATAAAAGTAAATGAATTAATAATCTGTTTGAAGACAAAGCGCTTGAATGTTTAAAATTTTGGAGATATAAAAATGAGTAAACCAAAAGCAAGAAAAAAACCAGAGCCCTACTTTTACGATGGTCCTCCTTTAACTAAACAAGAAAAGCAAGAGGAAACAGACGACCCCTATGATACCGAAGAAAGAGAAAATATGCTGGATGAAGATGAAATCACCGCTGCTGAAGAAGGCTTCATGAAGGGAAGAGAACAGGAACCGCCAAGCAAAAAACAAACACGCAAGAACGCCGTCAGCCACGATGACACAATCTCGGTTGAATTAGCCAAAGAAGACAGCGAAGAAGATTAACCAACAATCTAAACGATGACACCACAGTCTTTAGCTTTTTTCAAGAACATACGGTTTATCTTCTTTAGTGGTAAACTTGTAAATATTAAGCGTTACAAAATTAGGTTTTGATGCAATTTCGATCCGAGCGTTAGAATAACGGCTGTTTTAGGTTTATCTACCATTAACCATAAAAGGCAGAAAGTAGAATAGTTGCATGAGGCTTTAAAAAAAATAATGTCGTTTAGAGATCCAGTTTGCGGCATGGTGCTTAACGAGGATACGGCTAAATTCAAAATTACTTATGAGGGTGAAACCTACCATTTCTGCAGTCTGGTCTGCAAGAAACGCTTCAAGAGACATGCCACAAAATTCGTCAAATAATATTTTTGCTTAACTAAAAAAGAAAGGGATTGGTTGTTTTTTAGGTTTATTTGAAGATTTTCCAGACGATTGCAGCTATGATTCCGCCGATTATCGGAGCAACCCAGAAGACCCAAAGCTGACTCAAAGCTGTGCCGCCGACAAACAATGCTGGTCCTAAGCTTCTTGCTGGGTTTACTGAAGTGCCATCGATGGGTATTGCCACGATGTGAATAAGCGTTAATGTTAAGCCGATAGCTATTCCAGCGAATCCTTTAGGTGCTCTTTCATGGGTTGAACCGTGAACGACAAGCAAGAACAGGAATGTTAAAACTACTTCGGCAAGGAACACAGACGCTAAAGAATAAGTGGAATACTGGTTTGCGCCTAAACCGTTAACAGCTAAACTGTAGGCTGGATTTCCCGTGGCTATCGCGTAAAGTATGCCTGCGCCAATTATTGCTCCTATGCACTGAAAAACAACGTAGAACACCGTGTCTTTTACGCTTAGTCTTCCAGCAACAAACATCGATATTGAAATTGCAGGATTTATATGACAACCTGAAACGCCGCCTATAGTGTAAACCATAACCAACACAGCAAGACCGAAAGCAAAAGCTATCCCCAGGTTTCCAACGCCGACAATTCCCGTTTTTCCAACGTAATAACTCGCAATAACTGCACTGCCGCAGCCCATCAGCACTAGCACCATAGTTCCAATCAGTTCAGCGAGGTATTTTTTTATAGGCTCAACTTGAGGTGTTGCCGGTGACGTGTTTGTTATTTCTGTCAATTTTTTTTCTACTTCGCCCATTCTTTATTTCTCCTTTTTCAGGTTTAGCTCTCTGTTTTCTAAGTTAGCGCTTATAATTGTTTCCATGAAGAAGAACAGATTAAAGGTTCTCGTTTGCTGAAATATCCATCATCAAAAATCCCGAAACCATCTTGGGGTAAAAATCCGTGCTTTTTTCAGGCAAAAGCTCATGTTGCTGCGCTATCTCAGCGACTGTTTGCGCATTTATTGGGTTAACCAGAAATGCAATGCTGGCTTCTCCACGGTTAACTTTATCCACCGCCGCTTTTGTCCCGCGAACGTAGAGGATGTGTTCATCAATGTTTAATTCGCCTGTTTTGAGGATAAATTTGAAAACGATGTCTCGGAGGATGACGACGTCGAAAATTTTTGTTTCTTTAGAAACTTTCGAGTTCACAAAATCATAAACGGTTTTGTCATGTTTCAAGGATAAACCGTAAGCTTTCGAGCCCTCATAAATGCAGAAAGCATGCTGGTTGACATTGGTTTTCAAAAAGTTCTCTATGGCTTCCACATCTGGGTCAATTTCTGAAATGTCAAAGAAGCGTTTGAATCCCTGCAAGGCATCTGTAGTTAGCTTAAATTCTTTGAGGAGTCTGTGTGTTGGTAAAACAACCAGTCCTTCCTCTTGAACGGGCACCATGTAGCTCATGTGGAAATTAAACGCTGAATCCAATGTCCAATTTCCTTTGCTTCGCATTTCATCTCGGTAAGTTAATGCGCTCTCGTACCTGTGGTGTCCATCGGTTATCACCATGGGTTTGCCGATTAGGTCTGCCTGCAACTGCTTTATTTTTTCTGGATCAGTAACTCTCCAGACGGTGTGTTTAACTTGCAGTGAGTCGGTAACTTGGATTATCGGTTTAGTTTTCGCTACTTCCTGCAGGAAAACGATTGTTTTTCTTTCCGGGTCAGAATAAATTAGAAACACGGGTTCGAGGTCTTTTTGGACGGTGCGCAGCATGTTTAATCGGTCGGCTTTGGGCGCTTTGTACGTTCTTTCATGGGGAAACACCATGTTTTCGCTATAATCATAAAGGCGTAGGGCAGCAATTAACCCTGTACGCTCGTATCCTTTACCGTCTAAGGTGAATTCTTGTCGTGAAACATAAACTGCGGGTTCATTTTCCTTAGCTAATATTCCTTCTTTTAGCCACTGCAAAATCCGCTGCTGTGCCATTTGATACTTGTTTTCTTCCATCGGCAGAATCAATCGGCAAAAGTTGTAGGGTGATTTTTGGTAGTATTCTTTTTGCTGTTCCGCGTCTATTTTATCGTACGGTTGAGTTATGAGTTTCTCTGGATTACCTGCTTTTTGCGTGTACAAAACGGCTTTGAAGGCTCTAATTTCAACCAACGTTTCAGCCCACAGTTGTTTTTTCAAGCGCTTCTATAACAGCTTTAGCTATTTGTACACTTGCCTTAAACTGCGCTTCATTTGTTTGGGCACCGATATGGGGCGTAGCAATCACGTTGTTTAATGTTAATAATTTGCTGTTTTTCGGCGGTTCTTCCTCAAAAACATCCAATGCGGCGCCTTTAACCTTCCCTGACAGTAATGCTTGGTATAGCGCTTCTTGGTCTACTACTCCGCCGCGGGAACAGTCAATCAGCATTACGCCGTCTTTCATCATGTTAAACTCTTTCGTGGAAATCAAGTGGTGGGTATGAGGTGTTAGGGGCACGTGGATGGTGATAAAGTCTGCATGTGGCAGCATTTCAGTTAGGGACACAAAGCGGTCATAGACGCATTCTTCAACGGGAAGCACTTCCATGCCCAATGACATGGCTAGGCGTTCCACTGTTTTTCCAATGTAGCCGCATCCGATGACGCCCAGCGTTTTGCCGTTGACTTCCGTGCCAATTAATTTTTCTTTTTCCCATTTGCCCTCACGCAAACTCTCCGTTCCCTGCACGATGTTTCTTGCAAGCGCCAGCAAGTGACCGATTGTTAATTCTGCAACGCTCATGTAGGACACGTGGGGCGTGTTCACCAAGGCGATGCCGAGGGTTTTGGCTTTTTCAAAGTCAACGTTGTCTAAGCCTTCACCTGCGCGCCCGATCACTTTGAGTTTTTTCGCGTTATCTAAAAGTTCTCCTTTAACTTTGGTTGCTGACCTGACAATTAACACGTCGTAGTCCACTATTATTTTTGGGAGATCGGTCTTCGGCGTGTCCCATGCCCGGGTTACTTGATAGCCTTTATCTTCGAGAAGTTTTATGCCTTCTTCGAATATTTTGTCGCTTATGAGGATTTTGATTGTCATGTTAATCCCCAAATAGAATCAATTAAGCCTATGACTTCTCTGATTCCCTGCAGGTTCCATTCTCCCATGTGCCCGATGCGGAAGGTTTTCTCAGCTAGTTTGCCGTAACCGTTCGATATCATGTAGCCCTTCTCGCCGAGTTTTTGGTTGAGTTCCTTAAAGTTTTTGCCCAAAGTGTTTTTTATGCAGCTAACAGTTATTGATTCGTAGCCTGGTTCGGGGAATATCTCAAAATGTTTTTTCGCCCACTGCTGTGTATATTGAGCCATTTCCAGGTGGCGCTGGTACACTTTGTCATAGGTTTCTTCCAGTAAAAGGTCCATGCGTTTATTCAAAGCGTAAATTAAAGGTATGCATGGGGTGAAGGGGGTTTGGTGTTTTTTCTCAAACTCGAAGATTTCAACCATATCCGTGTATGTGCCTCTGTTCGGAACTTGCCGTGCTCTCTCGATTGCGCGGTCGTTAACTAATGCAACCGTTAATCCTGGCGGCAGAGCAAAGCATTTTTGGGTTGAAGCAAAAATGACGTCGCAGCCGATTTCCTGGGGCAGGGTTTTGTCTCCCGCCATTGAGGAAACCGCGTCGATTGCGTAGATTACGTTTGGGTATTTTTTGCGTACGAGTTTGCCTATTTCGCTTATTGGGTTTCTAACGCCCGTGGAGGACTCGTTGTGGCAAACCGTTAATGTGTCATATTCGCCGCTGTCAAGTTTTTCAGCTATCATTTCCGGTTTGACAGCTTTGCCCCACTCAACCTCCAAGAAATCAGTGTTTTTGCCGCATGCACGCAGGGTTTCAGCGCATCGCTGCGAGAAAGCGCCGTTTACGCATGCGAGGGCTTTCTGTTTAACTATGCTTCTGCCGACTATGTCAAACCACAGTGTGCCTGACGAAGTTGTAACCGTCGGCTTGACGTCTTCGGGTAACTCGAAGTACCTGCTTAGTTTAGCGGTTAATCCGCCGTATAGGTCTGAGAATTCTTTATCCCTGTGACCAATAAGAAGATGAGTTTGCTCATTGAGTATTTCTTGGCTGACTTCTGTGGGGCCAGGAATCAAGAGTTTCTTGTGCATGCCTGAAACCTTCCAGCATGAAGGTTTAACATTTAAAATATAAGTGTTACGTGCGGTAAACCCCGTCTTACGTTTCAATAGCTCCCGAACTCCGGCGCGTTCGACGCTGAATCAGCAATTAGATGCAACTTATTCTTATTTTGGAATATGTCGAGATTTGGAGTTTACTAATAAATACTATGACTTAATCAGTGTTCTGTAGAGGAAGCGAGAAGGCGTCAATATGCTAAAAAAAGAGGCAATTCCATATTTCGTACTTCTTTTAATGGGCACAATAGATTGCTTAACCACCGTTATCGGCGTTCTATACTCTGGAGCCGTCGAGTTAAACCCCTTTATGGCGGGTATAGTTAGCACAAACATCGGAGCCTTTTTAGTCGTCAAAATTGCAGCCACCGTACTCATAGCTTCCACACTCTTTTTGGCAAACAAAACTTTGAGGAAAACCCAGAACAAAAACAGCAGATCCTTCAAATTGTCTAACAAGCTGGTAAAAGTTGCTTACGTCGGCATCATGGCATTTATGTTCATAGTAGTTGCAAACAACTTCTTAGTTCTCTTCAGGTAAGCAAAAGATAAGGCAAAATTTAACTTTGGCTCCAGTTAACTCCGTGATTTAGAATACGGATTAGTAAAACATAAATAAAATATCAAGCGTATTTACAGTTAATATTCAGAGTTGAAAAATTAAGAAACGCTTAACTGTTTCACTCTTAATACTATGTGGTTGAGAGAGGAAAATGAAATTTAGCCTATTCGGTAAACCCAAACAACAAGCCGACCCCGAAAATGCAGCCGCGCCTTCAGAAGAACCCGCAGAAGAAATGACTTCCGTCTCCGAAGAACCTAAACAAGAAGCAACCGCGCCTACACAAGAAGCGGCGGTGGAGCCGGCTCAAGAAGCAAAACAAGAAGCTGCTGAAACCATCACCAAGACCTACCTTAAAGCCATGCCTCTCAAAGAACTTGCTGACGTTGAGACAGTAAAAAACGAAGTTAAAAACGGAAACATCGTCATTTTACGGGTCACACCTCTTGCGAACAAAAACATCGACGACGTAAAGACCGCTGTCAACCAACTCTACGAATTCGCTGAATCCGTGGGAGGCGACATTGCACGTTTGGGGGAAGAGCGAGTGGTTATTTGCCCAAAAAATATCCGGATTTGGCGTGAAAAAACGCCGGTTTCCGATGAGTCAGTTTCTAATGGGGCTTTACCTACAGCAGCCTAAAAGTTTCCAGTATTGCTGGAACAACGGTGTTTATGCCTACTTTGCTATCCATGTAGTTGGCGAAGTTCATGGTTTTCTGTTTTTCCCCGTGGACAACAAAGATTCGTTCGGGTTTGGGTGTGAGATGAGTTAAGTAGTTGACTAGTTGCCGTCTGTCGGAATGACCTGAGAAGCCTTCGATTGAATTGTTCTGCATTTTAACCTGCAGCGCCGCCATTTTGCCTTCGTTATCCATCATGGTGACTTCGCCCACGCCTTTCTGAACTCTTCTACCCATGGTGCCTTCGATTTGGTAGCTGACAAAAATTATTGTGTTGCGTTCGTCGCCTGCCCAGTTCTTGAAGTACTCTATTACGGGTCCACCCTCAAGCATGCCTGAAGTTGCCAAAACAATGCATGGTTCTCCTTCTATGATGCTTTGGCGTACGCTTGGATGCTCCACGATGGTGAAGTAGTCGCTTTGGAACGGGTTGATTCCCTCGTGTAGGATGCTGTGGCGGACTTCTCTGCCTAGGTATTCTGGGTAGGCTGTGTGGATGGCTGTTGCTTCGCTGATCATGCCTTCGATGAAGACGGGTGCTTCTTTCATGAGGCCGCGTTTCATGTAGCCGTCGATGATTAGCATGATTTCTTGGGCTCTGCCGACTGCTGGTACTGGGATTAGGACTTTGCCTTTGCGTTCCAAAGTCTGATTTATGACGCGTGTCATGGCTTCTTCGGCTTCAACCCTCGAAGGCATAACATCATCCGACCCACCATAAGTGCTCTCAGTAATCACCGTCTCAATACGCGGAAACTCCGTCGCCGCAGCCTCCAACAGCATCGTCCGGGCAAACTTGTAGTCACTTGTATAAACAATGTTATGTAAGCCTTCGCCGATGTGCAAGTGAATCATAGCACCGCCCAAAATGTGGCCCGAATTATGGAGCGTCAAACGAATATCAGGCGCAATGTCAGTAACAACCCCGTACCTCAGCGGAATCGTGTGCAAAACGCATTCGCGAACATCTTTTTGGTCATAATGCGGAGTTACACCCTGCTTGCCTGCTACATCCAAATAATCCAGCTGAAGCATAGTCATCAAATTCGAGGTTGGTCCAGTACAGTAAATAGGGCCATCATAACCGTACTTGTACAGGAAAGGCGCTAAGCCACAGTGGTCAAGGTGGGCGTGGCTAATAACCACAGCATCCAACGAATCAATCTGGAATTCTGGGCAATCAAACCTTGGAAACGCTTCAAAAGGCCGATTTGAACCCGGATTAATGCCGCAGTCCAACAGTACACTGCTTTCTCGAGTTTTAATAAGAAAAGCTGAACGACCAACTTCTTGCGCGCCGCCCAAAACCGTCATGCGTAAGTCGCCGACCTCGTAAGTTTTGGGTCTAAATATTCTCTCGCCGACGGTTCGGAGGATTCGTTCCCTCTCTTTGCTTTCAGAATGCAGGTAATGGCGCATGTGAGTAACAATCTTGGATTTAATCGGTGGGCTACGCAGAACATGCGGGCGCCACTTTGTTTTCTTTATAATTTCCTGCAAAACCGTTCCATTTCTTCCAATCACCAAGCCGGGCTTTTTGGTTTCAATTATTATTTCGCCGAGGCTGGGGTCAAAGTTTATATCCGTAAGTTCAGCTTCAGGATCGATTAGTTCCCTTGCGATTTTTTCTGCCTCAACCTCCGGCATCCTCACCGAGGGATCAGGGCGTATAACTATTCTTTTGCGGATTACACCTACAATTTCAGCCACTATGCTGCTTTGGTCAACCAAAATCTCGGGTTTTTTAGTGTAAACTGCAAGCATCGGCCCTTCATATTCGATTCTGGTTACCTCTGCTTCTCTTGGAACCTTCTCCAAAATGTATTGGCTGATTTCTATTTTTTCTCTATCTTTTTCTTGTGTTCGCGCCACAGATTTTAGCTTCCTGCCTTAAGAAGTTCGTTTTTTTCGTCTGCTGATAATTCGCGGTAACCGTTCTTGTCGATTACGGTGATGTTGTAATTGTTGCCGCTTGCGACATCCCGCTTCATAGCTGCGTTGAC
>Ga0187891_1002070_pt1 | contig 15825 bp, 9 predicted proteins | sample June2016WEW_21_4_FD_132990 | JGI IMG/M metagenome (GOLD analysis project Ga0187891, IMG submission 132990) | Peatland microbial communities from SPRUCE experiment site at the Marcell Experimental Forest, Minnesota, USA - June2016WEW_21_40 | ecosystem: Environmental > Terrestrial > Soil > Wetlands... | reverse complement strand
AGCTGCCTCTTCCAAATCAAGCATTTTTGCTTGGTTTTCTCTAACTTGCTCGCTTGCCTTGATGATTTGCTGCTGCGTGTTCTTCCGCATTTCTTTGAGGTTTTCGCTTCTAAGCAGCTTAAATTGGCTTTTGCTGTTCTGGATTGCTTGCTGAAGCGTTTCTGTTTCCTCAAGCAGCAGTTTAATCAGTGATTCTGTGGATTGGTTTTGGGCGATTTGATGTTCAAGGCTTAACCGTTCATCAAAAGCTGTCTTTGCTTCTTTTTTTAGCGTTTCCTGCTGGTTCTGTTGACTGTTTAGCTGGTTGGTTATTGCTTGCTTATCCCCTTCGATTTTGCTTATTGTGTCTTGGTTTTTGTTGAGGTTCAACTGTAGGCTTTTAACTATGCTTTCTCGTCTTTCAACTTCTGCCCAAGTTAATTCTCGATCCAAAAATCTCCGCTTAATTTGAAGCTGCTTTTTCTCCTGATACTTATCGTATTGTTCACGCCAGTAATTGAGCGTTTGCTGGGCTGACTCTAAAAGTTTGCTTACGGATTCTTCTTGCGTGAGAATTCGCATAAGCTTCGTTTTTGCCTGCAGAACGTTTTCGCGGAAAGGTTCCAAGCCGACTGCTTCTTCAACCATGCGTAGTTTCTCCGTGTTGCTTAGAACCGTGAATTGTTCAACCATGTTCTGATGCATGATGATTAGCATGTTGTCGGGGTCAACGCCGAATCTGCCGAGTAATCGTTCAACATCTTGTTTGCCGACAGCTCGGTTTTCAAGCTCAAACCCGTATTTGCCGTCACGTCGTAAAACACGGGTTAAGAAAAGTTGGTCTTTTTGGTATTTCGCTACTGGACGTTTGTTTCCTTGTTTGCTGTTATCTAAAATAAGCGTTACCCTCGCCTGGTCATGTCCCCACCTGATTAAATCGCTGAGTTTTCTTGAGCGTTCGGTATATGACTGCCCCAAACCAACAGATATTGCCAGCAGCAGAGAGGATTTTCCTGCCCCGTTGGGTCCACCGATCACGTTCACGCCTTGCTTAAGCGGTACCCTTGCATACTCGTAACTCATGAAATTTTCAAGTATAACTTCTTGAATTAACATAAAGCTTTCTTAGCCTCTACGTAGGAGCGTTCACATCTAAGGAAAAGCGCCTTATTAAAACAATTTGACATCTTTATGGCGAATGCCCTCATGAAAATGCATGATTAAGTCATTCAATTTTCAGCGTTTTAATGATGCAAACAAGCCAGCATTGCTTCGTCTGTAAATGATTGCGTGGTTTGCCTACGTTTTTGACGGTGGAAAAGGATCTGTCGCGTTTTTTTTGGTTTTATGGCTTTTCGTTTTCTGCTGAACCTTATGTAATTCCTAAAGAAGACGTACAAAAGATTATGCCGAAGAAAACTATTATTTCTGTTATGGCGGTGGAGGAGTTTACCCGCTCAGAGCCACTTAACCAAAATACTTGTTCCTCGGGGTTTGCATTCCCCCTTTCTCCTCAATTCGGGTCAAGCGGCTCTGTAACCTCCATCGAAAATTTTAACTTAAGATTTAACCATGAATATTGATGAGCTCTGCAGCAAAGTCGGTCAAATATAAAATTTATAACGCTAAGAGGCTAAAATGGCAACATAACATTTTAAATCTTCTTTGTCAACAAAAGAAACTATTTTCAAACCAGAGCCTTCAAGAACATCCATGAATGCATTGACCGAAAAAACCTTCTTCAACCCGGTCACCACAACCCTGGCGCCGAGTTTGGCAACCCGTTTTAACTCGTTTAACGTTTCCGAGGGCTCTGGCATGTTCTGAAGCACGGTGAATGCAAAAGCAGCGTCAAAAAATGCTTCCCTGAAAGGTAAATGGTCGGCGTCAGCCTGCAAAACATGTACATTCTGAAAGACGTGCGCTTGTTCTTTAGCTTTAAGCAATAGCATGCCTGAAACATCAACTCCAACCAGCACCTTTGCCTTTGATGCCGCATAGCTGAAAAACAAACCTGAGCCACATCCAACATCCAAAACAGCGCAGTCGGCTACGTCTATGTTTTCCAGTGCTGCCATGTATTTTGTTTTCTGTTCTTGAGCATATCGCTCTTCATACATTTCAGCCGTTAAATCATAACGCTGCATTACCCTGCGCTTATCTTTCCAGCCTGTCACTTCCGGGTTCCTTCAAGAAATCTTATCTACCCAAACCCCGACTAAAATAGTTGGCTGAAAACAAATTGCAACATCAACCAAACAAAATCTCTGTCCTCACAGAACCAACGCTTGCGGAAGCTGCCGCTTTGATTGAAAAAGCCTTCGCAAAAAGAAGAACCCTTATTGTTACGGGCGCATGCGAAGTTAGCTATGCTGGCAGGGCAAGTTCAACTCTTGAACTTGGCGAACGCATCTTAATCATCAAATCGGACGGCTCGCTTCTTGTCCACCGCCCAGTCGGCTATGAACCAGTCAACTGGCAACCCGCAGGCAGCATCTTCCACGTCCAAGTTAAAGACGACACGCTGGAAGTTCATGGCGTTCGGCAGAAGCCACGTGAAAACGTCCGAGTAACCTTCGACAGAGTCTATATGGTTTCGGCGTTTGACCTGTCAGATTCAGGAGATTTTCTTTTACACGCAAGCGAAGACGACATGCATCGTGCGATTCTTCTGAAGCCTGAACTTCTTGAAGAGGGTTTCAAGCCGATTAGCTGGGAGAAAAAAGTTGAGCCAGGCTTCGTGGACATCTACGGGGAAGACAAAAACGGCAAACTCGTCATAGTTGAAGTTAAACGCAAAACCGCGTCGAAAGAGGCTGCGCTGCAGTTGGCGAAGTACATTGAACCCATCAAAGCCAAAGTTAACCGTGAAGTCCGCGCGGTGCTGGTTGCCCCCAGCCTCGGCAAGGACGTGCAGAGAATGCTGGTTACGCTTGGATTGGAGTACAAGATGCTTGACCCGAAAACCTGCGCTGAGGTTCTCAAGAAAAGTGAAAACAAAAAGCTGGAAACATTCTTCAACCAAAAAGAACAGTAACTTCTGTCCCGATGAACGTTCTTATTGCATGAAAATTACGGAAAAGTGCAGCGATCTTCCCTACTTAGCCAGCTTCAAAAACAAGCCGTTGCATGCTGGTAACAGAAGATGATTTTTATTAAAGGCACTAAGAAAAATGATGGTAGTTACTCTTTGAGCTTGTTGTTTTCCGGAACGAAGACTGCTGCCGCGACGGTTGTTGTCCATAAGCCGTTTTTGTCTCCTGCCGTCGACTGGGTTATGTTGGCTGTTTTGATGATTAGCCCTGTGGTTTTGAAGAGTTGTTTGCGTTCGTCCCATGCGGTTTCGGGGTCAAATTGGATGCCCATGGTTGTTGCAAGCATCGTCGCCGCTAAGTCTTCTGCGTAGTCGCCTGCTGACTCGTCGGTTTGACCGTAAGAGTGGTGTTCTGAGAGGTAGCCGTACTGGTTTTTACCCGAGGGAATAGCGACGCCGATGGATGACGCGACAAGCCTGTGCGGTTCGTTGGTGGAGTTTCGTGCGATGACGACGAATGTGATTTCGCCTGGCTGCACGAGTTTCAAGCCTTTTTCTCTTGTAAGCTGTTCGCATCCGGGCGGTACAATGCTTGAAACGCTAACCAAGTTGCACATCTGTATGCCTGCGTCTCTTAGGGCTAATTCAAAAGATTGGAGCTGCTCTTTATGTTTGCCAACTCCCTTTGTAAAAAAGAAGTATCTAGGTATCATGTTAGTGTCGGAAAATATGAATTGCAGAATGCATTAATTAGCCTTTTGTTTCCAAATAATGCTGGCGCTATCTCTTTCCGCATTTTTTCCCTTTTCAAATTGCCCTAACGAAGCTTCCTTATGTGCATGTTGCAACGAAAAAGGGTTGGGATTAGGCTATAGCCATTTTTGTTTGGAAATCTAGCGATAATACGGCTGCACGGTGAAGAAAATTTTTTAGTTGCACTTCGAAGGTTCAAAACATGAATAAAAATGTGTTTTTGTTGATCGTGCGATTAGACGTTGGCAACTGACCCTTCGTTCATGCGAGTTTCGATGAATTCAGCAACTTTTTGCTCGGTAAATTCTCTTTCGTTTTCTTGCAACTGCAACTGCTCTTTTATCGTGTTTAGAAGTTTTTCGATGTCAACGGGTTTAATCAGGTATGCGTCGGCGTTCTTGTTTACGGCGGCAACCGCGTTCTGCATTGACGGGAAACCTGTCACCATTATCTTTCGGGTTCTTGGGACAGCATCTTTCATCAGCTTTAAAAGTTCCACGCCTTCGATATCGGGCAGTCGGATGTCTAAGAGCGCCACGTTATATGAGGTTTCCTCTGTTCTTTTGATTGCTTCTGTTCCGGTGGTTGCTGTGTCTACGATGTAACCTTCTTCTTCCAGGATTGCTTTCATGGTGTTTCTTATGTTTTCGTCGTCGTCGACAACAAGGATTCTTGCATGTTTATCCATGTTTTTTCACCTACAAATTCTGTTTTCAGTTTAACTGGCAAAGTTATTGTGAATGTGGTTCCCTTGTTCACTGCTGTTTTCACCGTTATGGTGCCTCTATGCGATTCAACTATGCGTTTGCATATAGCTAAGCCAAAGCCCATGCCTTGCGCTTTAGTTGTGACCAGCGGCGAGAAAATCTTGGGTAAAACATCTTCAGGTATTCCTATGCCCGTGTCGGCGAAGGCAATTTCTACTTTTCCTCTTGTCTGGCGGCTTGTGATTTCAAGTGTTCCCTTCTCTGGCATAGCGTCTATCGCATTCTTGATAAGGTTTATGAAAACACGCATCATCTTGTCAGCGTCAACCCTAAACCAGGTCTCTCCAAGAACTCGGTTCACGATTTGTATCCTGTCTGGAACCTGAATCATCTGGATTGCCTCGTTTAATAGTTCATTTGGCTCGCTTTCTGTGAGTTCAAGGTGCATCTCTCTGGAGTAGTCTAACAGGTCGTTGATGATTTTGTTTGAGTGGTCGATGGCTTTATCGATGATTTTAAGCATCTCTTTAGCTTGCTCTTCAGAGATTGTTGTGCCCTTCTTTTTCAAATATTAGGCAGCGTTTTTGATGCCTGACAGCGGGTTACGCAAGTCGTGACCGACCATTCCAGCCAATTCGCCGATAGCCGCCAACCGTTCAGACTTGACAAGCTGGGCTTGAGCCTGCTCCAGCAGCACCGTTCTTTCTTTGACCAAGCTTTCAAGATGCATAGAATATTGTTCAAGTTTTTCCTTCAGCTTTTTGCTTTCCGTAATATCGGTTTCTATGCCGAGAATTGCTGGTTCTCCGTTGTAATCGATTAATTTTGTAGAGTTGATTACGTCTTTAGTTTGTCCTTTCTTTGAGATTAACTTGTATTCGTATGGACGAATTTCCTCGCCTTTCAAGTGTTTGATAAATAGCGACTTGATCTTTTCTTTAGATTCTGGCGCAACTAAATCCATGAAGTTGAACTCTTGAGCGTAGAATTCTTCTTTCGTGTATCCTGTAGCCTTCTCGGCTTCTGCGTTGGCGTAGACAACTTTTCCTTTCTGATTGATGAAAATAATGTTCGGAGATTGCTCAGCAAGGTTGCGGAACTTCTCTTCTGAGTTTCTGAGGAAGGTTTCGGTTCTCTTGCGTTCGGTGATGTTGTTTGCGTAAATATTTACGTAGCCTTCCATGATGACGGGTGCAAACAAAAGTGAAAATGTCTTAGCTTCAAATGTCATTTCAACTTCATTCTTCTTATTCGATGCTAAGGCGTCGGCAACAACCTGACTAATAAGCTCAGGTGCATGTTCGCCAACCTTGCTCTTCCATACAGTCAGCAAAGTATCGCTGGCTTGGTTGCAATATAGAATTGTGCCTTTTCCGTCTATGCGAAATATCGGATTAGGATTCTCCGAAGGAAACCTTGATAGGCTTTCAATTTCGCGTTCTTGTTGCTTACGTTCGGTTATTGGCAGCACAAGCTCTAATGCGGCTTTCACGTTTCCGTCTTTGTCTTTGATCGGCGTGGCGATGAGCTGTGTCCAGATGGTGGAGCCTTTTTCTCGGTCGAAAACCGTGAATTCGCGAGAGTCGAATTCTTTGCCCTCGAAGACCTTTTTTACGCCGCATTCAGGGCAAACGGTGTCTAAGTAGTTGTAAGTGGCGTAGCATGTTCTGCCTTCTAAGTCTGGTATGCCTCTAAGCTGTTTCATGACCTTATTGGTCCAGAGAATGCGGTAGTCTTTGCCGATTACGGTGAGTCCAGCGCCTATGCTTTCTGTTATATTTTCCAGTTTTTCGGTTTCCTGTCGCAGTTCGTTCTCCATTTTTTTGCGCAAAGTGATGTCTGAAACTAGGGCAAGAGTGCCTAAGCAGCTTCCTTCGTCATCTCTGATCTGAGCGGCGGCAATGCTTATGTTGACGCTGGAACCATCTTTGCGCCTGAATTCATGTTCAAAGTTTCCGTTCATCCCTTGCTTGAACTGGGACAGATAACGCATGGGTTTTTCAGCTTCAGTTTTGAATAGAAAATCGAGTATGCTTTTCCCAATCATTTCGCTTTCCGTGTATCCTAACATTTGTGCCATGTGAGGGTTGACAAACACTGTGTTAAAATTGTTGTCTACGGCCCATATACCCTCCTGCGCAAGCTCAACTAATTGACGATACCCCGCTTCACTATCCATCAAAGCTTTTTGCACTTTTCTGATTTCGGTAATGTCATGGAAAACGCAGTGCAGGAGCATTTTCCCCGTTAATTCAACAACTCTGGTGGTTACCAAAACATCTCTAATCTCACCGTTTTTTGTACGATGCCTAGTCTCAAACTCTCCTCCTCTCTCACTTATCAATCTGGCAGCGTGAGCGCTTGTCTCATCTGGTGTCTCCTCTGCTTGAAAATCTTGAACGCGTAGTTTTGAAAATTCTTCTCTGGAATAGCCCAGTTGGATGTGGGTAGCATCATTGAACTCGACAACCTTTAAAGTTTGAGGGTCGATAACCAAGACGCCTAAAGGTGTCTGATTAAAAAGGGCATGATAACGTTGTTCTGCATCGCTAAGTTTCAGGTTCATAAGCTTGCGTTCAGTTATGTCTCTTATTATGGTTTGATAGCCAATAACTTTACCGTTTAGCCATACGGGGTTACTGTTGTACTCGATACTTTTTTTTCCGATTGGTGTCATCATCTCGATTTCGTTATGAGTTGAGTTTCCCGCGGCGATGCTCTTTAGACCAGCGACCATTTTTTGCGCGTATTCTGCTGGAACAAGCTTGAATATGCTGTTTCCAAGCATTTCATTTTCTTTAAAACCGAATTTTAGGATAGCTTTATTCACTGAAGTTATTTTTCCAGTCAAATCAAACGTAACGATAACGTCTGGTGCATTTTCGAAGAGGTTCTTGTACTTCTCTTCTGAGAATTTGATTCTCTCCTCTGTTTTCTTTTTTTGTTCTGTGACGTCGTGTAAAATAACCAAGACGACGTTTTTGTTTGCGTACCAGATTTTTTTTCCTTTTAATTCAAAGGACTTGATTTCGCCGTTTTTGGCGATTGCTTCAACTTCGTAGGGCGGTACGTCAATACCATTAATCCTTTGCTCAAAGTTTTTTAAAATTATAGCCTTGTTTTCTTGGTCAAGAAAGTCTGAATCCATTACTTTTTTTCCAACCAGTTCTTGCTCACTGAATCCAAGGACTTGGGTCATGGCTTGGTTGACTGCTAAGAAGACCCCTTTTTCATCTACGACGCACAATGGATCGGCGATTAGATTCGATAGGGCAGAGAAATTTTCTTTAAGTTTGCTGTTCTTGTTGTTCTCCCGCATCTATCAAAACCTCCATTTTTCCGATTTTTTCCGTGTCTTGGTAGCCAAGCTTCATCAGCTCAACGTATTTTGTAAAAGTCAAATCTTGGGCAAGCCCACATGGCTTGTCCAGTTTGCGCAGGCGCGCGACTCTTTCATGCAGATTCTTCATGATTAATATCTCTAGTTGTCGGGCTCCTAAACCGAAAATCCGATGCAGCGCGTTCGAAAAACCATCCAGTTTATTGGGTATTTCTTGTTTTCTAATGTTGAAGAGTTCTTCGAGGTGAATGTAGATTGAAGCTTTCCCAGCTTCGCCGAGGCCAGCCAATCCTTCGTCTATGGCGTCTAGTAGAAGTTGATCAAAATTCTCGTACTCACTCAGTTTTGCCAACTGGCTTTTTCCTCGTTTGTCTTCGGCAATCGGCTATTATTTTTGGAAACATGGTTAAGTTCAGCCAAAAATATACTAAAACGTTATGAACTGTCAATATGAATCAGAAATAAGATTCAGTTGAAATTAAGAACTAAGCCGCTATGTGCTTTTAAGGAAAGGCTAATATGCCCTTATACCGAACTAGCTGTAGTTGTCCGTACACTGAGGCTGAAAAAAGTATAAACAAATATGCGGGTCTTATTCCCATTGCTGTCATAGCGTTGTTATTAGTTATTGAGCTTGCTTTGGGCTTGAGAGGTCACTACGTTTTTAACCCACTTTACCTGAAGATCGGACTCAATGTCGTACTTGTGGCAGTTATCTGTTCTGTTGTGGCTTATCTTTCGGCGAAAGGTTACTTGCTTACGGGTTCTCTAACGCTTCTGATTATCACGGTGGCGTTTGTCTATATTTCTATTGTAAGCGCAGTAATAGGGTGGCTAGGAAATTTTTCAGCGAATTGGGGAGTAACCTTAAACGGTCTTGATTTGCTTTTGTTTTCGGCTTTGCAGCTTTTTGCTTCATTTCAGGCTTCTTTCCGTTCCGTAGCCATCGGTTCTGAGCATCGAAGCCTCAGGTTGACGTTAGCCTGCGTAGCCGCAGTTTTCCTAAGCGGATTACTATCTTTGTTGACCGTGCTTAAGGTTTTTCCAACTTTTTTTGTTAACGGAAAAGGCGTGACTTTAACCGATCAAATAGTTTTCTCCACTGTAGTTCTTCTCTTTTCTTTAAGCAGTGTGCTTTTTCTACGGCAGTACTTTAGGTCAAAATCAAACGTGCTGTACTGGTACGCTTTAGCTTTGGTGCTTGACGCGGTTGGCGCGTTCGGGGTCACTTTGCAGATTCGATTTAGCGATATTGTGGTTTGGACGGGGAGAGTTGGTCTTTACGGTGCAACAGTTTACTTCTTAATTGCCCTGTTAAGCTCAAGAAAAGACAATAATTAGCTTGAGAAATTTCCTCTTGACATTAACTTTGGGTTTTTTCAAGTATCAAAACTTGAATATCCTTAAATGCGTGACTGATGAAATTTAGTTATGGCTAGCGACGTTTTGGCAAGCGGTTGGGCAAAGGTTCTTGGCGGCGACCGTAAGCAGTTTGACATGTTTTTTGACAGGATGCTAGATGGTTTTGCTTATCACAAAATTGTTGTTGACAAGGCGGGGAAGCCTGTTGATTATGTTTTTCTTGAGGTTAATCATGCCTTTGAAAAAATGACTGGACTCAAACTAGCGCATATTATTGGCAAAAAAGTTACGGAGGTTGTCTCCGGTTTTGAGAAGGATGTTGCCGATTGGATAGATGTTTATGGCCGGGTTGCTTTAACGGGTGAGCCGACTCAATTTGAGACTTATTCCGCGCCTGTTGGTAAATGGTTGAATATTGAGGCTTATTGTCCAGAGAAGGGCCATTTCGTTGCTTTATACGAGGATATTACCGAGCGCAAAAAAGCAGAAGAAGCTCTCAGAAACAGTGAAGAAAACTACAGTCATCTTCTGCAGTATGCGCCCACCGCCATCTACGAGATAGACTACAAGGGTCCGCGGTTTAAGAGCGTCAACGACGCCACGCTTCAAATGACGGGTTACTCCAGGGAAGAACTGCTCTCCATGAATCCTAATGACCTCTTAGATTCTGAAAGCAGGGAACGTTTTCAAGAAAGAATTCGGAAAGGGCTAGCTGGAGAGAAAATAGACGATAACGTTGAGTTTAAAGCTGTGGTTAAGGGTGGACGCGAACTATGGGTTACTCTCAATGTTAAGCCCACTTTCAAAAACGGTAAACTCGACGGTGCACTAGTTGTAGGATACGACATCACCGAGCGCAAAAAAGCTCAAGAAGAAATTGCAAGATTAGCTTCTTTTCCGACGATGAACCCCAACCCTATTCTTGAAATAGACCTTGAAGGTCACATCGAATACGTTAATGCTGCAGCAAAAGCGAAGTTCCCCGACCTTGAAACCTTGGGTTTAAAGCATCCTTTGTTTGCCGACTGGAAAAGTGTGGTCAAAAAATTCGAAGAGAAATCGGTAAACAACTTTGTTAGCGAAGTTAAAGTTGGCGAGGACTGGTACCTTCAACAATACTATAAGATGCCGAAAACTCAATGTATTCGTAGCTATGCGCTAAACATTACTGATCGTAAGAAAGCTGAATCTGAACGCGAAATCACGGTTGAGTTCCTAAAAATCACAAACACCTGTACTGACACCCGTGGATTAGTTAAGGCAACCTTGGGTTTCTTCCAGAAACAGTCTGGTTGTGAAGCAGTTGGTATCAGGCTCAAAGAGGGGGATGATTATCCATATTATGAAACCAAAGGGTTCCCGCCTGAACATGTTCTGCTCGAGAATAAACTCTGCGCCAGAGACGATGCTGGATGTGAAATTCGTGACTTCAAAGGCGACCCAGTTATCGAATGCATGTGCGGAAATATTTTGTGCGGAAGATTTGATCCTTCAAAAAAGTTTTTCACTGAAAAAGGAAGTTTTTGGGCAAACGATACCACCCGTCTTATTGCTACAACAACCGATGCAGACCGCCAAGCGAACACGCGCAACCATTGCAACGGCGAAGGGTACGAGTCAGTGGCCTTGCTTGCATTGAAAGTTGGAGATACCAGGCTGGGGTTACTTCAGCTAAATGATAAGCGGAAGAACATGTTTACGCTTGAAACAATTCAGATGTGGGAAAGAGTAGCTGACCATTTAGCTTTAGCTTTGTCAAGGAATCTTGCTGACGAGGCATTGCGAAAAAGCGAGAACGAATACAGTTCTCTTTTCTCCAACATGATTGATGGTTTCGCTTACTGCAAAATGATATTTGATGAAAATAACAAGCCTGTTGACTTTGTTTATCTTCAAATTAATGATTCCTTCGAAAGAATAACTGGACTGAAAAGAGAAACCGTGGTTGGCAGAAAAGTTACGGAAGCTATACCTGGAACTGAAAAAGCTAATCCGGAATTGTTTGAAATTTACGGAAGAGTCGCCCTTACCTGTATGAAAGAAAAGTTTGAAATATTTTTCAAGCCTTTAAACAAGTGGCTATCTGTTTCTGTCTATTGCCCAATGAAAGGGTATTTCGCAGCTATATTCGAGGACATCACTGGGCGCAAGCAAAGTGAAGAAGCGTTACGTAAACTTAACCGTCACCTGAAAGCCGTCAGCAACAGTAACCAAGCTCTTATGCGCGCAACTGACGAGGCGGAATTCACGCAGGAAGTCTGTAATATAATCGTCAAAGACTGCGGGTACGCATTGGTGTGGGTCGGCTTCGCCGAACACGACCAAGATAAAACGGTGCGTCCAGTCGCTTTTGCCGGTTTCGACAAGGGCTACATTGATGCCTTAAATGTCACTTGGGACGGAAACTCGAAAAGAGGTCGTGGACCAACGGGCACGGTGATACGGACAGGAAAACCCTACATCTGCAGGAACATGCAAATCGACCCCAACTTTGAGCCTTGGCGACCGGAAGCCCTTAAAAGGGGCTACACCGCGTCCCTTGTTCTTCCCTTGCCTTCACTGGAAGGCGAAGCGTTTGGCGCACTAAACATTTACAGCAAGGAATCTGACCCATTCACTGATGAAGAAGTGAAGCTTCTAACGGAACTTGCAAACGACTTCTCCTATGGCATCGAGATGTTGAGGCTACGCGAGAAAAGAGAACAGGCTGAGGAAACAATGCGGAAGCAGGCTTCACTTATCGACCTTAGTCCAGACGCCATAATCGTTAGGACGTTTGAGGGCACTATTAATTTCTGGAGTAGGGGCGCAGAGAAACTGTACGGTTGGACAAAAGACGAAGCAATATGCCAAGTTACCAACACGCTGCTTATGACGGAATTTCCGAAACCGCTTAGAGAGATTGAAAAAATACTAAAGCAGGATGGCAAATGGACAGGTGAACTAGTCCACACATGCAAAGACGGCGGCAAAGTGGTTGTGCAAAGTTATCAATTGGCGAAATTTGGTGCGGCGGGTAAAATAGTGGAAATTTTGGAGTCAAATGTGGAAATCACCGAGCGGATAGAGATGCAGCGTAAGCTTGAGGAATCTTCTATTCTGGTTGAGGAATACGCTAATCAAATGGAGCAGCTTGCTAACCAAAGAGCAGAACAATTGAAGAATGCTGAGCGACTCGCTGCCATAGGCGCCACAGCAGGCATGGTTGGACATGACATCCGCAATCCGCTGCAGGCTATAACAAGCGATGTTTATTTAGCTAAAACAGAACTGGCTTCAATACCTGAAAGCGACGAGAAAAAGAATGCCATAGAAAGTCTTCAGGAGATTGAAAAGAACATTGATTACATTAACAAGATTGTGTCTGACCTTCAAGATTACACTAGAACTCTGAGACCTGTAGCTCGGGAAACCGACCTTCAAAAACTGTTAGACGAGTTGCTTGCGAAAAATGGAGCTCCAGAAAACATCAAAGTGAAAATCAAGATGCAAAAAGAAGCTGGCACCGTAATGGCTGACCCAGATATTTTAAAGCGCATTTTCGGCAATCTGGTAACTAACGCGGTTCAAGCCATGCCTAAAGGCGGAAAACTAACCATATACGCCTACAAAGAAGCTAACGACGCAATCATAACCGTTGAGGACACGGGTGTAGGCATTCCTGAAGAAGCCAAAGACAAGCTGTTCACGCCGCTGTTTACCACAAAGTCTAAAGGACAAGGGTTTGGCTTAGCGGTGGTTAAACGCATGACTGAAGCGTTAGGCGGCACGGTAACGTTTGAAAGCCATCTGGGCAAAGGCACCAAATTCACAATACATCTGCCCCAAAAAAATGTTAAACCGTAAAAGAAGCTTTACATAAATTATTTTTTCCGTACGGCAAAGCAATCACACAAGTCAACTTCGTAAGATTTGATTCATGAACATTTCATATCAGAAGCGGAAATCAGCATCATCAAGCCCCATCATCCAGAAGTGAGGAGCGGGGTTGAATATCGCTTTTTTGATGAATTTAAATGGCTAAATGAAGCGCCCAACGGAGCAAAAAATTATTCCTATCTTTTTTTAAATAGGGCAAAAGGGGGTTAAGCGGATGTAGCCGAGCGCTGACATCGGTAAGGCTCAAAAATCTAAGGGGAGAAAACCTTACCGGCGTGGGCAGCCAGACCCGCTCAACTTGAGGGCTCTTAGTTAAATCCTTCTCCTTTCTCAGTACTTATTACGATTTTAAAGATATAAGATAATGTTGTCACAAATTGGACACAACAACCGCTGGGTTAACTAAAAATCGCTAACTTGGGAATTTTAGGCTTGGTTTACAGGAGACGTCTGCAGGAATCTCCCTATTTTAGTCGAGAGAGCGTCAAATTCAAAGGATACTTTTATGTTTCTAAACCTCTTTTCGTGGATTCGTACCTAATCATCTCCCGTATACTTCCCCTTTTTCTTTTTTGTCGAATTTTTTTCTGGATTTTATTATGGAGACAGGGGTTTGGTTGAACCCTCTCCAGGGTGGAGATGTCACCGCAGAACCCTTTTTTTCTTGAAAACGCGAGCAATTCTTTTAAAGGCTTCTGATATTAACTATTTTTAGGGATATTTCTTTTGGTCACGGAAAAAAGGATCGGGAACAAGACGGTTTTTCTCTGCGACATCTGAGGTCTTGGTTACTCGGACAGGAAGACGGCTCAGAGTGCGAGGATTATTGCGGAGCTCTCCCTGGCTCTTGCAGCGTGGAGATATCTCAGAAAGCCATGTATCTTCCTTAGAAACCGTCAGCGCGTTTGAAGAATACTTGAACGTGAAAAAACGGTTAGAATTGGTGTTGAATCATTTCGGAATCTTGAAGCTAAAACCGCTGAGCTTGATGCGTTAAAGGTTAATGTCGCCCAGATCGAAAGCAGCAAACCCGCGCTCGAAGCATTGCTTAAACGAGTATTGGAACTTGAGAGCAAGTTGTCTGAAGGCAAGAAATAAGCTCAAAATGCGCACTGCCTTGTCCCGATATTACATGTTCAAGTATGCTTTTGGGACTGCTTTGTATGGTCATCCAAAGCTTCTTGCTTCTTCTCAGTTCAGAATAAAGCACAATATGCTGTATAAGGCGTAGCATTCAACATTTTGTAAGCTCTGACTTTGTTTATTGCTCGGCTGTACTGTGTCTTTAGGAAGCTGTAGGCCGCTTCTAGTAGGGGCATCTTGTGATACTTCCTTTTTGGCACGTAGGTTCGAAACTTCTTATCCACTTTCAGCAAGCCCTCGATGTCTCGCTTATGGTTTGCGCGATACGGAATCACTTAGTTTGCTGTCGCTGTACTTGCTGTCAGTTATCATGCTTCCGAATCTGGCTGCAGACCGTTTGAAAATGCAACCACACTTGAAAAGTTATCTAATTGTCTATCTTTGTAAAACGGTTACGAATCCACCCATGTATCCAATCTGGTCAGGCTGCCCATCGCTGCCAGTCGTCATTGCCCAGCCTCCCGCATCCATGTCGCATGGATAGGTGCAGTACCAACGGTAAACGCCAGCGGTCGTCTCGTTAAACTGGAAATTAGATACTGTTGGAATTCCCGTTTCGTTGCTCGGCGGTACTACAAAGTTTACGCCCAAGCTTGAGCTAGTAAAGGAATGCTCTCCGTTATCATAGTTTATAATCGTTAAGTTGACTTCTTGGCCTGCGTAGACTGTGAAGTCGCATGGAGTAAAAGCGTCGTGAAGTAAACCATCAGGACCGAGCTTTACGTCACTCTGAACTACCAACGTTATGTCAGCTGTTTTTGGTGCGCTGGAAACTGAGGTTGTTGTAGGTTTCAAATTGTAACCCATTATCGTACCTACAACCACGGCAGCTAAGATGACGACGAAAAAAGCAAGCCAAACTACTTTTGATAAATCATTACCACTCAAAGACTATCACCACAAGCGCGGCGCGCTACGCATAACGCTGACGATGAACTGCCCATGAGCTGTCTTTATCAATCTATAACTTACTTGAACCGTCATTAGGGTTTGATCTTTTCGCATATGGACGGTTTCTAGCTCCAACCGCCCTTTCTCAAAGACCTCTTTAATACGTGCGTCGATTAACTGTGCATCTTGTTTTCGTAGGAGTTGACGGATGTTCATGTTTAAAAATTCATCTCGACTATAGCCATATATTTTTGAGGCAGTTTCGTTCGTATAGACAAAATCGCCTTTCGAGTTGATAAGAAATATGGCTGAATCGGTATTATCCAGAATCATTGCTCTCAACATCAGCCCTTCTTCCGTCTTTCGGTGCCCTTCAACTTCTTCGGTTAGTTTCTCGTTTGCCTGAGCATACTCGGCAGTGCGCTCCGCCACGGCATCCTCTAGTCGATGGCGATACTTGTTCAGCTCCTCCTCTGTCTTCTTGCGTTCGGTAATGTCAACAAATATGGCTGCAAAATAGCCTTTTTGAGGGCAATAAACAGAAATATTTAGCCACATACTTAAAGGCTTAAAAAATATTTCAAACTTTTCTTTCTTACCGGTGAGAGCGACTCTTCCGTAAATATTAAACAGTTCTGGATTGGCTTTTCCAGTTCCAGGTATGGCTTCCGTGACTTTCTTTCCTACAATGGTTTCTCTTTTTAATCCAGTTATTTTTTCGAAGGCTTCATTAATTT
>Ga0187891_1002069_pt1 | contig 15827 bp, 12 predicted proteins | sample June2016WEW_21_4_FD_132990 | JGI IMG/M metagenome (GOLD analysis project Ga0187891, IMG submission 132990) | Peatland microbial communities from SPRUCE experiment site at the Marcell Experimental Forest, Minnesota, USA - June2016WEW_21_40 | ecosystem: Environmental > Terrestrial > Soil >... | reverse complement strand
CGATGCATGGGTTGTCTCACGCTTATCGTGAGCTTGTTGGTTCTGTGGAAAAAGAGACACGTTGGCTATGTCGCGAAGGGCGAAAGTTAACGACCTTAGACTATTTCTCCAATTGTAGGTCGACGTGACAACGCTGTAGTTTTCACGTGTTCTTGTGCCACAACAAGCGCTGCAATCCTACCTACTCGCTGGGGCCGGCAAAAGGAACACTGCACGGGCCCGGCACTGAAATGGGTTTTTAGCAGGCGCATTAGTAAATCAAAATCGGCAGCCCTAAGAGCTATTTCGCTCCATCATGCTAACTAAGGGTTGTTACATGAACGATCAAGAGCAAGATTTGGAGAGTCCGTGGGATGAGCGAACCGTAAGACTTGAGATGCGTGAAAAGTGCGTCGGCAAATTCCAGAGCGAGGAGATAAGTGGGTTTTTTGATAAAAGTGTCGTTCCGGCAATCGGAATGTTTCGCGACTCGTTTAAAGAGGTGATCGGGCCTGAAGCAGTTTTTTTTAAGATTGGCAGTGACGGAGACTTTCGTTGTCACGAGGGCAGGGATTATCTTGAAAAGAGGCTCGAGGATGATATATACTACATGCACGATTTCGGGGTTCAGGTCACTACAAAAGACTGGTTCTTCTATTACCACGTGTACGCCACCACACCCCCCATAAAACCCCTTGGCCCTCCTTACTGCGTGTTCATCAAATCTGATGGGAAGTATCGCTTCATCAACAACCTTGAGGTGTGTTCGAAAGACGCGCTGTTTAAGGATGTGAAACGGTCTTTTCTTGAGGCTAAGGCGCAGCTTGAGAGTTAAAGGGATGCGCGGCACTTCACCTGCTTTAACTTTAGAGGTTTTCGTCAGGCCTTAAACATCGCGCGCTACGCGTCGGATGTCAAAAAAGGAAACATAAGCAGGGCTACGTGCTGCTCAATTCAAAATGGCACAGCGTTATAAACTGCCTTTAAATCGCTCTCCTTGAACTGCAGATACACAGAGGTGACGTTCAGGCTCGAATGACCAAGCAGCATCTGCACACGTCGTATGTCGGTGTTGTGCCGCACGAGGTTAATCGCAAAGCTGTGGCGGAGGGTGTGGGGGTGCACCGTCGCACCGGCAAGGGCCCCGTACTTCCGGATAATGTTGTACAGTTGCCGGCGCTTCAGAGGGAACAGTTTGGCCCCGTCTCTTAAGCCTTTTTGCGACGCATATGAAAACAGCTCCTTCACGGCGTCTTGATCATGAGATAATCGCGCTGGCTGCCCACGCGTGCAGCATCGAGCATGGCGTGCACCTGCTCAGGTTCGAGGTAGTCAGAGAGGTGTTTCATGGCGTTTCAGACACCTCATTGCTCAAAAATTACATGCAAAACGGCTAATTCATAATTCATGCATCGCTTTATGTTTTTGCGCGTCTTGCCCGTCGTTACTCCCGTCGTCTCTCTGACTCGGTCGTTTAAGTGATCATGCCATCCAGTTCAGGATGACATCCTCTTCGCGTGGCGGCGCCTTTTCGATATCTTTCACGGGATAGCCGAAGATGAGCGGCGCCATGAGGCGATATCCGTCGGGCACATTTAGCTCCTGCCGAATTTCCTGATCAGAATCCAGAGGCATGCCAAAGCCTATCCAGCAGCTGCCGATGCCGAGTGACCGGGCGGCGAGCATCATGTTCTCAGCAGCAGCGGCACAGCCATCTATGAGCATTATGTTCTCGAATTCGGCTTCTGAGGCTCCCTGATGCGAAGAAGCACGCGAAGCCCCGAAAATGAGGATGAGCACCTGAGCACCGTAGAAAACATTGAATTCCGGCCTTTGCATGACGTTCGCGAGCCTCTGAACTTGAGGATCAGAACTCTCTCCCACCTTTTCCAGCCCATCCAGCCACAGTTTTTTCGCCCGATCAGAAAGCCGAGTGATCATCTCTTTGTTTTTGATCACCACGAACCTCCACGGCTGCCTGTTCACAGCACTCGGAGCATACGTGCCCGCTTTGATCAGTTCCCTGACTATGTCATCAGGCACGTCAACCGGCTTGTAATTCCGCACAGATCTTCTTGAGTAGATGTTCTCAAAAACTTCGTTCATATGTTCCTCCTGTATCCCCTCTATTCATTCAATGCCACAGCCCACTGCTCAAAAGTGTTCTTTTGTCCAATAAGGGTTGTCATTTTGACGAGATTGGAAACGACGTTAACACAAAAGGAGAATTTAGTCGCTATTCTTATTTACCACTCCTGTGATAGCTGTGTTCGAGTCACCTGCCTGAGGGCAATGTTGGGCGCACTGTTTTGGGAGGCGCCAACAAAAAGAGGTTTTGTTTACTGCGGTGCCGGTCGATGACGTCAGGATTAGCAATTCATCGTTATAATTATTTCATAAGTTTTATAATTACTCCGCTGGTCATGTTATGCAGCCAAGTACCGACTTGAAAAAAAATCCCCATGCGCGGTCCATTGCCTGATTTGAGGGGGGGGGGCATCGTCTATTTTCTGTATAAGCTCATCCTTCTGCGCTTAACCGTCTCAACCTTTCTTTTGCCTCGTTGTCTAAGACGTTCAGTAGTCGTTCATAGAGATTGTGAATTCTTCTCTCGTCCTTTGAGAAATTTGGGCGCTCTTTCTCGCTGAATGGATTTGGATGTTTTGTGCCTCTTACGAAAGCTTCGTACTGTTTTGAAGTCTTTGGTCCGGGATATTTTCCAACCCAAAGAATGAAGTCCTCAAGCATTCGTAAGAGATGTTTTTCCGCTTCATCTAGCGGCAATTGTAATCCCGTAACAGCTAGATCTAAGAGTTTGTGACCCTTATTCACTACACCTAGAACTATTTCAAGATTAGATTCTGAGTAAAGATAAATCGAAGTGGTGAGACGCATGATACAAATGGCTTTAAGAAGGGTTTCTATTGCTGCACCAATAAAATACAGATAAAGTGGGTATAGGGGGTGTAGCTTTCGATATTTAGGTTCGGAGAACATCTCTAGGCCGTCTTTGTCAATTGTGTCTTCTGTGTCAAAATTGACCTCATCGCCAACAAAATAGTCTCCGCTCAAATCGTTCCTAATCCTCGCTCTGAGCGTCTGAAGCCAAAAAACATCTCCTAATCGATTCGGTGTGAATACACCCGGAAAAAACTGATCGTCTCCCTCGTTTACAGCTGGGATATCAGCTTCTATTTGGGCTCGAATTTTGTTCGCCAGTAACATCAACCTTCTGGCAGCATAATACCATGAAAGTGGGTTCTTCAAGTTGAGCAGCAGATTCTTCTTGGCTGGCTCTTCATAGAACTCATCCCGTTCATCTCTATCATTACTGTTTGTCATAGCCGATCAGCAATGAGGTATCTATACGAAAGACTAAAAAGCAGTTTTGTAACAGCTTATCTTTCGGTCGTCATAATGAACCCCAATAATAAGATATTTCAAAAATCGTGTTAGACCCCCACACTTGCCGCATCGGTCACAAGCAGCCATGACGGATAGACTTGGAGATCGTTGTAGTAAAAGACGTAAAACATTTGTCCGGAGGATTGCTGGCCCACCCATACTTCGGTAATGTAAGGAAACGCAGCTTTGTAGGATGCCGCTGCATTAGGCTGGGCTGCAAAGCCTGCACTCAGCTGTTGTGCCACCGTTTGGTCATACAACTGCTTCGCTTCGGCTTGTGATGGCATCAGTTCGATCACGGTCGTGGTAGCGTCGCCTTCCGGAAGTGATGCGTTCCTCGTGATCCTTTTGTAAACGGCTTCTCCTCGATCGTTCGTTTCCTTTGTAAATGGCTGCACCACGATTGCGTGGCCTGGCCACGCCGCGTCGAAATAGCTGTTGTAATCGGTGGTAGCTATGGGCGTTTCGCTTAAATTGTTAAATATGGCTGCATACAAATTCCCGGAAGACTTGATGAGCCTGACCATCGCCGGCCACGCATCTTGAGAGTAAGACAGCTTATGAATGCGGATACCTCTGCAGAATTCACGGTGCGCTTTGTCAAATTCAATAAGCGCATCTATCAATTTCTGATCTGAAGAACTCGTGATGGCAAGCGGGGTCAAGACGAGTTGGATTTGATTTAAATCCCACAGAATCATCTTGTACCACTTAACGACAACGTCTGATGCGGCATCGTTCCCAAAATCGCGACGACCCCGCTCATCCAACACCTTGGCAAATGTTTCAAACGCACGTGGGGTGGCAGAATTCAAGTGATTGCGCCCTTCTTGAATGCCATCTATGTCATGCCATCCCACATCGGCCACCAGCGAAAACTCAGATGCTATGTCGCATAAGTGCTCTTTTATCGCGTTGAGTGTGACATTGCGTACCTTAGCCCACTGTTGTTCCCGCCGGTATTTGAGGAGCCTATCGATGACAAAAACAGTAATTAAAATAGTTACCCCAATACCAGTCAGCGCAAAAGCGAGATTGACGTAAAAACCCTGAAAGCTAGCTGCGGAAAAGATGAATGTGATCGCACCGATGATCACACCGGCGATCACGAATGCTACCGGAAACGCTATTATTTTCAGGAGTGTTGTTGTCGAGTTAACCATACAGTTTCAGCCGATTTGAAAAGGAACCATCGAGTCACAGCATTTAGATGCTAACCGCGACCCCTTTTTCTGGAAGAAGCACATTATCGTGAAGGTTACGAAACACTTCCGGGTGCTGCGTGTGCACCGGAATTAGTGCATCCGGCTGCACAGTCTGAACCACGTCTCGTATCTCGTCATAGTTCAAATGCCCCGACGCATGGATGTGCGTGTAGGGATACAGGCCAAAATGTGACAACCAGTTCTCGACCTTCTTCAGATCCAACTCCATCTCGACATCGAACGGTTCACACACGCTTCGAATGTAACTGCTGCCTGCTTCGGGCTTGACGTCGATCAGCTCCTTCAGCTCGAAGAAGTCACAGCGGAAAATGTATTGATCCTGATTCTCACTGATATCATTGGCTGTCACAGCGTTGGCGTGATCGAGAAACTCACGCTCCCAATAGTCATAATCCTGCAGTTGAATCTTCTCTGAGAACCGGTCGTCTCCGTAGACGCCCCACGTTTTTCGGGGAATGTACACTCGGATATGATCGTCGTCGATTCTCGGTGTTGTGATGCCCGACTCCCTGAATAGTTCGAGCAGGTACGCCTGTTTCAGATTGATGACCAGCGCCCGGTCGGTTTGTTGTGCGACCTGAAAGAAGCTCTGCATGCGGTCGGTGTCTCTTACAGGGAAATTCACAACAACCAAACCGTTAGTCTTTTCTACGCGCTCTTTGGCGACTTCCTTAACGTGTTCTTCGCTGTCTACTTGTGTCGAGTTGACGCGTGTGCCCTCACAGATCATGGCAACCGGCTCCACTTCTGCGGCCCGTTCGACGAATCGTCTTGTCTCATCCCCCTTGTAGCCGTGGAACCGAAAGTCGCCGGTGTAAACGATGGGGCCGGCACTCGTGTGTAGGATGTAGGCAGTCGCTCCTTCGAGCGAGTGACTGACAGGCAGAGCCTCTACATCGAGCCCTCCGACAGTGAACCGGTTCTCGACGATGTTGTACGGTCGCGGCTTCTTCGCCCTCTCGCCGTATAGCTTCGACTCGTCGCCTTTCTTGTTCACGTAAGTTTTAAACGACTCTTTCAGTGAGATTAACTCACACGTGCCTGACGAACCCGTCTCATCGAGAGCTTGCATGATGTCTTTCGCACCCTGCGTGCAATACAGCGGGATGTCATCCCTGAGATAGTGAACATATGCGTTGTGATCCATGTGTGCGTGGCTGAGAAGAAGACCATCAATACTGCGCGTATCTTGGGAGGGGAGTCTGCAATGGTCGAGGTAATCGCACCGATATATCCCTTCCAGATTAGGAAGTAAGCCGAACTCAAGGAGATCGAGTATACCGTTGCACTTCCGGGGTTGCATGAACTCGTCAAAATACTGGTTAGCAAGGCTGAAGCTCATCCCAAAATCAAGAAAAACTCGCGTATCCTGATCCTCGAAAAGGATCTTATTCCCACCTATCTCGTTGACCCCTCCGTAGAGCGTGAAGGAAGTCATGCTGTCAAAACAAGGATAAGATAGCGTAAAAAGTTTCGCTTTGAATCCAGGCGACAAGAGCGGAGCTCGCGATGTTAGCTAGCCCAATCAGACAAGTCCGCTTGCCCCGATTGTTGTTTCATATCGCGCTTTAAGCGTTCTTTGCCGGCTAAGAATCCTTCTAGTAGTTTCTTCTCTTTGCTCTCGTTTGGCAGTGTCTCGCTTATAGCTTGGGCTACTCGGTAGAATGTTTCAACACTCCCGAAGCCGCTCTCATCTAGAACAGCTATCATCTCATCACGCTTGCCGATACCCCATAATATGCACACGAGATGAAGTACGTCAATGAGTTCTTTTGAACCGCTCATCGATTCAGCTTCTCGCGTCTGGGGGCCGAGTACCCGAACAAATTGACTCTCTTTCTGAATGAATCCAGCTTTACCCCACTGTTGCGTAAGGTCAATTCCACACGATTGGGCCAACTTTCTCGCATCGTCAAATGGCACCTTCGTCTCGCGATAATTCCAGCGCCACAGAACGTAAAAACGAGTTAAACCTGTTATTTCACCGCCAAATCCGTTATGCAGTATCTGCTTGACGGCATAGTCAGTGATAATTTCTTGAGCATCTTCAAGGAGCGTGTCGGCCCTGATTGTCCGGCCTTCATAATCTATCACTTTTTCGTATTTACCGAAGACTTCAATAGCGGAACCAACAGCGGCAATGAAGAAATCGGCTCCGCTGAATAGATCTATCTCGTCGCCTTTCGTTCCTAAGAGCTTTTTAACATCAGGAGCTAGAGGTTCATTCTGTTCAGTCCAGAGATGGGCAAGCTTTCGGTTCAAATGCTTTTTCAATTCTTCCTTAACTTCGTTATAAAACGCTGTTGTTCGACGCTCTCTCTTGCGAACTACAATGTAAACCGAAGAGGCAATCGCGGCAGATTTGTTAGCTCGTAGGCGAGCTCTCCTTTCTGTATTCAGTGGCCAAGATGCCGTTACTATCAGACCAGAGTCTAACAAAGAATTTATGAGCGTCTCCCAGCCTTCAGTAGATTTATGGGCATAAACAATGATAGCAATGCCGTTTGGCTTGAGGATCCGGTGAATTTCTTGAAAGGATCGCCTAAGTAACGACTCAAACTGCTCTTTGGTCTTTATGCTTTTCAATGCTGCAGCTGCCCGCGGCTTATTCATGCCCCTTAGCAAAGAGAGCTCTGCTATAGCTTCATTCGTGTTTGGGGTAAGAGGGGTGGAGAAAAGCTCTGGGTACAAGTCTCTCAGAGCTCTCTTGAGCCATACATAGAAAAAGTCTGAAAGATACGAGTAAGGTACATTGTCATAGTAGGGTGGATCAGTAAAAACTGCGTCAAAAAAATCGTTGGGATATGGCAGCGAAGTAGCTGATGATTGGCTGATTATAGCAGGTGGAGAAGATGTATTGACTGCCCCTAATATGCTTCTTTCAATTTGACTGAGCATACTCTTGAACGTTCCTTGCAAAATGGTAGACAACAAATTCAACTCAAAATAATCCCACGACATAGGGATGGCTTGCCTAGCAAACGTGTTGCTTGGATTCTCTACTTGGCTGAGCCATCTGACGGTATTACTTGCATAATCAGAACAACGACTTACTATCAATGCTAAATAAGTCGTTATTGTTTTAGCATACTCTAGGTCATATCCCTCAGCGATCATCGTCTCATGTGCGGCCTTTACTCTCTCTATAAAGGTAATCAGGGCTAATTTTTGGCGGCTGTTGAAAAGCTCACCCGTATTTTGTTATTCCGTACAAAACAACAGGAGTAAAATTGTAATACGGCTCACCTGACCTGTACTCTACATTCAGAGGTGTGCGAATGGGCTCAGTAGGAACTGGATCGAAGCCCCAAACATTCAGCAATTCTTGCCTTTTTTTCTTTAAGTGCCGCTCTGCTTCTTGGAAGCTTTCCAAATCATCATTTGCTGCGACTCTATATTGCTTCCCTTTGCTGCTGGGATTGTGCTGAACTACCGCTATTATCCGTTGACCTGATTCTTTCCCTTGAAACAGCTGTCTGACAGTTGTTGCGGGTATGGAGGAACCACAAGCTAGACACGTGACAATTGCTTTCTTAACTGTGCCCTTCTCAGGATCAAAATCGGCAGGAACCGGCGCATATCCGTCTCCCACGATCCTAAACTTGACACTTCCGTCAACAATGAAAGGGAAAAGTGAGATTCTCCGCTTCGCAGTTCTGGCCAGCCAAAATTGTCGCACTAATGGAATTTCAGCTCCGCACAAAGGGTTTTGACAGGGGATTGTCCTTGCCCAAATATAACCGAGAGGAAAGGATCCCTCCCTATCTTCAGGATAAAAGCTTTTCAGTTCCTCGCTTGCACTCTCAAATACTTTATTAGCCCAGTTCCTTATGTCTTCCAGTAATGGAGAGGTATTCACAGCTCCGAGGGTATTTTTGTCCTTGCTGCCGTACTTTTGAGGATATTCAAGTGTAGCCTTCTCAACAAGCACCGCTACGGGATTTAACTCACTTGCGTAGGTGTCGCATCCCAAGCGGAGCGCTTCCAGCGCTATTGAGCCGCCGCCGGCAAAAGGATCTAATATCCGGGGAGGGATACCTCCGTTTGCGGCTAAAACTTCCTTTCGAGCCGCTTCGACAAAGCCCTGATTGAGTGAATTATTCCATTTCGCAAAGTCAATGACGAATTGCCGCTGTGTCTTCGCGTCTTGATCGTTTTTTGGGGCAGAAATTAAAGCAGTATACGCAGTCGTCCGCGACGATGCTAAAGGTCGCCTAGCCCACCAAATATGCAACCCAGAGATGTGACCGCGACGAATTTCTTTCTCGTGGGCAGATAGAATACTAACTTCCTTAATCGGGAAAGATTCTTCGATGAAGCGTTTCGTCATTCGTCTAGCTCGGCAGCGCCATCTACGCTATTTGCGCGATCAAGTTCTTCTAGTTGAACAGTGTACCGGCGTTCTATTCGTTCTTCCATAGTGAGCTTTGCTGCGGGATTTTGATAAATGCGCAAAGCCGGAACGGTGGAAGCAGCACTCATCACAACATAGAGGAAGTACGATTCCCCTAAACTATGCGCTTTGAAAACTTCATTCTGAGTCAGTTCGACCGGGCCAGCCCTCGCTCGAGCCTTTACTTCAATATAACGTAGATTTCCTTGATCGTCAGAGGAGCGGATATCAAAACCGAGATTTTCGACCGAAACGTCTTGTGGAGCACGTCCGTGTGACCGTTCATGGCCCATCGCTGCTTCCATCCCTATCTGCTCGATTTCGTCATCCCGCTTCATGATTGGCACTTCCTTTGTTTGGGTTGGAATTACCCGTATCGCCCCGACAAACACGGGGGTGCTGATCGTGAGTATTCTCTCGCGCTCAATAAGTTCTCGTAGTTCTCCGCGAGCAAGTTCGTAGCGATCTTTCTGCTCCCTCTTGTTATGAATGACCAGATCTACGTTTTCCTCACGATCTTGGCGATCGTAAAGCTTCACAAGGTCGTGATCGAACTTATCGATGAGATAGTCGAGCGACTTAAGGCCGTAATTCTCTTTTATTGCTGACTGTCGCTCCCGCTCTCTTAGGAGCTCACTTTTGTACTGCTCAAGTGCGGGAAGGAGTTGCTGGCGGGCCTTATGCTTCCGGGCTTCTATGTCAGTAATGGCGTACCCGTTAGGCGCGCCTTCGGCTAGATCCCAAATAAAAGCAGGATTCATCTCTCGTACCTTTGTAGCCGTTGCATCAACGAAGAGAGCAAAAAGCCGCTTGCCAGCCACATCTCCTTTGCCATCTCGAATCTCGCCTTCATAAAACAGAGTGGTGCCGTCCATTTTGCTATCCGGATCTCTAAAAACCGCCCCTCGCTTTAGACTGGCCGACATGGATCGCTCTACCCACTCGAGCGCCGCTTCGAAGAGGGGGTGGCCGAACGAGATGAACTCGGTATCGGGATGTTTAAATGCAACGTCGCGGTCGAATGTGGCCCTAGGATAAGCCTTTAAGGTCGACCCAAAACTCTTCACAAAGGCGTCTTCCTGTGCGATTCGACGAATGCTCGCTGGAATACTTTCAATTGACACAAACTCATCCTTGCGTTCTCTGATTCTCCCGTCCGCTGCTTCATACACTTTCTTGAAAAACGCTTCCGTGTATTCAGGGATGAGGCGATGTTCGATAGAGCGGGCCTTCATATCCTGGATTAGAGAGTAGTTAATGAAATGCGTCGCAAGGCTCTCCCCTAGGTTCTCCTTTACTCTAGCAATATAGTCAGCATCAACAGTGATATCAATCTCATCGAGGATATCATCGATGTTCCTGGCGTTAGCAGCTGCTTCGAGGAGCAGCTGTGAAAGATTTTTTCCGTAGAGCACCTCGCTCAGTACATCGAAGACCTTATCGCTCCCGAGGGCGGTTTTAATCTCCTCAATCTTCTCAAAAAGTCGCCGCAGTACTCTTCCTTCGCGAGTGTCTTCTGCTACTAAGTTGAAGACGAATACCTCCTTCATTTGTCCGTAGCGGTGGATCCGCCCCATCCGCTGTTCTAGGCGGTTGGGGTTCCACGGAAGATCATAGTTGATCATCAAGTGACAGAACTGAAGGTTGATCCCTTCACCCGCCGCTTCGGTAGCGACCATTATCTGCGTCTCATTTTTGAATATGGTCTCTGCGCGGATGCGGTCTTCGAGCTTCATACCTCCGTGAATAGTATTGACTGTATAACCCCACCAGCGTATCCGACGCTCGAGGTACTCGAGGGTATCACGCGATTCAGTGAATATTAGAATCTTCTCGCCAGGGGAATCTGCATCAAGGTTACTCAACGTGCTCTTAAGCTCGCGAATCTTGATTTCTTCCTCTCGTTCAATAATAGCCCTGGCTTTGTTTGCTAGTTGTTCTAGAGTGGTGATCTCTCGTTCGAGTTCTTGCCTGTTCTCCGCTACGCTCAGCGTTTCCCAGATACTCTCGACTTCCCAAAGCTCCTCTTCGTTGAGATCGTCAACCGTATCCATATCAAAAATACGCTCACTGGTCCGCGTTTTTGGCGGAGGTCCTTCGAGCAGCTCTTTCAATCGACTCGTTCTTCGTTCCAAAGATTTGAGGAGGGCGTAGGTACTCGAGGCAAGTCGACGTTGGAGAATAACAAGAGCAAATGCGACATTTCTCTTTTTCTCACCGCTTAAAGCTTTGTTGTACTGGGTATTCACGTACTTCGACAACTCGTTATAGAGCTCTTTCTCACTCGGCGAATCGGCGCCCAAATTGAAGGGAACCGTAAGCACCGTTCGTGGCAAAAAGAGGGGTTCACCGGCAAAGTTTTTGAGGTCTTCCTTTACCCGGCGGATGAGTAAGGGGTTGTCGCCGTGTTCAATAGACTCCTGTAAGAGCTCGTTCGTGGCAAAAAAACCGGGCTGAAGGAGGTCGAGAAACAGCCTGAAGTTTTCAGGATCGCCCTTGTGTGGCGTAGCCGTTAAGAAGAGCAAATGTTCAGTGATTTTGGAGAGCTGCTCCCCTACTTTGTAGCGATCTGTCTTATTGAGCTTGTCCCCATAGCGGTACGCACTCATCTTATGGGCCTCGTCAACGACGATCAGGTCGAAAGAAGAGGAAGCTAAAGAGGGCAGCACGTCCTCACGTTTAATAAAGTCGATAGAAGTGATGGTTTGTGCCTCGCGCTGCCACACATTCTCACCATAAAATGCGTCGAGGATGTTGCGATCAACAACAGAGAACCGCTCCTCAAACCGATCTTTCATTTCTCTGCGCCATTGATCTTTGAGGTGACCGGGCGCAACGATAAGAATGCGCGTCACCATGTGACGCAATTTCAGCTCCTTAATGATCAGCCCTGCCATAATCGTCTTCCCTGCTCCGGGATCATCGGCAATGAGGAAACGAATGCGCGGGAGCTTCAGAACGTAACCGTACACCGCGTCTATTTGATGCGGCAGCGGATCTATCTTTGAGGTATTCATCGCGAGTAATGGATCGTACAGGGTGGCAAACCGATAGCGCATTACTTCAAGACTCAAAAACGCGTGAACGGGTGATGCCGCGCAGTCAAGTTCAAGCTTCTGCGGAATTAACAACGTAAATTCATCGCGAGGTATGAGATCGTCGACGTGCTGGCGAGAGGGCTGCATTACTCCAACGAGGCGAACGTAGTCTTCAGAGTCTTCTATCAGATTTACTTCGACGGGCTCAGGCCACCTAGCACTTTCCACGAGATCTCCATTTCTGATCATCTTCCCTCCTCAAGCTCAATACGCAACCGCCTAAACGCGTCTCTGACCTCCTCATCAAAGTCCTCTTCGCTAATCTCTCCATCTCGAGCTCGGAGGGTAATTGAGATATCCTTAAATCTCTCTTGCAGCGACTGCATAACAGCGGTGATGTCAGAAAAGTGTCCTCTTGGGGGGATCGGGAAGCGCAGATTAATTTCAGTAAGCAAAGTCTCTGGCACCAGTTCTGACTCTTGATTCAAAAGTTGTTGTTGCTTCGACCCGCCCTGCTCGCCAACTCCTTGATCTGCTCCCTCTTCTATTATACAGTGATCCGGAGGTTCTTCCATAACACACAACTCTCCGCGGATAATTACTTCTTTGCTGATTAGGAGAGCTGGCACGTCTTCTTTGAAATGCGTGCATATTGGCTGCTCGTCTCTTATTTCGCCTAACCCAAACATTCCTAGTGCTACGCCTTCCGATATTCCGTCAGTCAGAACTTCTTGGTTACGAAACCTTATCTCCCCTGGAGTTGTAAGGCTCGCAGTATACAACTGTAAAGTTGGAACGAATTCCCTCTCTGAGAGGTACTTCAACTTAATAACCTCAGGGCCAATGCGAGTAAGTATCTCTTTTTCGTCTTGCAGTTTACGATACACCTCTTGGCTTATTCTCGTACTTTCGCCGTAAGTCGGGATGCCAAGATCGATCTCTTTAAACTCGTCTTTTCCGGGAACGAAGAGCAGCCGGTAATAACGCCGCAGCGCCTCGGTTGCGTCTTCCGCACTTTTTTCGACTTGCTTCTTTACCTCTCCTTTCTGCTCGTCCGAGAGGTTAACCGTACGATCGTCGCGTATTGCGCAGTAAGCTAAGTGCCGCTTGAGAATATCGTAACTGCTCGCTTGCTCGATCGACAGAGGCGTTAGGAAAAAAAGCGTGTTTCGATTCACTCGCGGCGAATTACCCTTTGTCTGTAAAATATCCCGCATCAAAGTGTCATCAAGTGATTTAAGAATGACGAGTTTAAATCCCTCTGTTTCTGGGATTGCCGACGATTCTCGCGGCCATATGTAAGCAGTAAGGGGTCCACCCCCAACGTTTTGCCTAAATAACTGATATTGAAATTCCTCAACTTGTTGTGTTGAAATGTTCTCCATCTTCGTAAGCGCGAGTTGGTTGAGGTTGGGTTGGTTCGTAAAGTGGTACTTGTCACCCTCATGGTGCAGGTGCGTCAACTTGCTTCGAAACTGTTCCACAGCTTCAGCTACGACGCTTGCAGGATTATCGATGGTCGTGGCGCTGCGCTTGATCTCGCGCACGTCTGCGCCTTGCTCAAGCCCGCCTGAAAAAGAATAAAGAAATATAGTCGTCGCCGCACGGGTTCCTAAACGCATGCCGCGAAACGCATCGCCAAGCGCCACGTCGATCTTCTTCGCTCCTGAATCAACGCCTGTAATATCCATCGCAATCACGCTGTCAAATGGTTGACCGATGTGCTTGATAAGTTCTTGGCGTATCTCTTGGTCATCGAGATCGAAGTCTGCTAAGCTGATGTAAGGAGTCGACGTATCTTTCAACGAGTAAATAACGAGGGAAAGAAGTCGTAGAACTCCTCTTGTCCGTTGAAACTCTGGGAAACTCCCCCATCGTTGGTAGAGAACGTCTACAACTTCGGGTAAAAATGGATACGCCGTTTCAAACCGTTTCCTATATTCAGAAGGCTCAGATCCTGCCGGCAGGATCTCTTCCTTCGAGGCGTAGTCTAAGAAACCGTTAATAATCTCTTTCGAATTTTGTGTGTCGATATTCGAGAAGAGTCGTTGTCTAATTACTTGAGCTATCTCGTGGTCTTGCACTGGGGTATATATCTTCTCGACTCGTCCAGACACATCTTTAAGCTGCTTGAATAGTTTCTCAGCGTCTGCGCCAAAATGTTCCGACGCACTTGACGGCAGTGCGACCACCAACGCGGCGCGCTCCAGTTTTCCGGGAATTTCTGTCAGCTCTTGCATGAAAGCGATCGTTTGGTCTGCAAGCGTGCCTCCGCCGACAACTACACCTGCTGCTTTGGTGACATATTGGAGTACCTCGTCCATTAGAATAAGCACTGGCTGCTGTTCTTCAATTAAAGTTCGGAGAGCGTCGCCACCGGGCGCCGTTAACCCCGAGAATCGCTCGATTTTCCCTGTCAGCTGCTTTTCAAGCACACCCCAAAGCGTATCTGACGGGTCCATAGCCGTTCCCACTATAACTACTCGCTTAGCGCCCCATTCGGCAGCTCGATGGTACATTGCTATCAGGGCGTGCGTCTTGCCACCTCCAAAGGGCGTCTGAAGCTGGATAACCGGATCGCCTCCGCGTCCATTAAGCCGCTGCCCAACAATCGACAGTAGATTCTTCAACCCCTCTGTCTCGTAGGTCTTCCGAAAGAATAGCGTCTTGTCCTTGTACTCGTCTGGGCCCCGCCCGTTATGCACATCCCACAGATCTGCTGCGAAGACATCCATGGTGAGGCGCCCCTCCAAAATGTCACGATGGGGAACAGCAATTGTATGAAATGGTCTCAATTTAACCTCTCCCTCAACAACTAATTGCCAATGCTAATTGCAGCGCGCAGAAAGCTTAGGTTACGTGGCTGCTGTCGTACTAACTCAAGTGATGGAATTGACCAAGCTTAAATCATTCTAAATAATGTCTCTACAAGCCCGGCCATTCTATCTGCGGGGCTTCTGTTCCTCAACCTCTTAGCACTTAACAAAACAACTTATCTTCTGTAACCACGGAGGGAGCTACCGTGCCCGTCTACGCGTTTTTACGAATCCCCCTTCGCAACAACCGATGCAAGACGCTGGTCTGGTACTAGTCGAACATATTCGATTCAAGATTTGCTGGAAATGAGGCCGCTACGCCCCGGTTATGACGGAAAATTAGATCTTTTTCGTCTTCGATGCGCGTCGATGATAAACTCGAAGACCCCGCGATCATCGTTCACCAGATTGGGGGCCTTAATCTTGAATTGCACGACCCTTTTAGACGTGCAAAGGTAGCGGGTTTAGCGGCAAGGTTCTAACGGGCCTCGTGACGGGGCGCGTTGGCCGAATTGAATAGGCGCCCTGAGCCCTAGAAATCAAAAACGATCTCGACTATATGTAGCGCGGGCTAAATTAGCGATACCAGCTTGCGTTACTGCTCACAGATAATCGGAAGCGGATATGGGCTTCTTGGATCAATCTCCGCGAGCATTTTTCGTTCCTCAGCGGCCATCCTCTCACAGGTTTCAATGATGGCGATCCACATCCTGTAGTTTAGTATTTCGATAGAGTACGGAGCTATCAGACAGGTCATGGAAAAAGGCTCCTGTCGTACGAGAAATAGATACTCGGTTGGAACTGCTGCTCCACCACTTCCGGGCTTAGGTCAAACGTAACCAAACATGCGGCGTGGATCGCTGACTGTGCCCCAATCTGCAAACTGTAGTCTGGTGACTCGTCTAAAGTAAATTCACTCTTGAATACTTCTAACTCCGCCAACAGGTCTGGCTCGTGTGGAAACGTGATG
>Ga0187891_1002049_pt1 | contig 15962 bp, 12 predicted proteins | sample June2016WEW_21_4_FD_132990 | JGI IMG/M metagenome (GOLD analysis project Ga0187891, IMG submission 132990) | Peatland microbial communities from SPRUCE experiment site at the Marcell Experimental Forest, Minnesota, USA - June2016WEW_21_40 | ecosystem: Environmental > Terrestrial > Soil >... | reverse complement strand
TCATGCCGATGTCTTGAAGCGCGGCATTCCTAATCAGGCACTCTTCGAGGCATACGTTCAGTACTGCTTTTCCCCGAAACACACGGTTGGAGAACAGCTGTTGGATGTCAGGCGAGACAAGCGTGAGCGGGCGGCCTACGCGGCCTCGACTGGGGGTGAGGCGGTCGGCGATGAAGAGGAGGAGGAGGATGGAGACGATAAAGACGATGATCAACCCTATGGCATCGCAATAACGCACGCGAATGGGACTGCAGAAGTCACAGGGAGCCAGGACGATTGAGGTGTGTCAGCACTGCGGAGCCCAATACACCCCGTCTCGACTATCGCTCCGAGAGATGATCCTTTGAGCCGCTTCCAATCTTCACGATCAATCCACGTTCTACCAATGAAGGGAGACGAGTTCTCGTCGCTCGGGGGGACAGCGCAATTCGTTCGGCGATCTGCGAAGTGGAGAGACCAGCATTGGGATGCTTTGCTAATGCCGTGAGGATCCTTTCGTCTCGGGTGTCCCTGGCGGGAGCGCCCCGAACGACCGCCGAGAGGGTCACGCGAAAATGCGTCCCAATTTCCTCGAACCGTGGGGCGTTCAGTCCCCGGTCCCTGCAGGCCGCGGTCATACGCTGGATACCGCTTCCCATTGTTCGATGAGTCCCGACTCCTGAAATACGCGACCGATGACCCGGTTGCGGAGCTTTGAGATGCCTCTTTGAATGTCGTCGATGGTGAGGCCGAACGGCGGCAATCCTGGATTCTCGACCTCAAGACGATCGTCAAGCAGGGCAACGCGAATGGGCGCGCCCGCCGCGCATAGTTTGCACGGATGATCGCATTCATGATCGCTTCCCGGACAGCAACTGCAGGGTAGCTCCAGATGTCGGTCCGCTTTACGGATCCAATGACGGCCGCGCGGGTCATGTGTTTCTGGAGGAAGACGATCACCTCTTTAGCCGCGCCGGGAAGGTACGCTTCCCAAAGAAGTGGAAGCGTTCGACCACATCGAAGGCGTCCGGGTCGTCGAGTCGATTGTTGAGAAGTTTACGGAAATGGAGCAGGATCTCGCTAGGGAACGGAAAACCATGATTCGCCTTTGGGCAAAGCGCGAGGAGCAGATTCGAGGGGTGATTGAATCAACGGCCGGCATTTATAGCGATTTGCAAGGCATCGCAGGCAAGGGTTTGGATGAAATCGAGGGACTGCAAATGAACATGCTTCCATCTGGAGAAGAAGGCGGGACGGCGTGATTTGGAAGTCTTCCAAGACTTGTCTTCTTTGACAAACGATTTGCCTTAAGGAAAAGCGCTCTCTCTTGATCGACAGGATCCTTCGCCTTTACAGGCGCGACTCTCTCCCACCGATAACCAACATTAATAGTGGTTCAAAATTGCCGGAGCCCACCCCCCCCGACTTCGTAAGCCCTCGAATTTGACTTCCAAGAATTTCATATTATCCGATGTCAGAGGCCGCCCGGTGCGCACGATCTTCAGAAAAATTTCTGAACTCTAGCTGACTGTTTAAGAGTAATCGGCTTCGGTGCACGCATTGAGGTGTATCCGATCTTCTGATGGAGACCGGGGTGGACCATAACAAGCGCCGGCTTCATAAGGTGGGCTACTTCGCGGACCTTCTTTCCCGCAACGAAGAGGTCAACGAGAGCATTCGGCCTCTTCTGAGCTTGAGCCGGGCGAGCGACAGCTTTGAAGAACCGAAGGCGATCCCATAGAAAGCACGATGTGTATTGGCCGGACGGAATTTCGGCGAGGCACTGCAGGCAATGGGCATCCGGATCAAGCCTTCGCGATTTCTAACTTCAGACACCACGCAAATTCGCAGGGCCGGTTGTCGGACTGTTGCAGGTTCTCCGGAAAGATCACCGTAGTTCCTTTGGCGGAGTCATAGCTCCAGCGGATCGTTGCGTCGGAGCCCAGCAGGTACACCTTCGAGCCCGGCTCGGGACGTACCCGTTCCAGAGCGATCTGCGCGCCTGGCCATTCGGTGAGGATGGCATAGACGGTTCGCCCGTCCTTCGAGCGCGTATAGCGAACCCCGTCTCCCTCCGCCCAAAACTCTCCGTATCGAGCTCGCGTCGCGTAGATCGCCTCACCGTTCACGGCGAGCCATTGCCCGGTGGCCTTCATTTGACGAATGGCTTCCGGGTGAAACTCGCCATTTGGACTCGGCCCCACACCGACCATGAGGCCGCCGCCTTTGGCCACCGTATCGGCCAGATTGTGAACGATCCACTGCGTGCCCTTGTAATTGGAAGCGACAGAATCGTAGGAGAAATTCGTGCCCAGCGGATAGATGCAGAACCAAGGCATGCTCGTCGCCCGATTGGACCCCGGGATCACGCGCTCGGGCGTGTCGTAGTCGCCGTAGTTGCCGATGCCCCGATCGCGCAGCATCACGTCCGGCTGAATCTCTCGCATTTTGAGCAGAGTTTTGCGCATCTCCGGCCAAACACGTGGGCCGAGCCACATGTCGAGGCACATCATGTCGATCGTTCCGTAATTGCTGAGCAATTCAACCAATTGGGCGCGATGGCGCTCCATCATCCGGGTGACCTGTTGATCCGTAGGGTCGGGCACGATCACGGGATGATCCCTATAGACCGCATGCGTGGCGCGCAGATCGCGGGCCGTCAGCAATTCCGGTGACGAAGGAACCTGAAACGGATGCTCGACGTAGGGGCGGAAGTCTGCGTCGTACCAGTCAGGATGCGAGAAATAGCGATCGATCTTCAGGCCGCGTTTATGGGCAGCATTGCAGAGCTCCTTCACGACATCTCTGCGAAACGGCGTCTCCATGATGGAATAGGCCAGGTCGCACTCTTCGATCTGCGGGCCGCGGTGCGCAGTCCAGTTGGCGCGGTTCCGAACGCGCGTCTTCGTGTCAAACATGCAGAAGCCTTCGTGATGCTTGGTGGTAAAAGCGAACATTCTCATGCCGCTCTCTTTGAAAACATCCGTCCAACTGTCCGCATCGAAGCCCACAGGGTTCCAGGTCTGGTAGAGGGAGTTGTACCGCTGCCGGTCATCGAACGACATAGTCAGGTAGGGCCAGGATTCCGCTCCGCGGTGCCAGATTGAATAAATGCCCCAATGAATACGAGCGCCGAATTTCATGTCCTGAAAGGCTTCGTACGCGGCCGGAGAAGCGTGACTGTATTCGGGAACAGGAACCTGCTCAATATAGGGATCGGGGTTGGCCGGTGCCCCGGCATTGACTATGGACTGCGCACCGGCGGCCAGAAGCGTCGACGACGCAGAAGCCGCGGCGGCCGCCGCTGTCGCGGCCATAAATTCTCTCCGATTCATGATTTCCGTCCTCCTTATTTGTCGGTGGCCAGCATTAGCCAGTCGCGGCAAAACCGCTGATAGCAATCGTTGATCCTGAAGTGACTATGGGGTCCTCATTCAAACGTGATTGTGTATTCACGGTGTGGTTCAAGACGAACCTGCCAAACGTCCCCGGATTGAGAGATGGAGACGGTGCGGCCAGCCGATTCAATTCTGCCGATGCGCTGACCGGGCGGCGGTCGCAGGTTGAACTCGCCCGCAACGCCCGGGCGCAACGTGGCGGAAACCGCAAGCCCACCTTTCCAGGATGCGTCCACTTCGACGTCGCCACGAGCCCGAAGTCCGTGAAAGCTGCCTTCCGGCCATGCCGACGGAAGCGCCGGCAAAAACGCGATCACTCCAGAGTGGCTCTGCAAGAGCATCTGGGCTATGCCGGAAGCTCCGCCGAAGTTGGCGTCGATCTGGAAGAACCGGCGGTTGGCGTTCAGTAAGCTCTCGGACGAGGTCGAGAGGAGGTACTGGATCTGCAAATAGGCGCGGTTGCCGTCCTCAAGACTCGCCCAGAGGTTTGAGTACCATGCCGCGGGCCATCCACTCTTGCCAGCGCCATTCTGCATCCTGCGCTGGAGCGAAATGCGCGCGGCTTTGGCCAGCTCCGGCGTACCGCGCAGAGTAATCTCATCGGACGGAAACAGCGCGAACAGATGCGACACATGACTCATCCCCGGAGTGGGTTCGTCGTAGTCTTCGCTCCACTCCTGTAACTGACCATGTTTTCCGATTTTGAGATCGGGGATGCGCTTGAGCGCGTTTTCCAACTGCGCACGATAGCCAGGATCGACTCTAAGGATTTCAGAGGCGCTGATGGTCGCATGGAAAAGTGCATAAATGATCTCGTAATCCATCGTGGCGCCAACGGTTTGCCGGCCTATGGTTCCATCCGCCATACGATAACTGTTCTCGGGCGAATAGGACGGGTTTGTGACCAGATGCCCCTTGCCGTCATCGATCAGGAAATCGAGAAGAAACTGCGAGGCTTCCTTCATGATGGGGTACGCTTCGCGGCCGAGGAATGAGCGGTCCATACCATATTGGTAATGTTTCCAGAAATGGAGCGCCATCCAAGCACCACCCATCGGCCAAACGCCGACATAGCCGTAATCGACCGGTGCCGTATCGCCCCAGGCATCGAGGTTGTGGTGAAACACAAAGCCGCGAGCGCCGTACATTTCGCGGGCAGTACGGCGCCCACTATCGAGCGATGATTTGACCAAGTCAAAGAACGGCAGGGTGGTTTCCGGAAGGTTGCCGACTTCGGCTGGCCAGTAATTCATTTCGACATTGATGTTGGTGGTGTACTTGCTGTCCCATGGCGGGGCCATGCTTTCGTTCCAAATGCCTTGCAAATTGGCTGCCATCGTGCCGGGACGGCTGCTTCCCATGAGCAGATAGCGACCAAATTGGAAGTACAGTGCAGCGAGTCCGGGGTCGTCCAGGCCTTGCCTGACGCGGGCCAAACGCTCGTCGGTGGGAAGGCTTTCAATTGAAGTCTCGTTGACCGGCGGCGCCAACTCCAGGTCAACGCGGCGGAAGAGCTTCTGGTGGTCCGCCAAGTGGCGGGTCTTGAGGGCGGAGTACGACCTGGCGGCGCGAAGCAGGTACTGAGCGCAAATAGAAGCTGGATCGCCGCCCCGATAATTCGTCCCGGCGACCAGCAAAAGAGTGACCGCATTGGCATTGGAAATAATCACTTCGCTGCCGGAAACCTCCACATGACCGCCTTCGTTGACAGCGCGCAAAACGGCGCGGAATTTCACGCCGGTCGGCTCGAGCTGGTCCTGTTCGGCTTTTAGCTTTTCGGGAGTTAGGCGCGGGGAGATCCAGAAGTTCGTGTGCGCAATCGCTTGCCCTTCCAAGATGACGCGGTCGGGTGCGGCTGTGCTGGTTCGGCTATCTTGGGAACGAGTCAACGTTGCATCAAACGACAAGCGGCCAGGCTTATCGCAGGAGATGCGGACGACTAGCACCTGGTCCGGCGCGGAAGCAAACACTTCGCGCGTGTAGGTCGCATCCCCGATGCGGTAGGTGATGCGCACGATTCCCGTTGCCAAGTCTAATTCGCGGCGATAATCAACGGCGTTGTCCTGACCCGCGAACTCGATGTTCAGGTCTCCCAACGGCTGGTACGGAGGCTGGCGGTTGGGTATGCCCAGCATCTTCCGATCTTCCAATGCCTCCGCCTCGCCTGGTTTACCCTCGAAGAGCAAGCGGCGAACCTCCGGCAAAGCCCTGAGCGCCTCAGGATTAACCCGATCCCGCTTCTTGCCATTCCAGATCGTATCTTCATTCAGTTGGATACGCTCTTTTGCGATGCCGCCAAATACCATCCCACCCAATCTGCCGTTCCCGATGGGCAGCGCGTCGCCCCATTCTTGGGCCGGGTGCCGATACCAGAGCACCGGATCGGCTGCGGAAAGTTGAGCTGGGGAATCGATGCTCAGGAAGAGAATTGAACCGAGGAAGAAATTGCGCATAAGGGGCCTTTCACAAGAAAAACGATGGCCGCGCATTAGAAAACCGTGTCGCATTTACCCTCCTTGGCTCCAGGCAATTCGCCCGTTGATCTTAACCTCAATGACGTCGAGATCGCCACACTTAGCGCAATTGCGGCGGGGTTCAGCTTTACCAACATAGGAATCCCGCCGTAGACAGAATGCCCCCCTGCTTCTCGAGACCTTGATCGCGGCTTACGGGCGAACGACGTCGATCACTTTTGCGTCCGGCTCTTTCCATGCTTCCGGACCGGTATGTGTCAACTGGCGCTTCTCATCATCCCAGTGAAGTCTGGTGATGGAACCTGCGCCGTCTTCATAGGAATACGAGGTGCCATCATCTGCAAAGAGAGTGAAATCGGCATCAGCACCGGGATAAACGCGCACGGACGCGATGGCCTGCGTTTGGTGCGTACTGAGGACAGGTCCGCCCATCGGCAGAATGGAACCCGCACGCACAAAAAGAGGAATAGTGTCGATCGGTGCAGGCACTAAGACGGTCCGGCCGCCTTTTACTCGCTGGTTCGTCCAGTAGTTATACCAATCGCTTCCGGCAGGAAGGTAAACCTTGCGGCTGACCGCGCCTTGTTCAGTGACTGGCGCCACCAGAATGGCCGGACCGAACATATACTCATCGCTTATGTTCGCGGCCTCTGGGTCATTCGGAAAATCCATAAACAGGGCGCGAGTATACGGGGCGCCCGTTTGGTAAGTGTGATACGCAAGCGAGTAGATGTACGGCAACAATGCGTAGCGCAGGCGCAGATATTTTTCAAGAATGGGCTCGGCTTGCTTGCCGTAAGACCATACCTCATTATGTTCCCGCTCTCCGTGGGCGCGCATGACGGGCTGGAAAACTCCCCACTCGAACCAGCGCACAAAAAGCTCAGGATAATCTTCGTAATTGTCGACGTTGTCCCTGGCGTCTGAAGGGTCAACCAACGGTGGATGCGCGGAGTGGTAGGTGGAGGGGATCAGCGGCGAGAAGAAACCCGCAATATCCGTGTCCCAGTACGGCATGCCTGAAGCCGTGAAATCCAATCCCGCTGGTATGGAGCGCTTCAACATGTCCCAAGTGGACCGGATATCGCTCGACCAGAAGACCGTGCCGTTTCGCTGCGCCCCGAGATAGGCCGCGCGGGCGAGAATCATTACTCGCCGGTTCTCACCGAAATCGCGGCGAAAGCCCTCGTAAACCGACGCTGTGTGGAACAGCGGATAGACATTGTAATAACGGGTCCCCGAGCCAACATAAAAAACGTCCTTGGCCGGATCGATGTCCGGTTCCGTTTCATCGAGCCAGATGTAATCGAAGCCGTAAGGCTTTACATAACGATCTCGGATGGACTCCCACCACCATTTGGCTGCTGCGGGATTCGTTGTGTCGATGTTGGGACCGATCACATCTTTGAAGTCACCGAAATCCGGTTTGCCGTCAGGGGTGTGAATGAGCCATCCCTTTTGCTCAAGCGTGTCGTAATACAGCGAGCCGGGAGCAAATTGCGGCCACACACTGAGCAGAGTGGTGATGCCCATCGAATGCAACCGATCGTTCATGACGGCGGGATCGGGCCATCGAGCCGGATCCAGATCCAGATTGCCTTGTTTCGTCATGTTCAGGAAGTCGACGACCAGCACATCGAGCGGCAGGTTTCGATCGCGATATCCCTTGGCAACGGCCATCAGCTGGTCCTGCGTGGGATAGATCGCCTTGCTCTGGATGTAGCCGTATGCGGCTTTTGGCAGCATATGCGTGACACCGGTGAGCTGGCGATAGCCCTTGTAGATCTCATCGCTGTTATCGCCCGCAATCACAAAGAAGGAGACGCGGTCACCCACCTCGGACGACCATACATTCTGCAGATTGAAACCGAGATCGACTGTTGTTTTTGAGGGGTTGTCCCAGATCAGCCCGTAGTCGCGGCTTGACACCATGAAAGGGACACAGACAGTTTCCCCGCCAACCGCGCCGTAGTCATGCCAACAGTTGACGCGATGGTCGCGGAGGTCGAGCAAACCCTGCTGGTGTTCGCCCAGCCCGTAATAGTGCTCACCGGCTGGCGAGTCGAAGACGGCGGAAACGCGATAGCCGGGATCGACCGTTTGCTCGCCCATTGCCCTTTCAGAGGACGACTCAGTCCGATTGGGCACCATGGACCAGTTCCGCATGCTCAGAAGCGGTTTGCCCGACGCGGTAGTAATTGAGATCGTGTCGTTGTATATCCCCGGTCTTCGCGGGGCGCCGCCGAAGTAGCGATCTCTCAGCGACTGATTCAACGCGTCGAGAGGCATCGCGTGAGGTGGAGGCAGGTCTTCGGGGGAAATACGGACGATCATTCGTTGCGAGCGAATGACGTCGTACCCGCCAGTGTCCTGGTCGTGCGTCCAGCCAGTCATGGATGGCGTGCCCACGAATCCACACCCGGGAACCGCAAGAGCTTTCGGCTTCTCCGAACTTACTGTGATACGGACGATATTCGGAGCGTATGGCTCGATCACAACCGTCCTGTCTGCGCGCGACAACACGATTTGCGTATCGGCGCCCCAGAGTGGCCGACCACCGACCAGCAGAATCCCCAACCCTGCCACAACCGGGCCCCGACGAACCCAGGCGTTCACCAGACTTCCCCCTTACGCTCGCAATGAGCGCACAGTGCCAATTACCTTCAGATCGGCCTCGCCGCCGGCGAGGAAACTAATTCCGGTTAAAACGGACAGTTACGCCCCTCGAACAGCCCGTCCCTGTCATCATCCGCTCCGGGTCCATGCCGCCCTTTGTCTGCTTATCTCAGCTCAATGCGATTTTGAGCGCTGCTCCGTAGGCATTCGCGACCGCCAAACCGTAAGGCAGCTGAAAATGCAATGCATCGGCGTCCTGCGTCCACTTGACTTGCGCGTCCGAGCCAAGCACGGTGACGTTCTGGATCTTGCCTGGATTAGTCTTGCTCGACAACCCCAGCGCCGCGATCTGCGCGTGCCACTCCGGCCATCCCATGAAAATCGCGTAGATTACAGTATTTGCCTTGTTGCGCGTAAAGCGGATATCTTTGCTTCCCAATGCACTGATACTGCCGCCCTGGAAAGATCCGCTTGCGACCGCATTCGGTCCTTCGCCGTAGACCGTCCACGGCCGTGTCTCGAAGATGGCTTCGCCGTTCACCTTCAACCACGCCGCAATCTCATCGAGAACGGCGATCTCCTTGCTGTCGATGGTGCCGTCCGGTTTGCCCGGGAGATTGAGAATGAAGGTCCCGTTCTTGCTCACCGTGTCGACCAGCCAATGAATCGCATCGCGCGGTGCCAGGTAACCGCCAAATTCGCCGGGGCCCTCATAAAGGCTGCGCCGGTAATGCCATTCGCCAATGCAGGTTTCAGACTGCCACGCGTAGGGCATGATGCCGCTGGTCAGGCCGCGCTCGTAATCGGCCACCACCGCCTTGGCCAGCTTGTCGGGCACATTCTTGACGTTCGTTACAGCTTCCATCTTGCCGCGCGTTTTTAGGTTGTGGTTGTAGAAATACGCCCCCACATTCATGCCGCCCCAGCCCAGCGGGAGCAGCGCGTTATCGAAGTAAAGCAGGTCGGGATCGTGCTGATCGATCAAGTCGCGGGTGCGGTCGTAAAAATTCTTCACGTAGGAGGCGTCCGGCAGCGCGTCTTTCGGATGCTTCGCACTGTAGAGCATTTGTGGATCGAGGCCGTCCCACCACTGACCCTTCCCTTCGGCCTGGGTCATTCGCCCGTCATAGGGTACGCCCGCATAGGGCCCGCTCTTGTCGGCGCCGTGGGAGGTTTGGAACCACCACCAATTGCGCGCCTGATGGACCGTCACGCCGAACCGGAGCCCGTGCTTGCGCGCGGCAGCGGCCCACTCTCCCACGACATCCCGATGCGGCCCATGATTCACAGCGTTCCACGGTTGATGTTTTGAGCCCCAAGCATCAAACCCGTCGTGGTGGTTGGCGAGCGAGATAAACAGGCGAGCGCCCGCATCCTTGTACCTTTGGATCAAAGCCTCAGGGTCCCAATTGAGCAGCGTCCACTGCGCGGTCAGGTCTTTGTAGCCAAATTCAGATGGATGTCCGTAGTGTGAGTTCTGGTTGAGGTAATCGGAAGAACCCTCCTCGTACATATTGCGCGCGTACCAATCGCCAAATTCGGGGACACACTGCGGGCTCCAGTGTGCCCAAATCCCGAACTTGGCGTCGCGGTACCAATCGGGAACGTCGTATCCCAGCAGCGAATCCCAATTCGGCTGGTAGGGTCCATCGCCGTTCAGACCTTCCACCGGCGCCTGCATGGGAACACCATCCCACGAGCCGCCGGGCAACTCGGTTGGCTCGCCCCACGCGGTCGGCGACCAATCAGCATCGTTCAGCTTCTTCTCCCCGATCTTGCCGTCGACGAGAGCATAGAAGACGCGGTCCTTCTCGGGAGTGGCGCAGAATTCTTCGTACGTCTGGTGAAGTGTGTTGAAGCCGGCCGGCGCACTCAAACCTGCCTGAGCTTTTACGCGAATGGCACGAGCCGCGGCAGCTGCCGCCATCAACTTGCAGAAATCTCTTCGTAACATCTCTTAACGCTCCCTTTGGCCTTTGATTTGGCCGCCGAATGTGGATGATTCCAGAAAAACCTTTCTTACCACCTCGCTTCTTTATGACGGCTCCGACGATCTGCTCCGCATAAAAACGCTTCTTCTTCGGCAAAATCTTCAGCCCTCTCCGGGCTCAATTCTGGCCGAAGAGCAACATTTGCCGTTGTTCAAAATACCCGAGGGCCAATCACGACTCTCTATCCTTATCCCAACGCCTCGCCTGCTTTGGCCTCGGCGAACAACCACGCATACAGAGCAACACCGACATAGCAGATGACCGGAACCAAGTACGCAGTCTGCAGCGGAAGCATTCCCATCAACTTCGTCAGCGCAGCGCCGCCCAGAATCGCCATTACGAGGAACGAGCCGGCAGTCTTGGTCTTCTCGCCCATGCCTTTCAAGCCAAGCGCAAAGATTGTCGGGAACATGATCGACATGAAGAGGCTCGTCAAAAGCAAACAGCCGACTCCGAACCAGCTGGGATGGACTACGGCAACCAGGCACAAGGCGACGTTAATCACGGAATAGGCCACCAACATCAACCGTGCGTGGAAATGCCGCATGAGCCACGCCGAACTGAATCGGCCCACGGCGAAAGCCGCCAATGTGCCTGTCAGCATGTAGCCTGCGGCTTTATCGCCAACGCCCGTGGCCGATTCCACATAGGCGATAAAGTAACTCCATGTGCCAACCTGGGCGCCCACGTAAAGAAACTGCGCCAGCACCGCAAACACAAAGTGCGGCTGCCAGAGTCGCACGTGCATCCCGCCTGAAGAGGCACTTTCGGAAACATCCTCGCTTCCCAGATCAGGAAACCTAGTCACCAAGACCAGTAGGGCCCAGACAAACGCGATGCAGCCCAACACCAGATACGGCGTGACCACGCGCAGTGTCTCGGAATGCAAATATGCCTGGTAGGTTCCAGCCGCCTGCATCGCTGCCACTTGCGCGTCGCTCAGCTTCACGCCGGAGAAAATGAATATTGTCCCGATCAGGCCCGCGCTGATGGACCCCAAGGGATTGAAGGCCTGTGAAAGATTCAGGCGGCGCTCGCTCGACCCTGCCGGCCCGAGTTGCGCAATAAATGAATTCGACCCCGTCTCCAGAAACGATAATCCACTCGCGATGACAAATTGCGCCACAAGAAAGAACACATACAACCCCGCCTGCGCTGCCGGATAAAACAAGAGGCACCCGCTGCCCAGCAGGCAGAGCCCCGTCACAATGCCCATCTTGTAGCCGAAGCGCCGCATCAACTGTCCCGCCGGAATGGCCAGCAAAAAGTAGCCTAAATAGAACCAGATCTGCACTCCCGCCGCGCTCGACCGGTTAATATTGAACGATTTCATGAATTGCCGGATCAGAATGTCGTTCAAGTTGTTCGGGATCGCCCACAAAAAGAACAGCACCGTGACCACGAGGAATGGCAAGAGCCGCCCTGCAGGGATCAACTGCGCTTCAATGTCTTCATTGTTCTGCGAAGGAGGGTTTCCCTGCGCGATCGGTCCGCCGGAGATGTTCAAGATGAGTTCTTCCTCCTGGAACGAAAGATGCAATGAGGCACGGTCACTGTGCTTCCTCTATGCCAACTCGGCCTTCGGTACGACGTCGAGCAAACAAATTGAATTCCGCACCACTTCAGCCTTAACTACCCTTACTCTCTGCGGCGGAAGCAGCCATCGCCTGACGAAGGCGATGTTCCGCCTCGCTGCCCCAATAGCCGCAGTCAAGTTCGAGAAAAATCGTTGTGTATGGAATAGACAATTCCGTCTTGATGATGAGGACGCGGAAGACCAGCGCCGCCTGGTCGAGCCTGGCGATGATCTGCTCGTGAGGCAGCGTGGTTGTCTTTGCGGACTTCAGCAGCCCTGCGAGTTGGGCGCGGTAGCGGGAAACACCCGGAGCATCGGCCTCGGCGACGAATTGTAATTCCTGGTCGAGATAAATGTTGGCGTGGACGTGTTTGCTGGCCGCGATTGCGCCGAGCACAGTGCGAGCAACCTCCACCTGGGCGGCGTCGGCAACGATCGTCTCGATTCCAGGCTTGGACTGTGCCGGATAAGCCGAGTCCGCAACCACGATCCAGTTGCGATGTCCGAACAGCGGCAAAAACGCCTTCAATTGGCGTTTCCAGTCAGACTTTGCGATCCTCGGCGCGACGGTCATGGTTTCTGCCTTCGATCCCGGTTCATTTCAGTTCCTCGTCCGCGCACACGGCCACTTTGCCGCATTTTCCTGAGGCCATCAGCGCATAAGCCTCGCCGGCCCGTCCCAGCGGAAAGCGGTGAGTAATGATTTCAGCCGGATGCAGATTCCAGCGCACCAGCCGCTCCACCAGCTCTTCCATTAGCCAGGTGGACGTGACCCACGAGCCGTAGAGCGTTTTCTGGTCATGAATTATGTCGGACGATGGGTTGAATTCGACCCGGCCGCCTTCGCCGAGAAAAACAATCCTTCCCCACTTGCGCGTGGCGCGAATCGCGGTGGCCCGAGCCGCATCGTTCGCCGAGCAGTCAACGGCACGCTCCACGCCCATGGCTCCGGTGAGCCGTTTCACCTCGGCCACGTTATCCGGCCCGGAGACGAGAACCGCGTCGCAAAGACCCAGATTGAGCGCGATCTCCATGCGCTCGGGCACCACGTCGATGCCGATGATCTTTTCGGCGCCAAGCTTGCGGCAAAGCGCGCCAGTGGCCAGGCCCACCGGTCCTAAGCCGGTAATGAGGACTGCATGATTGCCGTTGATGCCGATCTTTTCCAGGCCCTCGTACACAGTCCCGAATCCGCACGCAACCTGCGCGCCATCGCCATAAGAGAGCTCATCGGGCAGGGCGATGAGGTCTTTCTCCTCGGCCACCATGTATTCCGCCATGCCACCGTCGCGCTGCCAGCCGTAAGCGCGGCGATATTTTTCGCTGGTGCAGGAGATCATGTAGCCGCGCCGGCAGTCGTTGCACACGCCGCATCCCGAGATGTGATAGACAACTACCCGGTCGCCGGCTTTGAAGCGGCGGCAGCCCGGGCCAGCGGCGACGATCTGGCCGGATGGCTCGTGCCCGGCAATCACGCCCTGGTAGCCTTCAGGGCCCTTGCCCAAGTGCTCGTGGTAAATGCAGCGAATATCGGAGCCGCAGATCGTCGACGCCTTCACGCGCAACAGAACTTCTCCGTGGCCTGGCTCCGGCACAGGCACCGTGCGCATCTCAACGGTCGAATCCCCCGGTAAGACCGCTGCGGTCATCGTGGCTTTCATTTGGATTGCTCCTCGTCGATGTTACGCGGTACTCGAAAAGCCTCACGCGGTTTACGGTGGCGTGATCTCTCCGTTTACGTCCCAAAGATCTTCCCAGGTCTGGCCCTCTTTCCACAGGAAGACCTGGCCTTTGATCAAGCGGCAGTTGCGATCGATGGCGGTGATGGAGCGCATCTCCTCGTCGGTGAGCGGATCTCCCACGATGCCCTCGAGGTTGGCGCGGTAATGATGGACGGAGAATGGAATGGGTGTTTGCCCGCGCTGCACCGCCCACTTGATGCATACCACCGCGGGATGAATCCCGTGGCTCTCAGCGATGCGCACGATCACGGGATCTTCGGTGGGCGCGGTGTCCTCGGGGGTGCGGTCACGCTCCGGCCGTCCCGGTGAGCCGACAGGGCAGTAACCGACGGGCTTCATGCCGTTCTCGACCACGAATTTGAACAACTTCGGCTGCTGGAAGTGCGGGTGCAGCTCCATTTCGTTCACCGCGGGCTTGATGCGGGCGTCGCGCAGAACCAGTTTCAGTTTGGGGATTGTCATGTTCGAGGTGCCGATGTGCCGCACCAGGCCCATGTCCACCAGCTCTTCCATCTTGCGCCAGGTCTTCATGTAGTTTTCGTGGATATAGGGCTTGGCATCCGGGCTCCGCGCGGACACATCGCAGCCTGGGGGATGGAAATTGGGGAACGGCCAATGCACCAGGTAAAGATCCAGGTAGTCGAGGCGCAGATCGGAAAGCGACTGGCGGCAGGAGGCGATCACGTCGTCCTCGTCATGCTTGTCGTTCCAGAGCTTCGAGGTGATCCAAAGGTCCCCGCGCTTGATTCCGCCGCGGAGAATCTCTTCAATCGATGCACCGATCTCGGCCTCGTTGCCGTAGACCGAAGCGCAATCGAAGTGCCGGTAGCCTACCGCGGCGGCACCCTTCACCACCTCGGCGATCTCGGCTGCGGAGACGTGGTCGGATCCAAAGGTGCCCAGGCCGATGGCCGGCATGATTGCCCCAGTATAGAGAATACGTTGCGGGATGGCCGCCGGATCGACGGGAGCGGTTGCGATGGGTTCTAGCATGCCCAATCCGCCTTGTGCGAGGATAGAGTTATCGCTAACTTCAAGGAAGAATACACTCGCCAAGGGTGAGTGTCAACCCGCTTTCTCTCTCCGGCCGATTCGGTACTGGCTGGCGGCATGGATGAGCCTTGTCTGGCAATTGGCGGGCCGGGGTTTGTCGCAGGCGCGGGCGAGGGTAGTTTGCAAGCCGGACTCTGAGCCTGTACGAGATCGAATTGCGTGATCCAACCCTCTGCAACAAAGCCATCCTTGCTGTGCGAGAGTATTCAGAGAGAAGCCTAGCCGGACTCCAGCACTAGGTTTGCATACTGAACCGTGTCGCCGGTGCGAATGATCCCGATGGCATGCGGCACTCGTTTCTTGAGGTTGATGTGAGGCTCGAATTCAAGTGCAATACCATCCAACGCGCGCTCGAATTTCAGGATCGTCTCAGGGCTATTTACCTCGTTAAACTCCTGAGCCATGAAAGCTCGGGCCACGCTGAAGTTGCTGCGAATGGCTGCCAATACATCGAGAACTCGAGGCACGTCATCGACCAGGGAAATATCTACCGTCTCGACTTCCTTCCAAAAGGGAAACCCACGATCCGCAATGACCAGGGTATTGGTATGCCTGACAAGACTAAGCAAAGAGTTGATTTTCGGATTTAGGATTCCTGATTTGAGCATATGGCGCAATCTCCCAAAGTCATTTCAAATGAATTCTAACCGTGGACTCTTGCTGAAAGTGGACAATTGCCACACTCTGGGTTCGATCGGGAGGGATTTGCCGCGAATTCCGCATCAGGTCCTGGATGTCCCTGACTGGCTAACCATGGATAGGCAGGATCATATCGCCAGCAGAAAACCCGACTTTGCCTACCTCGCTGCGTCCAGCACACCAAAAAGAATCAGTCCAGTTTCGTCTGGAATTCCAGCGGCTGGAACCTTATCCAGGCCGACGATATGGCGCGCCCTTGCACCGGCCCAAAGAACGACCTGCCGACTCCGGCCTTCGCGGATTGCACCGATTCTGGTGCTATGCGTTAAAGGCAGCTGAAGCAGTCTCGCAATGGCCAGCAGGAGCCCTAGATTCATGTATGCCTGTTCGTGCCTGGCGTCGCATTCAATGGCGCGGCTACCTGTTCGATCTCCGCTTCCTTTCGGTCGAAGCCCGAACCACAAGTTGAGGCTGAATGATGATGGTCCTATTGC
>Ga0187891_1002048_pt1 | contig 15966 bp, 16 predicted proteins | sample June2016WEW_21_4_FD_132990 | JGI IMG/M metagenome (GOLD analysis project Ga0187891, IMG submission 132990) | Peatland microbial communities from SPRUCE experiment site at the Marcell Experimental Forest, Minnesota, USA - June2016WEW_21_40 | ecosystem: Environmental > Terrestrial > Soil >... | reverse complement strand
TTGGAGGAAGAGAAAAACGGACGGATTTGCCGTTCGCCTTGAAAGTAGCGCAGACATTCTTGTCTGCGGGTTCACGGGACTTTCCTGTCCCGTGTTGAACTGGCGACTGGAAAGTCGCCAGAACCAGCAGGCAGGAATGCCTGCTCTACCCGGCCGAACTGCCTCTTTTGGCCACTCAATGGCCAGCTCAGCCGGGGACAACGTAATTGACCCGGACGACAAAAAACGGTTTCCTGTGCCCGGTCAGATTTATGGATCCGCAGAAATCCACGTTGGACGACTTGCGCATCAAGCGCAGCGACAAGCCCGAATCGAATTTACGAATCCGGCCGGTCGCCATCGGTGTTTTTGTCCTGGTCCTCGCGGCCGGGGTGATTTGGTGGCTGACGCGGCCCAAAGCCATCGAGGTACACACGGCCATCGCGCGGGAAATCGGTGGCAGCAGCAGCGGAGAGCGGACGGTGTTGAATGCGTCGGGTTACGTCACAGCACGGCGGGCGGCGACGGTTTCCTCCAAAGTCACCGGCAAAGTAGTCGAGGTGCTTATCGAGGAGGGCATGAAAGTGAAGGAAGGCCAGGTTCTGGCGCGGCTGGACGATACGAACATCAAGACCAGCCTGAACGTGGCGCAGGCCCAGTTGGAATCGACCAGGGCGGCGCTGGACGAAACCCGCGCCCAGCTCAAACAGGCAAACCAGGAATATCAACGCATTACCGAACTGGCCAAACAACACATCGCATCCCAATCCGACCTGGACCTGGCCGAATCGAATGCCAAATCGCTGCAGGCGCACCTGGCACAGCAGGAAGTGGATGTCACCGTGGCAGACCGCACGGTGGCCATGTGGCAGCAACAGATGGATGACATGATCATCCGCGCGCCGTTCGATGGCATTGTGACGACCAAGGACGCCCAGCCGGGCGAGATGATTTCACCGGTGTCGGCCGGCGGCGGGTTCACGCGCACGGGCATCGGCACCGTCGTGGACATGGACTCGCTGGAAATTGAAATTGACGTCAACGAAAGCTACATCAACCGCGTTCAACCCGGCCAGCCGGTCGTGGCCACGCTGGACGCGTATCCGGAATGGAAAATCCCCTGCTAGGTCATCGCCATCATCCCAACCGCCGACCGGCAAAAGTCCACGGTCAAGGTGCGCGTTGGTTTCGACCAGCTCGACCCGCGCATCCTGCCGGAGATGTCCGTGAAAGTGGCGTTTCGTGAAACCGGCGGCGGGTCCACGGCGAATCACACCGTGCTGGTTCCGAAAAGCGCGATGCAAAGCCAGGATGGCCGGGATGTCGTGTTCGTCGTCCAGCACGGCCGCGCCGAACGCCGCGCCGTCACGGTGATTGACACGCAAGGTGACGACTCCGTGTTGAGCGCGGGCGTCTCCGCCGGCGAAAGCGTGGTCGTGGACCCGCCCGCCGGTCTGAACGATGGAATGCCAGTCAGGGCAAGGAAACTATGAACGAAAACCAATCAAACAATGGCGCGTTGGTGCGCGTTGAGAGTGTGGAAAAAATCTTCCACCGCAGTTCGGAAGACATCCACGTGCTGGCGGACCTGAATTTGCAGGTCCCCACCGGCGAGTTCCTCGCGTTGATGGGCCCGTCGGGTTCGGGCAAGAGCACCCTGTTGAATTTGATCGGCGGCCTTGACCGTCCGACCAAGGGCTCGGTGGTCGTCGCCGGAGAACGAATTGATCAGTTGTCCGACCACCGGCTGGCCGCGTGGCGCGCACGGCACGTCGGGTTTGTCTTCCAGCTTTACAACCTGATGCCGGTGCTGACGGCGGAACGGAACGTGGAACTGCCGCTGCTGCTGACGCACCTGTCCAAGGCGGAACGGATGAAGCACGTGGAGACGGCGCTGGCAGTGGTCGGACTGTCGCATCGCGCGAAGCATTATCCGCGCACGCTTTCCGGCGGAGAACAACAGCGCGTGGGCATCGCCCGCGGCATTGTCACCGACCCGACATTGCTGCTCTGCGACGAGCCGACCGGCGACCTTGATCGCAAGGCCGGCAACGAAATCCTGGATTTGCTCCAGGCGCTGAACCGGGAGCACGGCAAAACCATCATCATGGTCACGCACGATCCGCACGCCTCGGCGCGCGCGACGCGAACGGTGTATCTGGACAAAGGCCAATTGAGCAACGAACCGGTGAAATGAAGAAGAAATGGAGTAATGGAGTGTTGGAGTGTTGGGGCATTGTAACGGTGCGCTTCGGTTCATTACTCCATTGCTCCATCACTCCAACACTCCGTCTTTTTCCATCCCCATGAAATTTTTCCACCTCATCTGGTGCAATCTGAAGCGGAAGAAGCTGCGGACGTCGCTGACGTTGCTGTCCATTGTGGTGGCGTTTGTCCTGTTCGGGTTTTTGTCGGCCATCCAGCAGGCGCTGGTCGGCGGCGTGGAAATGGCGGGTGCGGACCGGCTGATCGTCCGCCACAAGGTGTCCATCATCCAGTTGCTGCCCGTAAGTTACGAAGCGCGGATGGACCGTATTGCCGGCGTGGATTTCGCGACGCACCAGACCTGGTTCGGCGGCATTTACCAGGACCCGAAAAATTTCTTCATGCAAAACCCCGTCGAGCCGGAAAAATTTCTCCAGATGCATCCCGAAATCATCCTGCCGCCGGAACAGGAGAAAGCCTGGCTGGCAACGCGGACGGGCGCGATTGTCGGACGCCGGACGGCGAACCGCTTCCATTGGAAAATCGGTGACCAGGTTCCCATTCAATCAACCATCTGGACGAGGCCGGACGGAAGCCACACTTGGGAATTTGACATCGTGGGCATTTACGATGGGAAAGACAAGGGGACCGACACCACACCGATGTTCTTCCGCTATGATTACTTCGATGAAGCGCGGCAAGCCTGGGGCAAAGGACAGGTCGGCTGGTACACCATCCGCATCAAAGACCCGTCGCAGGCGGCGGAAGTGGCCAAACGGGTGGACGCGGAGTTTGAAAATTCGCCGGCGGAAACCAAGACGGAGCCGGAGGGCGCCTTCATTCAAGGCTGGGCCAAGGCCATCGGCAACATCGTTTTGATTGTCGCCGCCATCCTGGGCGCGGTGTTTTTCACCATCCTGCTGGTGACCGGCAATACCATGGCGCAGGCGGTGCGCGAACGGACCGGCGAGCTGGGCGTGCTCAAGGCCATCGGCTTTACCAACGGACGGATTGTCGGGCTGGTGCTCGCCGAGTCGTGCCTGCTGACGGTCCTGGGTGGAACGCTGGGGCTGGGGCTGGCGTGGCTGGTCATTTCCCGTGGCGACCCCACGAGCGGTCTGCTGCCGATGTTCTTTTTCCCGACGCGCGACCTGCTCATCGGCCTGGGCCTTAGTGTCGTGCTCGGTCTGGTCACGGGAATTTTCCCGGCGCTGCAAGCCATGCGCCTGCGCGTCGCCGACGCTTTAAGACGAATGTGATCTTTCTCTCAACCCTCAACCCTCAACCCTCAACCAATCCATGGCCGGCCCCATCAACTGGTTTTCCCAAATCGCCTCCATCACGAAGTTTGGGTTGCTGAGCATCCCGCAACGGCGCGGCGCGGTGGTGGCCACGGTCATCGGCATCGCCGGGGTCGTGACCGTGCTCGTCGGCGTGCTTTCCATCGCGGCGGGTTTCCGGCAGGCGATGACCGTTTCCGCGTCGCCCGACGGGGCCATCGTTCTGCGCAGCGGCGCCGACAGCGAAATGGTCAGCGGCTTCGGGCGCGACGAGACGCGCGTGATTGCCGATTCGCCGGGCGTGGCGCGCACGGCGCAAGGCCCGCTCGCGTCCGCGGAATTGTTCGTCATCATCAACATTCCCAAACGCTCGACCGGCACGGACGCGAACGTGCCGTTGCGCGGTGTGGAACCCGCTGCATTGCTGGTGCGTGATAATTTGAAAATCATCCGGGGCCGGATGTTTGATTGGGGCAAGGATGAAGTCATCGTCGGTCGCGGCGCGGCCCAGGAATTCGCCGGGCTGGAAGTAGGCTCGAAAATAAAGGTGGGCCGCTATGAATGGCCGGTCGCCGGCATCTTTTCGGCCGACGGCGGGGTTGCGGAATCTGAAATCTGGACCGACGCGAAGGTGTTGCAGGACGCGTATAATCGTGGTGACTCGTTTCAGTCCGTCTCCGTCAGGCTCAATTCGCCAGGCGCGTTCCAGCAGTTCAAGGATTCATTGACTTCGAACCCGCAGCTCAACGTGAAAGTCGTCCGGCAATCCGAATATTACGCCGAGCAATCGGAAACCATCACGCGGTTGATCACGACGCTGGGCTTTTTGATTGCGTTTTTGATGGCCATCGGCGCGGTGTTCGGCGCGCTTAACACGATGTACAGCGCGGTGGCGGCGCGAACGCGGGAAATCGCCACGTTGCGCGCGCTCGGTTTCGGCAGCAGCGCCGTGGTGGTTTCGTTGATGCTGGAATCGCTGCTGCTGGCGCTGGTCGGCGGCATTCTGGGCGGCGGGCTGGCCTGGCTGGCATTTAACAATTTCCATACTTCGACGATGAACTGGCAAAGCTTCAGCCAGATCGCCTTCGCCTTCAAAGTCACGCCGGAATTGCTGGTGCGCGGAATCGTGTGGTCGGCGCTGATCGGTTTGATTGGCGGCTTGTTCCCGGCCATCCGCGCGGCGCGATTGCCCATTGCGGCTGCATTGCGCGAACTGTGACACCAAATTTACGCAGTAACGCAGACATTCCTGTCTGCGGGTTCACGGGACATTCCTGTCCCGTGTAAACCGGGCGACAGGAATGTCGCCCAACCAGCAGGCAGGAATGCCTGCTCTACATGGCAGGACGATATGCACTGCTCCATTTCTAAACTTCCGGACGTTCGCACAAACCCGCGTTCACGGGATTCATTGTCGTGTAATGGCAACAACGATGCAGGTCGTCGTCATCGCGGACAAGGTGGTCAAACGATTCCACCTGCCAAAAGGTTGTTCCGGTGCACCCAAGCAAACGGTTGGCTTCGCGGGCAGTGAAGCCTTTCCAGATTTTCAGCACCTTGCTCAATGTCCAGTCCGGCTTTGGACGAAGCACGGCATGCACATGGTTCGGCATCACCACCCACGCATGAAGATCAAAGCGCTCACCGGCGTGGAATTTCATTGCTCCCGCAACCAGGTCGGCGATTTCGGGACGTGCCAGCCAGCAATCGCCGTGACCCACGTCGAGATATTTAACCACACGCGCAGAATACCAGCGAAACAGTTCTTCCTGCTCGTGCCACGTCAACGGGCGTTTGGCGGCCAGTGCTTGTGCCGTGATGATTTCGCGCTCGCCTTTGAAGCGCAACAAAACGTCTTTGGGCAGCGTCCCCGCCAGGCGAAAAGTCACAAAGTAAGAAGCGCCTCCGCGTTTGAGATGGGGCAGAACACCCCGGGAATGAAAACCAGATGCAAGGGGACGCGGATCAGGATTCACACTGCGCGGATTCACGAACGACAGAATGTCGTCTCCACTTGTCGCAAGCAAGCACGTGCTGGTGCTGTAGCGCAGACATTCCTGTCTGCGGGTTCACGGGACATTCCTGTCCCGTGTGAACCGGGCGACAAGAATGTCGCCCAACCAGCAGGCAGGAATGCCTGCTCTACTTTTTAAAACCGGCATCCGGCTTGTTTCATCAAACCCCGATCAAAGCGGCTCCGATGACGCCGGCGGAATCACCGAGCTGGTGTTTGACGATGGGCGTTTCGAGGCAATCGCTGAAAACATATTTCGCCACTTGCGCAACGCCTTCGGTGTAGAGCGCATCGAAATTGGAAACGCCGCCGCCAAGGACGACCACGTCCGGGTCCAGCACGTCAATGAGGTTGGCCAGCGAGCGGCCGAAGTTGCGGAAGAAAATTTTCATGAACTCCACCAGTTTCGCATCGCCGGCGTAATAATCCTGCACGATTTTCTTGAACGACCTTTTCTTACCGAATCGTTCGGCGTAGCGCGCCTCCAATCCGCCGCCGCTGATGTACGTCTCCACGCAACCGTGCTGGCCGCAGTAGCACAACGGACCGTCCGGATGGATGGACATGTGGCCCCATTCACCGGCGATGGCTTGTGGGCCGGTGATGACCTCGCCGTTGTGGACAATGCCGCCGCCGCAGCCCGTGCCCATGATAACGCCGAAAACCAGTTTCTTTCCCCGGCCCGCCCCGTGCAGCGCCTCGGCCATCGCGAAACAATTGGCGTCGTTTTGGATTTCAATTTTCCGGCCGAGAATTCGTTCGAGGTCCGCCTTCAACGGCTGGCCGTTCATGCAAACCGTGTTGGAGTTTTTCAGCAGGCCGGTGCGCGGCGAGATGGCTCCGGGCGTGCCGATGCCGAACGTATGCGCCGCGCCCTGGATGCTGGCGGCCAGTTCGTCATGCAGCCCCTTGATGCGGTTCAGGATGTGGGCATAACCCTTTTCCTGCTGCGTCTCCACGCGCTTGCGGAAAAGTTCACGACCGGACGCGTCCAGAACAATGCCTTCAATCTTCGTGCCGCCGAGGTCTATGCCGATGCGATACATGATTTCAAATCTTCCGCCATGACGGCCATTCGCAGTTCGTGTTACGCTTCATACGAGGTGCTTGGTTTTGATGCCGCCCCATTTGGCGTTGAGGTATTCGGCGACGAGCCGCCGATGGCAGTGGTGCGGCAAATGTTCGCTGCAAAGCAGACAACCGTGATCGAGCAAATCCGGTCGGACCGTCTTTTCCACCTGCCGCCGGGCCATCAAATCCAAAAATTGCTTTTCGTAAATTCCCCAATCGCCTTTGTGTTTTCTATACGCATCAAGGATGTCCTGTGTGGGAGCGAGTTCAGGCAGGTGGACATACTCGATGCCCCCGATTTCCCTGAGGAAGTAGGCCAGATCTTCCTTTTTCGAGAAGCCGGCCAGTTGCGAGTTGTTGTTCAGGCGGACGTCCACGACGCGCCTGACCCCGGCGTCTTTCAAGCTCGTGAAGAATTCACGAGCTGTCTTCCGGGTGAATCCTATGGTAAAAAGTTCAATTTCCATGACGCGGCGGTTCTTCTCGCAGGACGAGTTCGTCTTCCTGGTAGGCAACCTTTTCGCCCTGCAATTTGTAAACCTCGGCAACGATTTCTTCAGGCGAACGGAACAACTCGCGCTCCGGAAGCGCGAACAGACGCAGCAGACGCTTTTCCGTCTGCTCGTGGCTTTCCAACGTCCCGTCCGTAAGAATGTGGAACACCGCAAGGCCGCGTCGCCGCAAATGCGGAGACACCAGGATACCGCGATGGCAATCCACCGGGTCTTTCTCAGCGCACAACAATGCCACGCGCATCTTCGCCGCGCCTTGAAGGACGCGTTCAATGCCGCGTTTGAAGGCTGGCGTGCGAGAGATCAATTCGTAATCTGCCCGGCCATTCAGGTAACACTCGCGTTCGGAACGTCGCGCGCCGAGTTCTTCACCGAGGAAAACGTAGGAGATGCCATGCTCTTGGAGGGCGCGCTGGAGCGGCTCGCGGTTAAACTGGGGATTGTATTGGCTGTAAGGCGACGAACGAACGTCAGCCACCGCCTGAATGGCGTATTGTTTCAACAGCGCCACGAACTTCGCAAACTCCAGATTGGAGTGTCCGATGGTAAACACAGACGGATGGGCAGCGGCGTTCATGCGGGAAGTTCGAAGACGGTGGCGATGACTTTGTAATGGAGGCCGTCCTTAAACGGCGGGGTAAGACTGATGCAGAGGAGAATCTGGGAAGCGTCGTTTGGTTTGGAATAACCCTCTGCTGATTGGCGAAATACCGGGAAGTACTTCCGACTAATGAGCGGATCGGTCAATGTGAAGCCGTAATGGTGTCGTTTGTATTTGAAAGGTCCGCGTAACTGCTTCTTGGCCCTGCTTTCCCATGTTGTCGAGCGTATCTCAAACCGAAATGATTCCGGCCGGACAAGGTACAAAGATTGGAGATTCGACAAATGTTGTAGAAAAGCAGGGTTGGCTCTGTCGCTTTTCTGACCTGGTTGAAGCCATAGATCATCTGGCTCTTCGACGAGTGATGGTAAAACTTGAGGTGCCAAGGAAGACTCTTTGATCCATGGTTGACCGACTTGAATCAGCCAGTTCTCGGGCTGTAGCGGATTGTTTTCGGGCCCGGAAAGCGGCAACTGCATCACATCCAGCGGTTTTGGATCTTTGCCGTCCGCTAGACGTCGCTCGACAAAGTCCAACGCGCCTTCGTCGTGATTTGAAACCGGCCTGATCCAAGCGCCCCATTTGGTCTTGTCGCCCCCCTCGTTAAGCAATTCCCGGCCAGCGATACAACTCTTCGGATGATGCTTGGTCGAGTTCGCGAGAACCAGTATGCGTTTGGTTGTCATGTGCCACATAGTGGGCGTGCCACTGTGTGGAGATTACCTTCTCGTCAGGTTTTCGCAATACTGCGAAAGGTTTAATTCTGATACACTTCCATCCCCACGCAGGCGCAGACCGGATTGGGAGTGACCAGATTACATTAATACCAAAAAGGCGAATGATTTCCCGTTCGCCTTCGTGATTTGAGATTTGAATTCGCTTGGCGGCAGCAATGGGTGTGTGAGCGCGTTTTTTTATGGACGCATTTTCGTCGAATTCCGGCCCGCGAGGGCTTAGGTTGTGGTCATGTTTCTGGCCATGACGAACAAATCGAAACGGTTGCTCTACCTGGGTTACATCCAACAGGTGCGGACCAAAGACCTCCAACGCGGACTGGAAGAGCTGCCAGCGCTGCTGGCCGATTTGCCGCCCGGCTTCCATTTGCTGGTGGACCTGGGCCGGCTGGAATCCATGGACCCCGCGTGCACGACACAAGTCGGCAAGGTGATGGAATTGTGTGACCAGCACGGTGTGGGACTGGTGATCCGCGTCATTCCCGATCCGGCGAAAGACATCGGGTTTAACATCCTTTCCATGTTCCATTACCCGCACCGACCGCGGGCGGTCACCTGTAAGACCATGAGCGAGGCGGCCAGGCTCCTTTCACTTTAGGGCGTCACTTTCCCGCCGCGAGAAATGAAAAGGCGAACGGGGTCGCCGTTCGCCTTCGAGGTAGGTCAGCATCTTGCCTGACTCTGAATGAATGGAGACAGGCGGGACGCTTGTCCTACGTTTAATACCGATAATGCTCCGGTTTGTATTGAGATATTCACTCCTTCCGCTTGTGCTTGTCCTTGTAATCTTTCCAAAGAATGCCCAGGACCAGCCAGCCGCTCCCGCCAATGGCAATCAAAAAACAAATCATGGCGATGCCGGGGTAGCCAAAAATCCGGAAGGAGGACTCGATTCGCATCATCAGCGCAGCCCCGACAATCAGCGCCGCGAGAATAATGCCGGTGGTGACTCGATTGGCGATTTTTTCGAAGCCGTTGAGCAAATGACGCGCGTCGGGAGTCTTGACATTTATTTCCAAATCAGAATTGCCGACGGCGTCCAAAATCTTGTTTACGCGCCCCGGCAGGCCGCCCACAAAATCCTTCATTTCGAGAAACGATCCCAATAAATTCCCCGGCGAAACGACTTTGCGCATCCGGGTCGTCATGATTTCGGCGACGTTCCGGCGCACCGAGGCATTGGTATTGAAATTCGGACATAAAATTTTCCCGATCCCCTCCAGTTGCAGCAGGGTTTTCCCCAGCAGGGTCAATTCGGTGGGAACATAAAGTCCGGTTTCGGCCGCCGTTCTGGCCACGTCCATCAGGGCTTTGCCCACGTCCTGGCGGTCCAAGGTCTGGTTCCGCTGTTCGGAAACAAATTCCGTCGCTTTTTTGGTGAACTCCGCCTCGTCGAAGTCATCCGCGGTTTCGCTGATGCGCAGAATAATTTTCACCGCTTCATCGCCGTTGCCTTCGCTGATGGCCAGCAACAACCGCAATAAATTTTCCTGCATGTCTGAACTCACCCGCCCGGTCATGCCCAAATCCAGCAACGCCACGCGCCCGTCGTCCGTGAGAAAAATGTTGCCCGGATGCGGATCGGCATGGAAAAAGCCGTCAATCAACACCTGTTTCAGATACGCCTTGAACAGTTCCTCGGCCAAAACATCGCCGTTCATGTCCAATTGCGCGATGGGACTGAGCGCGGTGATTTTTGTTCCGCTGACATAATCCATCGTCAACACGCTGCGCGAACTGTAATCGGGCACGGGCAGCGGAACGAGAATGTGCGGAAATTCCTTCAGATTATTTGCCAGCGTGGTCAGATTGGACGCTTCCCGTTGATAATCCAGTTCCTGCAAAATGGAACTTTTGAATTCGGCGAGAATTTTCCCGAAACGATAACGGCGGCCAATGTCGGTATGTTCGTCAAAAAAGTCCGCGATTTCCTCGAGCACCTCAAAATCGTCCGCGATTTGTTTGCGGATATCCGGGCGTTGCACCTTCACGACCACGGGACGCCCGTCGCGCAAGGCCGCGCGATGCACCTGTCCGAGCGACGCGGCGGCCAGATGTTTTTCTTCAAAAAACGAGAACGCCTTGGAGATGCGGACGCCGAGTTCGCTCGCGACAATTTGTTCCACTTCGGCGTAAGGAAACGGTTTGATCTTGTCCTGCAAACGCGCGAGCGCCTTCAAATATCGTTCCGGCAAAAGGTCGGCGCGGCTGGAAAGCAACTGGCCGAATTTGATGAAGGTCGGCCCCATTTTTTCCAAATCGTCGGCCAATTCTTCCGGCGCGGGCTGGCCGGGTTTGGCGGCCAAAAGTGTTTTTTCATCGCCAGCGGCCTCATTGGCAAATTCCTTGGCCAAATCGGTATTGCCGTATTTCCAAAAAAGCAACGCGATATCCTTGTAGCGTTTGAGGTGATGCGGTTTTAATGACAATTTCATATTTGTTTTTTTCCTGGTGCGATTTCAGCAAATGAATCCTGCCTCTGCATTTTGGTAAAAGGCTACACGACGGGCCGGACTTTGCTATGGGGTATAACCCTAACTCCCCGGGTTATCACCTCCGGAATCAAGTTGCGGAAAAATGATTAGAACTTCCGGCAAATCCCTGCGATGCAAACCGTCTCGGTGAATCGGTCAAATCAACCGGGCTAAACTGGTTTTAACTCCCAGCAATCCTTGTCAAAGCTCCAATGTCTTCAGCCGCATGGCGTGAACTGCTTCCCGGTTAAACACGTCAACAATCACCGCCGGGTTCTTCTCAATCGCCAAAAGGTCATCGCCATTCACGAGCACTAAACAAAGGTTGGTGTCGCCCATGATTTTGTTGGCATAGCCGCGAGCACTCGCGCCGATTTCGCCCGTGGCGAGCCTTTCGATTTCGTTCGACTGAAAAGGACCTGCGCCAGCCATGTTGGCGAGCGTTTTAAGGAATGCGCGCTGCTCGGTGGACTCAATTGTTGGTCGGTAAAACCAACGACCAGCGCATGCCATCAAACTTAATCTGACCGGATCGCTTCAAATATTGCTGGGCGTTTCTGACTGCGTGCTTCCATCTCTTGCCAAATCGCTGCCCATTGATGACCAATTCAACCTCATCGTCGCACAAATCAGGTAACAAAGTCTGAACTCTCGGGTGAAGTTGTTCCGTCGTAAGCGGCCCTTGGGAGAGCGCGTAGATGAGGGCCTCAGAAAACAGACTGTGAGCGGACCGACTTCCGACTTGGGCGCTAAGAAATTCCTTCCGGGCGCGATGAAGCGTACGCGTAAAGCTCGCCTTTAGCTTCCGGCTGGCGCTTTTCTCCATTTGCGCATACTCGGTCTTCAATTCCTGTGCAACTCCGAGAAGAGAATGGAGTTCAGCACCGCTAAGTATGTTACCCAGACGCGCGTAAGCTTCGAGGTCTTCTCTCACCTTGGAAACCAGCGCGGCATCATCCAAGCAAACGCCATACTCAAAATTGTGGTCGAGTCCACTTGGAGTGAGGTTGGCAGACGTAACCAGCGCGCGCCGATTGTCAGCGACGTAAACTTTGGCGTGTAATCGTGGTAAAGAGACGATTTGGACGGAACTGCGCCTTTGGCCGAAGAGTTCAAGAGCCTCTAAGTCCAGCGACCCGCCAAGAACGCTGTCGCTCCGAATATCGGTAAGAACTTTGAGGCGACAACCATCGTTGGGTGAGCCGGTCGCCAATTGGTCGCACACCCAACTAGCTTCATTTTGCTTGATGTAGGGAGAAGCAATCAGAAGCTCATTATGTGCGGAGTGAACGACGTCCGCGAGCGCCGCACGCAATGGTCTGCTGTGGAGAATCACCGGCTTTGTCCTAGGTAGCGGGTGGCGGGCAGGAATAGCGCGAAATTTGTTTGGGCGGCCAGCGTCCGACGGACACATCGCGGGTTGCGCTCCATGCGAACGAGGTCACGACCATCAAGCACGATTACCTGGAAGCGAGTCTTGTCCGAGACATAGGCAGCATAGTTTCTTGCAGTTGAGTTCACTCTTCCAGTGCTGGCGACCAGTGCAATACGGTTGCCGTTACCTTGGGCGATACCGACTTCCGTAGCAACATCTTCCAGACTCAGCTCATCGCAAACTTTGAATCGAACATTCCAATCACCAAACGGGAAATCGTCACGGCCAAAAACCATGTCCACATCTTTGCTCCGCCGCTTCCTCGTTTTTCGATGCGAGAGACCAACCGCACCAAGAATATTCTCTGCTTTCAATTCAAGCAAATTCGCAGAGGCAATGTTTGATGCGGAGTTCATGCGATTCGGTTGGGAGTGAAGATGCCTCCGTTGAATTCGATTCAGCAAGCTAAACTTTTCCAAATCAAAAAAGGCAGACAGTTTTCCGTCCGCCTTTTATTGTAGCGGCGCTCTGTGAGCGCCGGAAATTTTGCGACGGTCATAGACCGCCGCTACAGCTCAATACCGGTAATGCTCCGGCTTGTAGGGGCCTTCAACCGGCACGCCGAGGTAATCGGCCTGTTTCTTGGTGAGCTTGGTCAGCTTCACGCCGATTTTTTCCAGGTGCAGGCGGGCGACTTCCTCGTCCAGCTTCTTGGGCAGACGATAAACACCGATTTTGGCAGTGTCCTTGTTCTTCCACAAATCCAGTTGCGCCAAGCACTGGTTGGTGAAGCTGTTGCTCATCACGAAGCTCGGATGACCGGTGGCGCAACCGAGGTTCACGAGGCGGCCTTCGGCGAGCAGATAAATGCTGTTGCCGCCAGCGAAGGTGTATTTGTCCACCTGCGGCTTGATGTTCAATTTTTTCACGCCCGCGGCTTTGTTCAGGCGGTCCACCTGGATTTCGTTGTCGAAGTGGCCGATGTTGCAGACAATGGCCTGGTCTTTCATCTTCGCCATGTGTTCGAGCGTGATGATGTCGCAGTTGCCGGTGGTGGTGACGTAGATGTCGGCCTCTCCGAGCGTGTCTTCGACGGTCTTGACTTCAAAACCCTCCATCGCGGCCTGCAGGGCGTTGATGGGATCAATCTCGGTGACGATGACGCGCGCGCCGAAGCCGCGCAACGAGTGGGAGCAGCCTTTGCCGACGTCGCCGTATCCGCAAACGCAGGCAACCTTGCCGGCGACCATCACGTCGGTCGCGCGCTTGATGCCGTCAGCGAGCGATTCGCGGCAGCCGTAAAGATTGTCGAACTTGGACTTGGTGACGGAGTCGTTGACGTTGATGGCGGGCACGAGCAGCTTGCCCTGTTCCAGCATCTGGTACAGGCGATGGACGCCGGTGGTGGTTTCCTCGGAAACACCTTTCCAGTCCTTCACGACGGCGTGCCAGAAACCGGGGCGCTCCTTCGCCACACGCTTGAGCAGGGCCTTGATGACGGCCACTTCGTGGTTGTCGCTGGGCGTGTTGACCCAGTTGTCGCCATTTTCGAGTTCGTAACCTTTGTGGATGAGCAGGGTGGCGTCGCCACCGTCATCTACGACAAGTTGCGGACCTTTATTGCCCGGATGCGTGAGCGCGGCGAGCGTAAAGTCCCAATATTCCTCGAGCGTTTCGCCCTTGTGCGCGAAGACCGGGATGCCGGCCTTCGCAACGGCGGCGGCGGCGTGGTCTTGCGTCGAAAAAATGTTGCAGCTTGCCCAGCGCACGGACGCGCCGAGTTCGACCAGCGTCTCGATGAGAATGGCCGTCTCGATGGTCATGTGCAGCGAGCCGGTGATGCGCACGGCCTTGAGCGGCTTTTGCGGGCCGTATTTGGCGCGGATGGCCATCAGGCCGGGCATTTCGTGCTCGGAAACCTGGATGGTCTTGCGTCCCCATTCGGCGAGCGAGAGGTCGCGGACTTTGAAATCCGGTTTGGCGGTACCGTTGCCATTGGTTTTGGCGACTTTGGCGCGGGGAGGCGTCAATTTAATTGCGGGCATATTCGGTTGAGAGTTGAGGGTTGAGAGTTATTTCAACGCACGCTTGAGCGCTTCAATCTTGTCGGTTTTTTCCCACGTCAAGGCGGGGTCGCTCTTGCCGAAGTGGCCGTAGTTGGTGGTCTTCAAATAAATCGGACGGCGCAGGTTGAGCTGATCAATGATGTCCGAGGGCAGAAAGCTGAACACGCGATTGACGGCGCGGATGATTTTGCTCTCTGGAACGGTCGCCGTGCCAAAAGTGTCCACACTGACGCTGACGGGATCAGGATAACCGATGGCGTAAGCAAACTGGATTTCGCATTTGGCAGCCAGCTTGGCGGCCACAATGTTCTTGGCGATCCAGCGGCCCATGTAAGCGGCACTGCGGTCCACCTTCGTCGGGTCCTTGCCGGAAAATGCGCCGCCGCCGTGACGGCCCATGCCGCCGTAGCTGTCCGCGATGATTTTGCGGCCGGTCAAACCGGTGTCGCCCTGCGGCCCGCCGACGACGAAACGTCCGGTCGGGTTGATGAGGAATTTGGTTTTCTTCGTGAGCAACCGTTTGGGCAAAACCTTTTTGATGATGTGTTCGATGCAAAATTTTTCGATCTCGCGGTGCTCCACATCCGCCGAGTGCTGCGTGGAGATGACGACGTTGGAAATGGCAACGGGTTTGTCGTTTACATAAACGACGGAGACCTGTGATTTCGCATCCGGGCGCAACCACGGCACCTTGCCGGTCTTGCGAATGCGGGTGAGCTCCCGCCCGAGACGATGCGCGAACATGATGGGCGCGGGCATGAGTTCGGGCGTTTCGTTGCAGGCGTAACCGAACATGAGCCCCTGGTCGCCGGCGCCCTGCTTGGCAGTTTTCTTGCCCTTGGCCTTGCGGGCATCCACACCCTGCGCGATGTCGGGCGATTGCTGCGTGATAATGGTGTTCACGAAGACCTTGTCGGCGTGGAACACGTCGTCGTCGTTCACATAGCCGATTTCGCGGATGGTGTCGCGGGCGATTTTGGTGAAGTCAAGTTTCGCGCGCGTGGTGATTTCGCCGCCGACGATGACGATGTTGGATTTGGCATAGCACTCGCAGGCAACGCGGCTGAACTTGTCCTGCGCGAGGCAGGCGTCCAGCACGGCGTCAGAAATGGTGTCGCAAACCTTGTCCGGATGGCCTTCGCCGACGGATTCCGATGAAAAGATGTAGTTTTTGCTCATGAATCAATGGGTTAAAATGTCATATTGACGTATCAAGATAAGATGATATAACGGAATTGAAGCGCGTCAAATGCTTTTTGAGAGAAATTTGGCGCGCGGTTCGGAGTTCCGCCTTCAGGCGGTTGGACCGGGAAATGCACCAGTGAACAATGCCGCCTGAAGGCGGAACTCCAAACGCGTGAAATACTGTTACGCAAACATAATATCATGTCCTCAACCTTGAAATCATTGCGGGCGTTGTCCGACCCGACGCGGCTGCGCATCGTGGCGCTGCTGGAGCGCGACGAGTTGTCCGTGAACGAGCTGCAGGAAATCACGCGGCTCGGCCAGTCGCGCATCTCAACGCACCTCGGCCTGCTCGCGGATTGCGCACTGGTGCAATCGCGGCGCGAGGGCAAGCGGACGTTCTACAAGCTCAACCCGCAGACAGACGGCACAACGGGCGAATTCATCCAGCTTGCCATCCGCGGCGCGAA
>Ga0187891_1002041_pt1 | contig 15991 bp, 17 predicted proteins | sample June2016WEW_21_4_FD_132990 | JGI IMG/M metagenome (GOLD analysis project Ga0187891, IMG submission 132990) | Peatland microbial communities from SPRUCE experiment site at the Marcell Experimental Forest, Minnesota, USA - June2016WEW_21_40 | ecosystem: Environmental > Terrestrial > Soil >... | reverse complement strand
TTCCACGTGGCGCAAGGGGCCCAATTCAAGATCAAGGGCCAGTATCCCGACGCGGAAAAGGAGTTTCACGAAGCCCTTTCGATGGACCCCTCCAATGCCGACGTTTATCTGGCGCTGGCGGCTACCGAGGGTCGGCAGAACAAATGGGATGATGATGTCACCGCCGCCCGTCAGGCCTTGAAGCTGAATCCCAACAGCGAGAAGGCGCATTTGATGCTTGGCATGGCCCTTGGAGGCAAGGGGGATTGGGACGGTGAAGAGAATGAGGACCGCGAGGTCCTGAAGATCAACCCAAAGAGCGATGCCGCCCACGCCTACCTGGGAGTTGCCCTGGGCGGAAAGAAGGACTGGACGGGCGAGATTACCGAGGAACGTGAGGCGCTGAAAATAAATCCCGACAGCGACTTCGCACGCGCCAACCTGGGAATCGCACTAATGAATAAAGGCGACTGGGACGGCGCCATCGCCGAATATCACAAGGCGCTGGAAGAAAATCCCAAGAGCGATCTGATCCATGACAGCCTGGCGGACGCGCTCATGCATAAGGGTGACTTGGACGGGGCGGTTTCCGAATACAAGCAAGCGTTGCAGCTGAACCCGAGCAGCGAAGCTTCGCACTCCGGCCTGGCTGCGGCGCTGGGAGCCAAGCAAGACTGGAACGGCGCCATGGCGGAGGACCGCGAGGTGCTGCGCTTGAACCCCAATAATGATCGGGTACACACCAACCTCGGCGATGCGCTCAGAAACAATGGCAATTGGAACGACGCCGTCGCGGAATACCGCGGAGCGCTGCAGTTGAACCCAAACAACGACTCGGCCCATGCCGGACTCGGCATCGTGTTGGTTGTCCAAGGCAACTTGGATGCAGCCATTGCGGAAAAACGCGAGGCCCTCCGCCTAAGCCCCAATAATGCCGCATTCCACGCCAGCCTCGGCGACGCTCTCGAGCAGAAAGGAGACCGAGCCGGCGCCCTGCAGGAATACCGCACCGCCGCAACCCTCGACCCCAAAAACTCTAACTATCAGCAAAACTGCGAGCGCCTCATGCTGCAACCCAACCCCTAGGGCGGCGTGGGACGTTAGCAATGCCTATGGGGAAAGGCCAATCGCTCAGCGATACGTGAGTCGCTCCATGCTCTCGGGATACCGAGCGCCCTGGATCCTAATCTTTGAGGCGGCGGCTTCGATTTCGCGGAATTACAACCACAACCGGGGCATCCTCGGCACATCGCCTACGCCACCACGACGTTCCTCTGCTGGCAGAAGGATTTGAAATAACCCCGCGTTTCATCGTCCATCGTTCTGACCAAATTTCCACTGTCGCCTACAGCCTTCTGAAGTGCTTCCACATTTTGCGGATTCCCGTTGATCGAGGTTTGGGTGTCCCCCCGCAGCGAAACTCATGTCCTCTTCGTCGTCAATCGCGAAGCCGGCATAACGTGAGAAATAACAGGCCACAAAGTAGGCCCGGTAGTACTGCACCACCACGTTAACCGCTCTGTAAATTCTTCACGTACCATGTAAAGGGGTAATCATACCCTGCTGACAGCTCGACAACGGATGAGCGCTAACCGCTTGATTTCGCAGAGGCAAGCCTGAACGCACTCCCCTTTGGCAACGCCTTTGCTCAGTGGCTGTGGGGCTTCACCATTACAGATGGAACTGATCCGAGAAGTGCGGCGAAAGCACCCAAGTTTTAGCTTGGAGGTAATCCGATGGGAATCTTAGGTGATCTAGATAGAACTGGAGCACATGGAACCAGTGGCCTTTCAGGGTCGCCGGTTCCTGCCGGCGAAGGGCCGGCGATGAAAGATGGGCAAGTGGTTGGGTCCAACGAACAGATGGGTTCCGGTGTACCGGAAACCAAGAAAGACCAGCGCAGTGCATTCGCACGTGGGATTCCGCAAGCTGACCCCGCTGCGCACCCGCGCGGCGCCGGGAAATCGGGCAACCGGACCAGCGACCTAATCGGTGAGCAAAGGTTGGAGCCTCCGGATGACATTAACAGCCGAGAGCAACTATCGTCCCGGCGCTCAAACGGAGGACTATGGTTAGCTCTAATGATGCTCGTGCTCGCTTTGGTAGGGGCCAGTGGCTACTTTTATCTTAGTCTGCGAAACAACCACATCAGCCTTTCGGACGTGGCTGGACTGTTCCAGTCCATCAACGCCCTCGGTGGACGGATAGGTGCCGCGGAGGCCAAACTTCGTGATTTGGCGGGCAACTGGGATGCTATGGCAAACCAACTGGCCGAACTCGATCGTAAGGTCGACTCCAGCCTGCGCGCAACGGGCAATCAGACACGGGAACTGGTGGGGCAAGCTGCCGGACGCTTACAGGCAGAGTTGGATCAGCAGGGTCATGTGGTGGATGCGCGCTTGAACAATGTGGAATCAATGCAAAGCCAAGACCGGGCGCAACTCGATCAGCTCAACGATCAACTTCGGGCTCAAGTTGCCAGCCTTCGCGAACAACTGACCGCCGCCCAAGAGAACACCGGACGCGACGTTGCGAGCTTGCAGGGACAAGTTGACGAAGATCAGGGCAATCTGCACACGCTCGCCCAGCAGTTGCACCGCGAGAAGGTGATGTTTGAGATCGAAAAAGACTCGCCCGCGGAACTGGTACCGGGCGTAACACTGACCGTTCTCAAGACGGACGCGAGCTACCAGCGCTTCCGGGGCTATATCTCCTTGACTAACGAAGGAAAGACGCTGTGGCTCAACAATCTGAGTGCGAAAGAGCCTGTGGATCTTTATGCCCAGCAGTACAGCCATCCCTATAGCCTGATTGTGACAACGGTGCGTAAGGACGGGGTGGTCGGCTACTTGCTGCTCCCCGCCGGCGCGTGAAGGGGAATACCAGGCAGCCGTTTTTATCATGTCGACGTTGCAGTTGCGCCCGATCGGCGCTCTTCGCCGTGGTTACTCGTTGAGGCGAAGCTACACGATAAGTTCGGCAACTTAGTTCGCAATTTGGACGTTCTGTCGGGTCTGGGAAAGGCGTGCGGCGCACGAGGCCCGATCATGATGACCCAACACGTCTTGTCTGTTGCGACCACGACTGGCGGATTTAGGGAATCCCATCAAAGCCTCGACGCAATGACCCGTAATCTAGAGCGAGGAGTGAAGGTGAGGCAAGCTTATTTGGCGCCTCGGGAGGCCTTCTTTCTTTTCTCAGCCCACCGCTTCTTCATCATATCCGACAGGCGTTTTCTGCCTTCCGGGGTGAGGCGACGACGCTTCTTGGCTGGTGGAGCAGGAACATTGGCAACTGCGGATGCTTTCCGGGGAGTAGGGGGTAATTCTGGTCCTTCTAGAGCTTCGATTGCTGTGTTCAGCCGGTCACGTTCACGCTTCAACTCTTTCACGATAGCCTGAATATCCAAAGGTTCCTCCGTAGTTATCTCATTTCATGCTTAAGCCGTAGGTCAGAGTAGCATGGTCTCAGATAACTGTCGAGGACTGCGCGGCTCAGCCGGGCAGCAAAACCAGAGCGTGTTGGGTGATGGCGACTTTGCGAGCGGCTTTGGTCTTTCGAATACCTTATCAGCACTACGGCTCACAAGTAGTCGAGAAGGCGAGCAAGCAGATAAATTGCGCTTCCAAGCGCGACCGCGAGGAGCAAAACGCCAATGGCCAGCCGAAGGAACCCACGAATACCCATAAACTGGCCTTCAGTTTCAGCCATGCGAGCATCTCCTGCTAGACTGCGTATCGGCGAGCAAAAGTGTGTCAGGAATTGCAGTAGGTGGGGCTGGAAGCGACTTTTTGTCTGGTCTGACGCTCTGCTCTTTTCACGCTTACAGCGCCGTCGGATTCGCCTCCACTACGAGGCATCAATGGGTACACGGCTGCCTATTCCCGTCGAGAGGGGGCTGCGGCCAACTTGCGTTAAAGCATGCAAGTACTGGGTTGGTTTTGTTTGGAGGATTATGAGTGGCAGGCTGGTCGGATTGCCATGGAGTTGGGTGCCTTGTCCGGAGCGAAGCCCTGCGAAGGCTTAACCGCCTCCCTTGGGGGTTAATCACTTTGAACCCCCACCCTATATTAAGGTTTCTTAATTCTTTCTAATGGCCATGGTATACTCGCAATATTCCGCTTTCGACAGGGACTCTGATGGTTGGGCCATGAGCAGCGAAGAGAAACCCGCTGTCGAGGAGGAATCCACAATCAGCAGGAAACGCTGAAGCGCAGGCCCAGGTTGTTCAATCCTGAGTTGGAGTTGTTTTTGCTCTGACCGTCAGAACCGCAGAGGAAACCCAAACCGCGACTGCCTCTGCGCTACGGCGACCAGCATAGGCGCCTGGCAGGAGATGATCGCAAACAGGTGAGCGCGTCCCCCGTTTCGAAGACGGTTAACGGGAGGTGTGCGAGCCTCACCGGACTCCTCACCCCAGTCTCCGAAGCGCAGGGACATGCGCAACTCGCGCGGGAGGTTATGCAACGTGTCCGTTAAGCCTACTGGTTTGCCACCGGCGGCAAAGATGCGCCATGACGCTCACTATGTGGAGGAAATCACTTCTCGAGGCGGTATCGCCATCGGCCGCATGATTCCTATTGAGGAAATCGAGCCCAATGCGGGCCAGCCACGGAGGGATGCAGGCGATTTACAAAGGCTTACCGAGTCCGTGCGCGAAATGGGCGTACTGAACCCGCTGCTGGTGCGATTTCTGCCAGACTCTGGGAAATACGGGATCATCTCCGGGCAGCGCCGCTATCAGGCCGCGAGCGCCGCGGGATTGAGCGAACTTCCCTGTATTGAAAAGGACGTGGACGACGCTGAGGCGATCGAGATCGCCTTGACCGAGAACTTGCACCACAAAGAACTGACCTCCTCCGAGCAAGCCATCTGGATACATGAGCTTGCCCGATTGGGCATGACTCATGAGGAAATCGCCAGCCGAGTGGGAAAGTTGCCTCTCTCGATTACTTCGAGTTCTGTGGGTCCCCACCCTGAAACGGCGGAAGCCATGATCCCTGTGATACCAGGTGGAAACTTGGACGGCGCGAACAATGCAGTTTACCTGACCGAAGCCGAAGTGGCACCGGGGCAGCCGGCTTGTTTGGAAACCCATTCTTCAACAGCCGGCGAGGCTATGGCTGAGGCGAGCGCAACGCCCGAACCGGCGGCGCCCGAGCAATCCCAGGGTGTAGTTGTGCCGGTGCCCGCAACCGAGGGTTTGCTGGAAGAGGCTAAGTCTTCAATCCTGACCGCTGTTCGCAGCATCGCAGGGCGGGTGGAAGATGAGCTGAAAGGGTGTTTGGCCCTGCAACGGGACGCCTGCATCCAGGAACTGGTGGTGCAAAGCAATAACGTGGTGAGGAATGCCGTCAGCCGGGTCAGGGCGGAAACCGAGGAAATCGTGCAGGCTGGTTGTGCCAGAATCTCCAATCGGCTCGATTCCACAGCCGTTGCTCTGCGCGAATGTGAGCAGCAGTTCCAGGCGGGCACAAAAGCGGATGCTCAAGAAGGTGCCGAAGCCTTCCGGAAACAAGCGAATCTACTCGCGGACGAGATTCTCGGTCAAACCCGGCAAGCCGTCACTTCCATGCTCGATGACCTCCGCAATCGCATGCAGAAGGCCGCCAGCACTCTGTAGTTCTGACGGCCTACTGTTGACCTACCCACTCGGCTGGCCCATCGGTACTCATTCGCGCGGTGCTTCCGTCAGTTCTGATGAATCTGCGAACTGCGCTTGCCGAATCCTCTCGTTCGTTTCCAGCACAGCGGGTCGATCTTGAGCACCGGGGCCGCCCGCGTTGCCAAGTTGATGAAGCCGCCGTGATAGTTGATCTCTCCGTAACGAAACAGCCTTGCCAGCAAGGCTAGGGCATGCTGTGCAAGAGTCGAGTCGATAAATGGCTCCTGCTTTTCCAGGCTAGCCACAGCGCTGCAACTTGGCTCTCCGTCATCGTCGAGAGTCGGGTCCACTATCTCAGGAAATAACTCCCCCGAAGTTCGGAGTCGCAGCCTTGCCCTTCGATTGCGCTCATTAAGTGGCTCCCCAAGGATGAACTGGCCGTTGTCAGAGTTGTTCCCCACATCGACTAGATACGAGACTGAACTCCACCCGCTGACGGCATCGCGAATCGCTGCTCTTGCTGCCCGCGTATCCACGCAACCGATTACGATATGGGCGCGAAGGTCATCTCCCGAATACCTGCGTGAGATGAAGGTGCCCGGCTTCAAGTGGTCAAGGATTCCGGCCCGGTGATTGATGCCGTAGCAATGCCGGGTACTGATGGGAGTAAAGGGTGCGTATTTCCTCTGGCGAGAGCTTCTCGTCAATATCGGGAAGTCGAACCCCATTAAACTCGAACTGGCGGGAGAGTGGATGGCTTTCGATCACAGTGCCAAACCTCCTCGGTAGGTTGTCAGAATTAGTGAAATTCCGTGGCAGAATCCTTGAAAATGAGTCTCAGAATTGCCCTTCCGGACAGGATTGTGGCCCCCAGCGGAGGGTTCCAGACACACCTTTTCCAGTTGCGAGTATAATGAAGGTGCGGGTGGCCACTCTAAGCTTGTACAACTGCAAGGAGCCTGGGATGAGCGGGCGGAACAAGGCGGCTCGGATTCTGGTTGCGATGGGCAGCCTCGTGCTGTTCGCTAGCGCCGCGCTGCATTCGCTCGCTGCCTACCCAAGACTTTCGACTGCGCTGGATGCGTCGAATTTGAATGTGCGTTTGCAGGGACCTTTGCGCGCCGTGTTTCTTTTGGTGGGATGGGACTGGATCGTCATTGCAATTGTCGCGCTATTGGCTGCTTTTACGGAAACGAAGCTGCGCAAGATCCTCGTCTTGTTCTGCGGCGTGGCCGTTCTGGTCGAAACGGTATTGACTCTGGCCTTCATAGGCGTGTTTCTCGGCAACGAGATGATTGGTTCGGCGGCGGTGTTGCTTATGGCTGGCGGCCTACTGGTTCAGAACGGCCCCGCTAAATAATGAGCATTCGCAGCCCGATCATCACCGACAACGTGATCGCGGGAACTAGCACGCCGGGAAGAGTCCAAGTGTGCCGGCCGATTCCGATGCCGGCGCAGGCTCAGCCGGAGTTGAGGGTACAGGAGCAGCTACCGGTAACTTCTGAGTCGACTTCCTGCGCTCCTCAGCTTGCCGCTTTGCCTGTTCCTGGGCTGCTTTGGCGGCAGCCTCCATGGTGGCCTTGGCTTCGGCCAGGGTGCTGGCGGTTTGTTGGTGGGTTTGGACGTAGCCGGCCAGATGCTTGCCAAGTTCGGCATCGAGTTCCTCGGGCGAGCCGGTAAAGGTGAGCGGCGTAGATAGAGCCGGGTTCTCGTCGGCCTTGGCCTGGGTGGGAATAACGTTGACACGAAGCGTCTTGTCATCCACCTTGGCCACTGTGATGAGCACAGTGCGGCCGGCAAGAAGTGGCATGAGTTCAACGAACACAGAACCTCCTTTTCGTGGCACAGGCGCTGACTTTCGCCAGCGCCAGGTGTCTTGTTAATTGGGAAGATTGAATACTGGGGTCAGTTTGCGATTAACAACACTTCGTCCTTACTGAATTGTCATCCTACGTCGCCCATCCCATAAATATAGCTAGGACAACGACGGTATCGGATATTCCGTGCGCGAGGATCGCAGCCCACAGATTACGGCCGGAGAATAGATAGACACCGCCGAGCACGAGGCCGGAGTAGATAGAGTCCATAATGCCTGTCGGACCTTTGTAGAAGTGTGCCAATCCAAACAGGACTGCGACGTATAGCATCGCAGCGACGTAGGCGGTCTTCGACCGGTTGCCCAGGTCCGCAGCACGTGTGAGAAGGTAGCCGCGGTAGCTCACCTCCTCGCCGAACCCCGCAAAAACCCAAACGATGGCCAAATTGCGCACGGTGAACTTCCAGTCGTGTGCGGGCACCTTTAACAACGAGGAGACCTGTTCCGGCCTATGCCAAAGGTGGCTGGCCAGCGGTTCAATGACGAATTGACTGCCGAGTAGCAGCAGGGCAGCCGCAAGGATGGCCATCACCACAATCTTCCACCACGAATTCGGCCGCGTGAGTCCTGCCACACCCCATCCGCCGTCGCGAACCCGTAGTGAAAGCCAGAAGAGCACGAAGAGGATTGGCACCTCGTTCGGCACAATATGGAAGATATTGTGGCCGATGACGATGAATCCGCCGAGCACGACTTCCAGAAGAGACAGCCAGCGTTGGTTGTGGGTGAGTTCGGCAGGGGACGGCCATGCAGGGGGTCGCACACGTAGATATTAGCAGGAGCGTGGATTCAATCCAAATGGCCTCAAAAACGTCAGCACTATCGATAACAGGTATTTCACACCGACCAGTGAACGCCTTCAGAGTCTGCTGCTTCCACAATACTGGTGAATCTGCAGTATGGAAATGCGCAGGCCGTGGTCTATTTACGGCGCTCGAGGGATCAACTCCTCGGTAGTCGCCCAACATTTACCGATGTGTCCGCTCCGGATGGCATACTCGCAAGTCAACCACATTACTGCAAACGCCCATTCAGGAATCTGCCCCACTACCGAAGCTTGAGTTGATCGGGACAAGTACTCAAATGGCGGCGGATAGTGGCCAAGGCCCGACTGCAAGCCGCCCCCACGACATCCGGGTTGACTGTGGACGTTTCCAGTGGAGAAACTCCAGCGCCGTATTGTGTCGATAAGCGTTCCCCTCACGTCATCAATCCCCAACGAGGGCAGTTGATTCTCCGTCCTTCTTCATGTAACTTTATGGCATGTCTGACGACACACCACCAGTTAAGCGCTCAGCGGAGCGTATGCGTATCCACATGGCTGTGACTGTTGTGATAGAGGGTGACGAGGCTGAATACCTCGCTACCACGGTGGACCTCTCCTCTTACGGCCTGCGACTGCAATCCGACACCACCCTTTCCCCGGGCCAGCCCGTGGGCCTCCTTCTTGCTACCGAACCCGCCTGCTTCATTAAAGCCCGCGTAGTCTGGGTAGGCAAGGCTGACTCGCCCCAAGCTCGTCAGGCAGGATTCCAATTCTTGAATCCCCTTCCAGGGCCAGTGTGCTGAAGTCCAAAGGGGTCATACCCTCTGACTTTTAATGAGATTCTCCATGCGGGAAGAGAGGCCTTACTTGAAGGGTTGCTGCCAGGACAGCACGTCAGCACGCTCTTCTGCCACGGTAGTGGGGTCTTTTGGATTGATTCGCTAAAACGGCATTTTGATGTCACCTCTCTCCCAGCATGCAAGACGGCCCTCCGACCGGAAGGTGGACTCAAAAGGGAATCAAGCGCATTTCCGATTTCAAATTGCAAAGGCCTTGACTCAGTATGGGGACCGGCGCACAATCTTCCGCCTAGGTAGAGTTGAAATCGGAAATTCCGGCTGATCTCCATTTGGGGGAGGAAACCATGCGCACTGTCGCCGTTCTGACTTCGTGTTTCCTTCTCCTGTTCTTTAGTGCAAGTCTGGGCGCAGCCTTTTCCCCTGGAGACGCCGGCACCCAAAGCCGCTGCGACGGCCCAGAGGGAGTCTCGCAGCGCCGACTCCCAGTGCTAGCTGCTTCCAGCTCAATCATTCAATCTAGGAGGAGTCCATGACAACTTTCATTCGCACACTATTCGTAGGCTGTTTAGTGCTGGGCCTATCGGCGCCCTTCGCGGCAGGACAAGACCAAGACGTGGAGGGAAGCAAGGACCATCCCATGATTTCGCGATATCCCGGCTCGGTGATCACGCGCTATCTCACCAAAGAGTTCGATGATTTCACCCTTCCGCTGGGCGAGGTCGTTGAAGCGGGGAAATTTAGCAAGAGCCAGTCTCTGGAAGGAAAGATCACCCGCATCGTTTACCTGGCGCCCCAGGGACGCACGGTGCTGGAGGTCTTTCGCAACTATCAAGGCGCGCTCAAGAAGGCCGGGTTTGAGACGCTCTTTACTTGCGGCCCGCAGGGCTGCGGGAGCTCGATTGCAAATGCGTACGCCAGCAACCCCGATAACCAGGATTACTGGGGACCCGAGCACGGGATTCGATACGTTTCGGCGAAGCTGGCGCGGCCGGGGGGCGACGTTTATGTGAGCTTGCTGATTGACGACCAGGGCGGGGATTCCCGGGCCAATGCCGAGCTCTACGTCATCGAAGTGAAGCCCATGGAGTCGGATCTCATCACGGTGAACGCCGCGTCGCTGGCCAACGATATCAACCGCACCGGCCACGCTTCCGTCTACGGGATCTACTTCGACACCGGCAAGGCTGATGTGAAGCCGGAGTCCGACGCGACGCTGAAAGAGGTCGCCAAGCTGCTGCAAGGCGACCCCAAGCTGAAACTCTACGTGGTAGGCCATACCGACAACGTCGGAACGCTGGCCAGCAACATGGATTTGTCGAAGCGCCGCGGGGATGCGGTGGTAAAGGTGCTGGCCACCAAATACGAAATTGCAGCGGCGCGACTCAGCGCTCAGGGCGACGGACCGACCGCCCCCGTGGCGTCGAACGACAGCGAGGACGGCCGCGCCAAGAACCGCCGCGTCGAGCTGGTGAAGCAGTGAGGTAGGGCGCCCGGCGTTGAGGTGTGGTGCAGTCTTCATCACTGAACTTCTCGCTTCGCGCAGCCGCGCGGCAACATCGAATTGAACGCTACAGCATGACCGCACTCATTGCGCTTCGAGTATCGCATCAAAGTTTTGAAACCACGCGAAAGGGAGGATGCCCATGACTTATTTGCGTTTTTCGTTCCTGGCATTCGTTCTAGTATCGGAAGGCAGTTTTCTCGCCTTTTCCCAGTCCACGCCTGCTCGGTCGCCTAATACGGCCAAAAGTGCGGCGGCCCCGGCGGCCTCCACCTCCAGCGCCCTGCCCCAGCTGTGCACGCTCCTGACCGCCAAGGATTTTGAGGAGGCTTTCGGACCAGGTGCCCAAATGGGGCCGAACAAAGACAACTCGTGTGCGATTGAGGGACCCAAGGGTGCTCTTGAGGGCGTTATCGGCGTGAAGATTGCGCCGCTCGATGCCGCCCTCTGGGAGCGCAACAAGCAAGCCGTGCTGGCCTCTTTCCCAAAGGAGCCGTCCGTCTCGGGAATTGGGGAAGACGCCTTTACCTTCATGAATAACATCGTTTTTCGCAAAGGGAAGGTGAGAGTGACCGTTACCGCCGGCGCCTACACCGGACGCAAACCGAAATTCGAGGCCGCCAAGCACATCGCGGAGCTAGTGGTGGCGCGCCTGTAGCGCTTCTCCGTCTCACGGCTTCCAACGCGGACCTCCGCCGTTTGTGGGGAGTAATTCTCCTGCGGCCGACAGGGGTGCGGAACACGTGTTTGGTTGAGGGTGGGAAAATGGAAATCTGGGTAGAGATGATCAAGCGATGGTTCGTCATCTTCGTGTTCGTAGGGCTTTTCGAGCAGATCAATGCGTGTGCGCCAGGCGGCTGCGGACAAAGTCAGCCGGAACTCAGGGTGGCGATTCACGAGGTATGCAAAGCCTCATATAACATTGGAGATCAATACTACGAAGAGTTGCTGACAGGACAGCACGTCAGGAGACACTTCTGCCAGGCAGGGATGGGTTTATGGGGAGGATTCCGTATGACTGCGCGCCATTATGCGTGGGCAGTCAGCAGGTTACGTAATGCTTGTCATCAATGCAGGTCTTCGTCAACAGCGGTGGTACCGCTACAGTCTCTTGCAGTCCGCGCTTGCTGCGAGAGGGAACCGGGACGCAAGAAATCCGGGCCCACGGTTGCAGAGTGTGAACGACGCACAGTTTGACTTTGAATATTCCAGACCTGGTCCTTGGGAACGGCACCCCGCCCGGTCTGTGATAAGACCCGTCATTTAGGAGCGAGGCCGAGCCACAGCTCGAATCTGGCGAGCGCGGTGTAAATCGCAACCAAACCGGCACCATATATCGCGGCGCGCAAGGCCAACCGAACGAATAGAGTTGGGGAGTCCTTTTCATCCATGGACTTAAAATGTCCCAAGTCTCGCTTCGAGGCAATGGTACTGGAGTGCCAGATCAGTCCTTGGCACCCTCCCGTCGTAAGCAGAGGCGGCTTGCTCTGCTGGAGCATTCCACTCACCGAGATGAGCACAGTGCGGCCGGCAAGGACTTCCCCGCGGCAGAGCCCACATTAGGTGTGCATTGCGTGCGTAAAGGGACCGGTGTATATTACGCGTCATCACGGAACACGAACTCTAAACTCCAATTAAATGGAGGGTCCAATGGCTCATTATCTCTTGCAGGTGGCATACACCTCTGAAGCGTGGGTGAATATGCTCAAAAAACCCCAGGATCGGATCGAGATTGTAGCAAAGGCCATTCAGAACCTGGGCGGGAGTGTTGTGGGTGGGTGGCTATCATTTGGGGAATATGACGTGGTGGCGATTCTGCGAATGCCGGATGACGCTACGGCGGCGGCATTTTCCATGCTGGTGGCGGCGGAAGGCGCTTGCAAATCCGTAAAAACGACACCGCTCCTCTCTTCCGAGGAAGCCATAGAGGCCGCAAACAAAGCAGCTAAGGCAGGATACATCCCACCCACGCAGGTGATCGGCAAGAAAGAAGTGGATGGCGGACCAGTTGGCGGGGAAGTGGCAAAATAGGTCCCCTTCGGCGGTTCTGAGGCACGGAAGGCTAAGAACTCGACCAGCTGTTGCTTCGAGATGAGGTCAATGATATCTTGCGCGTCGACCGGAAAGCTAAAACGAAAAGCCCTGGATGACACAAAGTGAGAGCAGGTATTGTGCGACTGACACCGCGTACAGAGGCTCTGCCCTCAGCTACCGAGTGATCGCGGAGCGGGTGCTTATTCTCTGTGGGAGGTAATCATGCAGGTTTTGCTGGCGGTTGATGATTCGAAGTTTTCCGACGCAGCTCTGCAGGCGGTGATTGCACAGATTCCCCCGCAGGGCACGGAAGTGCTGGTGTTGCACGTTGTGGAGCCGATCACACTCTCTTCACCATCGCGATCTGTTGGATCAAAAGTACGGCATCTGAATGGGGAAGCAATCCACATGATCGTAGAACGCCCTACCCATGCCTTCACCACGCACGGCGGGCCTGTGTTTTGCGTTTTGTAGGCGAGCTGCCGAGTGCAAGGAGGGCTCGACCGGGTTAAGAATCGGAGTACGGGAGTGGACTGTTCCGTGTTGCTCCCACGAAAGCAGACGGCTATGGTGCTTGCCAATCGAGGGCGTAGATTTCCTGGATGCTGGCGTCGCGCACAAGCAGGGGAGATTCGTCCGGGGCGACGCCACTCCAGTTTCCGAAGGGTCCTACAGCCGCCTGAAACCCTTTCAAGCTCAGGATACGCTCAAGTTTGCGGTCGCTGATTTGCACGCGGAAGTAGCCTTCTTCCTTATCGAGAATCCCGTGCAAATACAAATAGCACCCGTCTCGAGACCAATTCGGATAGCCGATGAAACCCTTGGCGTTGACGAGCTCAGTCCATTTCTGAGTCGTGAAATCAAAAAGCATGAGCTTGAGAGAATCTAAAGTTATGGCAGCCAGGTAGCGTCCGTTTGGAGACCAGCGGGGAGAAAAGAGGCCATCGGACCCTGGCAGTTTCGAGGCGTTTCGCGTTTTCATATCGAGCACGTAGACCGTTGACCCCTGATTGCTAAGCACATTCTCTCCGAAGACCAGCGATTTGCCATCGGGCGACCAGTTTGGGTCCGCCAGGTTAGTTCCACTGCGATAGATTAGTTCGGGTACACCTCCGGTGGCGGGGACAATGTAGATTTGGGAGGGTTCGCCGGGCGGATGACCAAAGAAGGCGATCTGCTTGCCATCCGGGGACCATCGGGGCAGGTAGGTTTGCATGGGCGGGAAGGTAAGTTGGAGCTGTTCGGTCCCGTCCACCTTGCTCCGCCAAATGGCGCCACCGCCGTAATCGTTGTAGGCGACCCACTCTCCATCACGAGAGAAGTCGAGTCCCATCGCCGAGATTCCCGAAAGGTAAGGCGCGAACTGCCTTGATTTCGCATCGTAGCGCACTAATTCCGCCCGGGACTGCCAGCCTTCGACGAAGAGCTTCTTGCCATCTCGGCTGGGGACGGGATCGCCGACATTCATCAGCCCCGTCGTCAACTGCACGGGTTCATGGCGAGTGGACCCGAAAAGGCCACCGTTTTCGCGCAGGGCCCAGACGTTTGCCGTCCCCTCGCGTACCGCCTCGAAGACGAAATACCTTCCGTCCGGCGTCCAGTTGCCACAGCATTCGTTGGGTGGGTTGTCCCAACCCGGAAGCAGGGGATGAAGATTGCCGCCGTCGGACGAAGCTTGCCAGATGGAGTGGTTATTGGTTTCGGGGTCGTTCAGAGTAAAGCGCAGGATCGTTCCGTCGGGTGACCAGCGGAGGTCGCTCGCCGTCCCCCTGGTGGTCAAGAGCGGCCGTGGTTCACTCCCATCGCTCCTCGCCAAGAATATCTCGTTCCCCTTGGAGTAGGCTATTCTCTTTCCGTCCGGCGACCACGCCGCGCTGTGGCCTTCGAGGTTGCCTAATCGGCGAGGCGAGCCGCCCAGCACAGAAAGCGTCCAGAGGGGTGCCTCGGGGCTTGAGTCATTTAGGAAAGTAGGCAGCAGAAGTTCCGATCCGTCGGGTGAGATATCGTACAAGTAGAGCCAGCCAATGTCCCCCAATAATAATGAGGTCGGTATGCGTACCGTCTCGCCACCCGTCGCGGAGGTTTGGGCAGGGCCTAACTGGCTGTCTAAGAAATAGAGCCGCGTGCCGTCAGTAACCACAGCGCTTTTTGGCCGGTTGGTGTTGGTGAGCTGGACGGTTCGCAGCACGCGCGGAGGGGGCAGAGGGCGCGTTAGAAGGTACCCGAGAATGGCCGTGATGGCGATGAGAGCCCCGCCGGACATCGCTGCCCAGGTGGGCCATCGACGAGATGGGAGCGTTTCGCGAACTTCCTCGACCTCGCCCGACAGAACCCCGATTGCCCCCGTGCGACCGGAATCCGTATCACGCTTCAGGCGCTTGAGGTCGGCGCGCAATTCTGCTGCGGTCTGGTACCGCAACTCGCGGTCCTTCTCCAGAGCCTTGTTGATAATTCGTTCGAGTTCGGGGGGACAATCGGGATTTAGACGCACCGGAGCCGCTGGCGCACGGTTCAGAATGGCCTCAAAGATGACGCCTGAGCTATCCCCGCGAAAGGGCAACACGCCCGTCACCATTTCGTACAACACCACACCAAAGGAAAACAAATCACTGCGTGCATCCAGCTCCTTGGCCCGCACCTGCTCCGGCGACATGTAGGCCACCGTCCCCAGCGCCGTCCCCGGGCTGGTCAGATGCAGCTCGCCGATGGTGACGGCGGTTAGGGTGTTCGAAGCACCCTGATCCGAAGGGCTGGCCACCGCGGAGGCCTTGGCCAAACCGAAGTCCAGCACCTTGGTGTGTCCGTGCTTGGTTAGGAAGATGTTCGCCGGTTTGATGTCCCGATGGATGATGCCCTGGCTGTGAGCCGCATCGAGGGCATCCGTAACCTCGATTGCGATCTCCAGCAGTCGGTCCAACTGCATTGGCCGGCCCTGAATCTGGTGCTTAAGCGTCACGCCATCCAGGTACTCCATGGCGATGAACGCCTGGCCTTCGTATTCGCCCACGTCGTAAATCGTGCAGATGTTGGGATGGTTCAGGGCTGAGGCAGACTGCGCTTCGCGCTGGAAACGCGCCAACGCCTGGGGATCTTTGGCAAGGGCTTCAGGCAGGAATTTGAGTGCGACAAACCGGTGGAGGCGAGTATCTTCGGCCTTGAAGACAACACCCATCCCGCCGCCCCCGAGCTCCTCCAGAATGCGATAGTGAGAAATCGTCTGACCGATCATGGGTGAATGACTATGTGATTGGAAATCTCGGCCCCTATTATAGACTCGACGTGCGGTCGGGTCAAAACCTTTGGGGATATATGTCGCGGCAAAGTGATAATGTCCGGTTTCAGCAAAGTAGAAATGTCCTGTTAAACTCCGTCAAACTTGACGGATGGAAAAACAGGAGATGCTGATGTTGAGTGGGAAAGAGCGGGACCG
>Ga0187891_1002034_pt1 | contig 16025 bp, 17 predicted proteins | sample June2016WEW_21_4_FD_132990 | JGI IMG/M metagenome (GOLD analysis project Ga0187891, IMG submission 132990) | Peatland microbial communities from SPRUCE experiment site at the Marcell Experimental Forest, Minnesota, USA - June2016WEW_21_40 | ecosystem: Environmental > Terrestrial > Soil >... | reverse complement strand
CTTGTTCATTATCTTGGGTTAAGGGAGTAAATGGAGGAAAAAAATTGACAACACAAGAATGGAAATTCACAGCCAAAGATATTGCGTCTCAGCCAGAATTGTTCCTTTCAGGTCATCGGGCATGTGCAGGCTGCGGACCAGCTTCGGTGCTGCGTTTAATAATGAAGGCGACACGTGGACCAACAATTGTCACTCAAGCAACAGGCTGCATGGAAGTAGTCTCATCAATTTACCCGTACACCTCTTGGGGGTTGCCATGGTTGCACACGGCTTTTGAAACCGCTGCCGCCAACGCTTCCGGAATTGACGCTGCGTTGAAAGCTATGAGCAGGAAGGGCAAAGTGAAAGAGCACATCGATATTATTGCGATAGCGGGTGACGGCGGAACCTTCGACATCGGGTTGCAAGCACTGTCCGGTGCCGTTGAACGCGGACACGACTTCCTGTTTGTCCTGTACGATAACGAAGGCTACATGAACACGGGCATCCAACGCAGCGGCGGAACACCGACGGGTGCGGCGACAACGACAACTCCCGCAGGCTCAGTTATCCCTGGAAAACTCGAGAAGAAAAAGCCAATTGACGAGATCATGTTGGCTCATGACATGGAGTATGTTGCTACTGCAACTCCATATTACTGGAAAGACATGCTGACAAAAGTCCGCAAAGGCTTAGAAGTCAATGGACCGGCGTTTCTGCACATATTCGCGCCTTGCCCACGCGGTTGGCGCACTGAACCAGGCAAAAGCATCGAGTACTCCAAGTTGGCGGTGGAGTCCTGTGTGTTCCCGGTTTGGGAGGCAGTGAACGGCAAACGGCAGCTTTCGACGCCTAGCAAACTGATTGCTTTGGCACCGCAAAAGAAAAGGCCGGTTAAAGATTACCTTGCTGGTCAAGGCAGATTCAGGCACCTATACGCTCCTCAAAACATGCATGTGCTGGATGAGATGCAGCGTTTAACTGATGAACATTGGCAACGGCTTCTTCGAAAGTGCGAGCAGACCAACTGATTTCTTTTTTATTTTTTCAGGCTCCATATAGCTTATATTTTTAGTTGGGTTGTTGGGTTCGGTTTTCTTTTCCTCGGGTGGCTGAGAGGATTGCTGCTACTGCTAAGATGGCTATTGATGCGTAGAGTGCTGCTTGTATGCCTGTGATGAAGTCTGAGTGTAAACCGTCCGCTATTTTGGGAATGCCAGCAGCACGATGGTGCAGTCTAAGGCACCTATCAACGTTCCCAAAACAACGATAACTAAAATGAGGCTCTGACGATTCACCATAGCTCCTAACCATGAAAAACACAGGTTCTTATGCTTTTACCCAACTTCCCTCAGTTTTTTAAAGGCAATTTGACGCCGCATTAGCGTGTTTAGCAGAAATGCCTAACAAAAATTTACCTCTCCTTCTTCTCTGAAAAAGTTTTTTTAAATTGCTTTTTTGGTTCGGGGTTTAAATTTTGGTTTGTTGATGGCAAATTTTGGTAATATTTGGTAATTTATGGTAAAAAATGGTGAAAAATGGTGTTTGATACATGCGTTAACTGGAACCTGTACATTCAAAACAAGCTTGAGCGGTACAACAGAATAATAATTCCCAGACACCGCAGATGATAAACGTTTTAAGCTTAATTTGGCAAATAGAGTTGGTGTCGTGTATGGAGAAATCGACGGTTGCAATTGTGAAGGGCGATAGAGGCCATGAACCTGTTTTTAAGGCACTTGACTTGGTAGATTACAAATCATGTTTGGCGCCTTACAAGAAGGCTCTGATAAAAGTCAATTTCATATGCAATGAAACATGGGATTCAGGAGCAACAACCGACCCCATCGTGGTTGAAGCCCTAATCCAGAAGCTCAAGCCCCTGCCGCTTGAAGTCTACGTTGTGGAATCCGACGCATCAATGACTAACGCCGACAAAGCCTACGAAGCCACAGGCATGAAAGAGATGTGTCAACGAAACGGCGTGGAGTTCCTCAATTTGCGGTACCAAAAAGACAAAGTCAAAATATCCATTCCAAATAGCGAAACCTTAGGCAGCATCAAGGTGCCCCGTATCGTTACGGAATCCGCCGTGATTAGCGCGGCAAAAATGAAAACTCACATGGCAACCAAAGTCACTTTGGGCATGAAAAACATGTTCGGTCTCCTTCCAGACAAAATGAAATTCAAATTTCACGCGCAAGGCATAAGCAAAGTCGTAGTAGACATAAACACAGTAATCAAACCTGCACTGACAGTGATCGACGGCTTCGTCGCCATGGAGGGACGCGGACCCACCGGCGGCACACCAGTCAAAATGGACCTTATCATCGCAGGAAAAGATGTCGTCGCCACAGACGCAACCGCCGCAAGAGTCATGGGATTTGACCCCCACGAGATTTCTCACATCCGAACAGCCGCCCAAAAAAACTTAGGAAACATCGACAACATAGAAATCGTCGGCTCAAAACTCGAAGACGTAACACGAGTGTTCAAAAAAGCCTAACGGCTCTTTTAGATTGCTGCTTCTTGTTCAAAACTGAAAATGGTTCCCTGTACTGTTAGAGACCGGGTATGTTCGTGTCCACCAAGGTTATGTTCATGCTGTAGGATTCCCCGTCAACTGGTGGGGAAGTCATGGTCATTTCGACTGGCCACTGGATGCTGTTGTCAATGTAGTATGCTGCGCTGATTCCTTGGCTACTGTAGATGTATTCGGTGCAGCTTTGTGTTCCGATGTTTGGCAGGGTTACCTGCGTTATGCAAGTGTTATTCAAAGTTAAGCCCGCTGGTTGATAAGTCATATTTTCCCTGTTTACCCAAGTGGTGCTCGTGTTCTCTGTTGAACCAAAGGGTGTGGACATGCCAAAGCTAGTTTGGACTTGAATGTAGGTTTCGTTGAGGCCGACGATTTCCATTGTTGCGTTGAAGTTTACTGTCATTGATAGAACAGTGGCTTGACCTTGGTATGTTGCGTAGTCACCAATTGCCATCCAGGATTGCGAAGAGGGCTGATTGCTATTTGCACTGCTCGATGGGGTGCTATTTACACTGCTTGACGGATTTTGACTTGTTGTTAATATTCCACTGGCTAAGGCTGCTACTGAAGCAATAACTAGGAATGTCACTATGATTGTAGCTATTTTCTTTCGGCTATGGGGGACGATTTTTGTGTTTTGTTGACTGGGTTCCAATATTGTCACCGTTAGTCATGTATTGAATATTGCGAAACAATATATACCTTTTGGAAGCAAAAACCAAATTTAAGAAACCCATTTAGTTTGCTGGAAAGGTTTATTTCATTGCATAGCAGTATGATGTGAAATTGCAGGCGGACAACCGTGTCCGTTGGGATGTGGTCCCTTTAGGGACTGAACCGTAAGCAAATGAAACATTTAGGAGGAAAAACTAGAAATGGCATACAAGTACATTGCGGAAGAGTGGTCTCAGCCGGAGAAATCCTTTGTTGAGGAACTCATGCGGGAAAGATTGGTGCAGTGGCGAAAGCAGCCCTCGACACTTCGCATTGAGCATCCGACGAGGCTTGACCGCGCAAGAAAATTAGGCTACAAAGCCAAACAAGGCTTCGTTATGGCCCGTACAAAAGTGCGCAGAGGCGGCCTACGAAAATTACGCCCGCGCTCAGGCAGACGCCCCAAACGGATGGGTGTCGCCAAATTTAAACCGGCCAAAAGCATAAAACTCATCGCTGAAGAACGTACAGCAAGGCATTTCCCTAACCTGGAAGTTCTGAACAGTTACTGGGTAGGCGAAGACGGCAAACACAAATGGTTCGAAGTCATAATGCTTGACCCCAACAGCCCAGTTATCCAAACAGACAAAGACGTCAGCTGGATAACCGAGAAACAGCACACAAGCAGAGTCTTCCGAAGCATGACAAGCGCAGGCAAAAACGTCAGAGGCTTACATCACCATGGAGCAGGAGCAGAAAAAGTCAGACCCAGCCACCGCCGAGGAGCAAGACACCGTGCACAGCCAACCGGCAGAAAGCCCAATCCAGGGAGATAAATTTCATGCGTCAAATCAAAGTCGTAGTAACAAAGCACAACAAAAAACAAAACATAGGCAAAGGCTTCAGCACCACCGAACTTGAGAAAGCAGGCGTAAACAAGCAGCAAGCCCGAAAAATCGGGTTACCCATCGACGTCAAAAGAAAAACAGCACACGACCAAAACATCGCCACCATAAAAGAATGCGCGGAAACAGCAAAAACACAAGCAGCAGAGGCAGCCGCAAAAGCTGAAGCAAAAAAAGCCGAAGCCAAACCTAAACCAAAGAAAAAAGCTAAAAGCTAGAAGCTAAACAACAAAATCGGTGTCCAATGTCTTCTAAACCGCCAATAGCCTACGTGGATATTCGAGTCTTTGCACACGCAACCGAAGACCACGAAAAAGTCCAAACAGCCGTACGCAACCTACTGCCGACAGAGCTGGCGGAAACCCTTATTTTCCAAACAACAAATTTAACGGGGCACTACGGAAACCCCATCACCCTTTTTACAGCCCAACTGACAGACAAAAAACTGCTTTTGGCGGCGCTCCAAAAAATCGGGGCAGGCTTAAGTTCCATAGACAAAGAAGAGTTATGCCGCGACCTAAAACTGCACTTGGAAAAAAGCAACTTGTACCTCAGATTCGACAAACAATCCGCCTATCTGGGAACCATAAGGTTCACGCAAAACGACCCTGTGCATTTTAAAATTCACTTCAAAAACAAATCGTCCCAAGAGATAGAGGAAATTTGCAGGAGCGCCGGGTTGCTGCCATGACACGAGCCTTCGTGGATTTGCATTTACGCGTTAACCCCAAAGACCAACAGGCAACCCAGCGGCTTATCAGCAAAGCCTCAAAGTTCGGGTACAGCCAAATATCCATCCCGTTCACCTTAAAACTAAACGAAGAAGAATTAACCCAGCTCAAAGCAGCGTGCACCGAGGCAGGTTTGGATTTTGTTTCTCGAGCAGATTTCCATCCAAGATCGGAAGATGATCTGACCCATTTTCTACGCAAGTTCAGGCGAAGATTCGAAGTCATATGCATCATATGCGACAATAAGGAAGTGGCGAGGCAAGCCGCTAAAGATAGGCGCGTTGACCTGCTGAATTTTCCCAGCCTTGACTATCGTAAGCGGTTTTTTGACCGCGCCGAAGCCGAGTTAGCCAGCTGCAACTTAGCCGCGTTAGAAGTGGATGTTAAGCCGCTTTTGATTTTGGAAGGTCCACCCCGAGTTCGATTGCTCACAAGCTTGCGCCGAGAAGTTGCTATAGCACGCGAATTCCGTGTGCCTATCGTGGTTTCAAGCGGGGTTAGCGAGGAGCGGCTTATGCGGTTGCCACGGGACATGGCAAGTATAGCCTTCCTTTTCGGGCTAGATGAGGCTCAAGCTTTAGATGCAACTTCAACTAATCCAGCAGCAATCGTTGCGCGTAACCGCGAAAAACTCAGCAGCCGATTCGTAGCACCCGGCATCAGCGTAGTTAAGGAGGGCAAGCCATCTTGAAGCGGGTTAAACGACGTTACCTGGCGCTGCAGCTGGAATGCGACGGTGTGCCTGCTGAACGCGAGTTTATTGATGCGGTTTGGGCAGCCATAACGAAGCTTTACGGTGAGGTGGGTGCGAGTTTAACTGGGTTAGCTTTGATTAATTTTGATGTGGAACGCAAGGTTGCTGTGCTTAGGGTTTCGTTGGCTTCGCTTGGCATGGTGAGGGCTTCTTTGGCGTCAATTACGTGCGTTGCGGGCAGGGAGGCTTCGGTGTATGTTTTGGGTGTTTCGGGCACGCTTAAGGCGCTGTATGCACAGGCGCAATAGATTTTGCTTTGTTTATGTGTAAAGTTTTTGTTTAATTGTGACAATGCATTTAGTAGCTAAGTATCATATTTGCTTGAACAAACTTACAAAAGTACTACAGAAACGTTTATCAACAGCACGTAAGTGTTAATTCCCGTTACATAAAAGCTTGAAGAGAAGCATAAACAAGACAGAGTGACAAAAAATGGATTTAAACGACTTCTATTTCAAACTGCCTTTAAAAACCGAACCCATCATAGACGACACCACACTACGCGACGGCATCCAAATGCCCGGTTTAGCCGCCGGACCCAAAGACTCCGCAAAAATAGCCCAGTTCCTATCAGAAATCGGCATCGAACGCATCGAGGTATTCCACTATCAGGAACCCGACAAAAAAGCAGCAAAACTCATCGCAGATTTGAACCTGGATTTGCGCGTCGCCGGCTGGTGCCGTGCATTAAAAGAGGACGTAGACAGCGCGGTGGCATGCGGATTTAAAGAAGTCGGCATTTCTCACCCCGTCTCCGACATACATTTTAAGGCTAAATGGCCCGAAAAAACCCATGAGCAAATCTTAGCCAACATCGTTGATGTAGTTGAATACGCAGCTAAAACCTGCGGACTGAGAGTTTTCGTTCACGGCGAAGACAGCACGCGGGCAGACTGGAACTTTGAGAAAAAACTAATCAACGCCGTCTCTGACGCAGGCGCCGAATGCTACCGCATCTGTGACACAGTCGGCATCGGCCTATCTGACCCAGCGGCGCCTTTACCCAATGGCATACCAGCCAAGGTAGAAGCCATAAAGAAACAGACCAGAATCGACGCCATAGAAATTCATGCGCACGACGACTTCGGAAACGCCGTGGAAAACACGATGGCGGCAGTTAAGGCAGCTTCAGGCGTATGGGACAAAATTTACGTCAGCACCACGTATCTCGGCATCGGCGAACGCGCGGGCAACGCTGAAACCGAAAAAGTGCTGCTAAATCTGTATCTGCATTACGGCGTTAAAAAGTTTGAAGGCAAAACCCAGATGCTAAAGCAAACCGCCGACTACATCGGCAGGGCAACCGGCTACGTGGTTCCTCCTAACAAGGCAATAGTTGGCGACTACGGATTCGCCCATGAGTCCGGAATCCACACACACGGCGTCTTAGTGGATCCATGGACTTATGAGCCTTATCCGCCTGAACTGGTCGGTAACGAGCGGCGTTTAACCATTGGGAAGCAGTCGGGAAAAGGCATAATCAAACATAAAATAACCGAGCTTGCAGGAAACACCCCTGACGAACAAACCGTAGCCACAGTGGTGGAAAAAGTAAAAGACATCTACGCCAACGGCAGAAGAGCCTCACTGAAAGAAGAAGAATTCAAAAAAATCCTCCGCATACTAAAAATCCTCCCAGAAAACAACAGCCACTAAACCAACTCCAAAACCAGCTTCCCGCAACGGCGCCGCTGCTTGACCGAATTTTGGAATAGATAGAAAAAAGAGGCTAGAGAAGAAGATTTTTGTTTGCTTAGGTTTTTGTTTTGTTGGCTGCGCCCGATGGCATTCCAGGAGGCAGATCTGGGAAGTTTGAGCTGACTCTTTGTTCTGCAACGACTGCTGCTTCGTCTAGGATTTTTGCTGCGTCTTCGTTTACGGAGTTGAAGTTTAGTGACATGCCGCTGCTTGTTCCTGCTTCAAACATTAAGCCGCTTAGCATGTTGCCGATGTCGCCCAGCTCGTTTTCTGCTTCAGGTAAAACACCGCATAATCCTCCGCTTACGCTGCGCAGAACTCCGACGCATGGTCCCAATGCGGCAACGACGTCGCCCAGTTCGGTTACGGTCTTTATGCGTAGCGACACTTGGTCCAGTGCCAGTCGTGCGTTCATGATAAGTTTAGCCATTTTACGTATTTCAGCTAGTTCAGTGGCGTAAATGTTAGCGTGCGCCGTATCATGTTGAGTGTAAGCGTTTACTAATTTAGCGAACAGAGACTTGTCTTTCTCCGTGAAACGGTCGTTAGCTTGGTCTAGCTTTGCGATTTGCAAATCAAGTTTTCTGACGGCTAAGTCTAAGGCTGTTTTTAGTGGTGGCGGCGGCGTAATTGTGTTGTGTATTGCGGTGCCGAGTGATTCTTCTTCTCTTTTTGGTTCCCATTTTTTAGCGAAATTTTCAGACATGTTAATATCCTCTTTAATGGTTGAAGCATCAGACGGGAGATTTAATTGTTGCTAACATGCACGTATATATGTTAAGAGTTACAGCGCGTTTTTTACTTGAAAGTGCCAAAAATGTACGCTAACAACCCGAAAATGAACCATAAAAGAACCAGGTTTTTTATTCGCCTAGAATTGCCGCGTGAATAATCCTTAAGCAAAAACGCCGAAGATGCTACAAGCCCGATGTCAGTAACCAAAACAAACGGCACAAACCAGACAGATACTAAACCAAGTAGCCAAGTCACAGGCGTCAACGCCACCGCGGAAACGTAAAAAACTGAGGCTGCAACCGCCGCTTTCTTTTCTCCATAACGCACAGCTAAAGTTTTTACCCCTTCTGCGCTGTCGCCTTTCACATCCACAATTCCCTTGGTGATTTCCCTGCCTGTGTTTGACAGAAAAGCCATAGATGCAAACAGCACCACGTTTAGCTTCACAAAGCCAAAGGCAACGATGCTGCCGTAAAGGAAGGGAATGGCTACGCAGATGCTGACCAAAAAGTTCCCGGGTAAACCGCTTCGTTTGCCCACGGTAAGGTAAGTTGCAGTGATAACCAGAGAGGCAGCTGCCACAGCAAAACATAGAACGCTGACTTTAAGGGCGAAAAAGAAACCAACAGCCGCAAGCCCAACAACAAAAGCCAAAGCTTCACGGGTTTTCACCACGCCGCTTGGAATGGGGCGGGTTGGCTCGTTGATGGCGTCGATGCCGCGGTCATAGTAGTCGTTGATGACCATGGCTGCGGCGCAAAACGTGAAGCCCGTCAAAAATCCGAAGGTGATGCTGAGCCAGTTTAGGTGGCCGAATTGGGAGCTGGCGAGAACTGCACCGACAAGCACGGCGAAACCCATCATGACACAGTTGACTGGTCGCATTAACCTAATGAAGCCGCCAAGTTTATTCATACAGCTCGAACCATTAACTGTTAAGTGTCTCCTCAACATGCGTATAAAAGCTTAGCCCAATAGCAATGGCAGGTTTTTGTTGAAACGCCGCAATTTAGCAAGTTAATGTCCTGCATGGCTCAGTATGATGCGTTCACCACACTTTGGCCACTCATAATAAAAGAATTTTTTACGGTTACGTTTAGCTGACATTTCTGTGTAACATTAAGGCAAAAAGGAGGTCTCTTCTCAGTTTTCATGGTTAGTTTATATTCTTTGTGTTCTCGACGTTTATGCCCACGCAATTTTTCAACTGTTTGAACGTTACCTTTAACATTTAGCAAAATTAAAGTACCGCGGACAAGTTTATTTTGTTAACAATAATCTTCCTTTGGTGAATAAAATGGAAAATTTCTCCAACGAAGCATACTACGTTTTTTTCTCTTCGCTTTCAAATAGAACGCGTCTAGCCATAATTGATGTTTTAAAAGAAGGCCCAAAAACCATCGCAGGAATTTCAGATGCGTTGGAACAAGATGAAACCGCAGTTGCCTATAACCTTAAACGGCTTGAACACGCCGCATTATTACGTTCAGAGGGCGCCGACAAAGAGAAGCGGTATTCTTTGAACATGGAAATAATTGAACCGCTCTCTGAACTTCTGGTTTTTCACACAAACAAATATTGCCCAAATCTCAAAAATTGCATACCTCCAGAAAAACTCAAGGAATACATGAAAAAAGAAGCCGCAAAAGAGACATTTATAGAACACGGATGATTCCTCTCAGGCCTTAATTCACAAAAAAATGGAGTATCGCTGCAACTTTTTGTAGTTCTATTTTTGATAGAAATGTTAATACTAGAAATGGTTTACTCTAAAAATAATAAGGGATTTCTCCTATTATACAAAGTTTCTAAGTGCTTAAAACATTTAGTAAAATTTCGTTGGTAAATACCCAAAAACTAGCATTTAAAGGAAATGAGCCCAAATTGAGGTTTACCTTTTATGAGCCGGAAACAGTGAAATCTTGAGTCATCGATGTACTTCCAACAGGCACTCCTACACTACAAGAACCACAGTCATACCAGTTATACCATATTCCATTGCTTTCACTTCCATTGCTATCACTAACCATTACATAATAAACTGGGACATTAAGAACAGAAATTGAATAAGTGTTTCCTGTTAGTGTTGTGATGTAGTTAACATTTGGGTTTTCTTTGTCTATGAATGCAATTTGGGTCGGAGTTATGTTTGAGTTGCCAGCGTTGACTGTCCCCGAAACGGTAACGTAACCACTATATACTGAAACCAGACAAGAAGTGCTATGGCTAATTGAGCCTATTTGAGCCGTTACCGTTATCGTATAGTTGTTTGTAGGTGTCGAACTTGGAATAGTTATCGTAAGTGTAGAGGTGAAGCCATCAGGTATATCGAACCACTGATCTATCATAGTTGGATAAGAGTATGATATCGAACCAAAGTCACATTGTATACCGCTTGAACCGCTATCTGCACTCCATATGACATCATTCGGATTTATGCTTTGAGCGTTTCCGCTAAATGTTGTTAGGACTATTATTCCCGCAAAAGAATCTCCTTGAGCTAGGCCCGTTACATTAAAGCCAGATATATTAAAGTCATATGGAACAACAGTCGGGCTAGGCGTGGAACTACTAAGAGGGATAGGTGTTGCTGTCGGGCTAGGCGTGGAACCACTAAGAGGACTAGGTGTTGCTGTTGGTGTTGGCGTAGGATCTACTGAATTTGGCGAGCTTGTTTTGTTAATAAGCAATGCTCCAGCTGCCACAACTAAAATCACTATAATTATTATTGCACCAATCATGGCTTTGTTTGTCTTTTTAGGCGCTTGGGATTGGCTCACTCTATAAGCCTTCTTACTACTTGCAATATTACTATTCTCTTTCTGATAAATACAATCGATAACAGCATTACTGCAAAAAGTGGCAGAATTATCCAAGCGGGAAACTCCGGAAGGGTAGGAGACGGAGAAATAGTTGGAGTTGGACTGGGCGAAGGAGACGATGTGGATGACGTATTCAAAGCATAAACTTGGTCACCATAACCGATGTAAAGTACGCCGTTGACAACGGCTGGCGACGAAACAAAGCCTATAGCGTAATTCCAGAGTTCAGCCCCGTTTGTAGCATTCAAAGCATAAACATTACCGGGGCTTGAGGCAACGTAGACTACTCCGCCGACGACAGCAGGCGACGAATCAATATCGCTGCTGGTAGTGTAATTCCAGAGTTTGACGCCGTTAGCAGCATTCAAAGCATAAACATTGAAGCCGTCCTCTGAACCAACGTAGACTACGCCATTTGCTACAGCGGGACACGACTCAACAGCACCGCTTGTAGTGTAATTCCAAAGTTGGGTGCCGCTGGCAGCATCCAAGGCGTAAACGTGAGCTTCAAGATCAGTGGCGGGGTCGCTATCAGAGCCTACGTAGACTACGCCACCCGCAACAGCAGTAGGCGAAAGAAAATAGCCCGAGTAATTCCACAGTTCGGCACCGCTATCGGCATTTAAAGCATAAACGGAATCGTCGTCTGTAGTAACGTAGACTGCGCCGTTGACAACAGCAGGAGACGACTCAGAGCTGCCTCCGGCGGCATCGCTCCATTCTTCGACGCCATTGGCTGCGTTCAAAGCATAAACGTTACCGTCTTCTGAACTTATGTACACTACTCCATTGACAACGGTTGGAGATGAGTCAACCTTGCCGCCGGTGGTGCAGTTCCAGAGTTTGACGCCGTTAGTTGCGTTCAGGGCATAAACGTTTTTGTCTTCTGAGCCAATGTATACAATGCCGTTGACAACAGCAGGGGACGACCAAATGCTGTTTCCGGTAGTGTAATTCCAGAGTTGGGCGCCGTTTGTAGCGTTTAAAGCGTAGACGTCATGGTCAAAAGAGCCGATGTAGACTACACCATTAACAACGGCGGGAGATGACAATACCAAACCGCCAGTAGTGTAACTCCAAAGTACCCCAGGATTAAGCAATAAAGGGCCTGTTCCTGCGCCGCTATGAGATGGGTCTGCGTGGAACATTGTCCAGTCGGCGTTTGCAAACGGAATCAGAACTAAGCTGGAAACAAAAATTATGCAAACTAATGCTCCGACGATTTTTTTCATTTGTTTCCCAATATGCTATTTGGTTGTTAAAGCGATAAAAGACTTCTTGTAAAGATTTCTCCTATGTAAGAAAACGGATCGAAAGGCCTAACCGAACAGACCTCACTAACCATATTTCACCTCATTCACTCTTAAATTCCTTCCAGACGTATTTCAGACAACATTCTCCTATCAGCGAACAAAGTCGCACTACGGCTTCAGCCAACAGCCAAAGAAACCCCAATCTTGGCACAGCGGTTAAACCGCAATAAATCTCAGGAGATCCTCTGGCCGTTTGTCCTACTTTACCATGAACTCTTTCTCATACGTCCAAACAGCCCAAACCACATTCACCAACTTGCGAGCCACAATCTTAATCGCGTCACAACTATTCCCCTTTCTTTTGCAAGCATCCTTGAAAACCTGAGCAAGATGACCCTCAGGACAATAACGAACATGCGCCCAAGCAACCTCAACCAGAATCCACTTCAACCAAGCATCACCACGAGTTTCCTTTCCAACAAAAGAATGTTCCCCAGACTGACGAACCTTAGGCACCAACCCCGCATAATGCGCCAACTTCTCAGGATTACTGAACCGTTTAATGTCACAAATTTCAGCGTACAAAGTGACAGCCGACAAGAAACCTATTCCAGGAATAGTCATAAGCAGCACAACGGGCCTGGTTTGGCCATATTTCTTTCTAAGCATCGCTTCAACTTCCTTGGTCTGCCTGTCCATTATTTCGAGCAGCTCAACGTTCTGAGAAACCTCAAAAACATCAAGTTTGGAAGCTGCTTTTCTCCCTTTTTGAGTGCCAAGGTTAACATCCAACCCTATATCGCGTTTACTAAACTCAGACTTGGTCCTGTTCTTCACTCCAGTGCAAAGTTTAGTCCTGAACGCGCGGTGTCTTAGCAGATTACGAAGCCAACGCAGTTCAGCAGGAGGAACATAGCAGGTCGGCAACCAATTCATCCTCGTCAAATCAGCCAACGTTCTGCTATCTACCTTATCATTCTTAACATCTTCCGCTCTAAGCTTCACCCTCACCGGATTGGCGAGCAATGGTTCGTACTTTAGCTCGTCAAGAAAATCAATCCAGGGCCAACAGAAACCCACTGACTCCAACGCAACCTTGCTTCCTTTCGGAACTGATTCTAAAACTCTGCGAAGTTCAGCCTTGCAGGTTTTGACTCTTTCTTTCTTAACAATTTCCCCATTCAGCTTCATGATTGTTACCTGAGTATTCTTCAGGTGAACATCCAAACCAACCACTACCTCACGCATCTTACGTACCTCCGATATGTTTACGGCTTATCGGAGTCTATCCAGAAAAAGCCTTTACATCCCGTCTTGGCACAATATTTCTTGACTATACTTAGGCTATTTCTGCGTTATGCGGATTTAAGACTTTACCCCTCGCTGTCGAAATAATGAAAACCTAACTCCCTTGCGCCAAGAACAATAAGCACTATTCCGAGAATTGCAAAAACTACGGCAATCACAAATGCGAACCATGTGGGTACAGTGTTTGCAGGCAGGGTGTTTGAATATGTCGAAACACTAAACATTCCGATGTATATTCCAACACTGACTCCGGCAAGTAGTGAAGCGATTCCGATAATTAGCAGTATTTTACCATAATCTTTGTTATCCAATAATCAAATACCTGTCTGCTGTAATTAGTAACACTTTCTGCATTCAATTATGCTTTGTCATTGTTTATTTCTACGCTATGCAGATTTAAGATTATCGCACTTTCATTAAGTCAGATGATTAAGAAAACTCCCAACAGCACAGAAATTATTCCACTAATAATTAGTAATGGCGAGACTAAAGCTAAGGCAAATTCGAATAAGCCACCGATAACCGCAAATACTCCTAGAACCTTAAATTTAGTTTCTAAATGGTCTATTTTCCGGACATTTTTCTGCCATGTTTTTTCCATATTGCCTTTTTCTCCACTCTTAATTGCAACATCGTTTTTTGTATATTTCATGCTGCAGTTTGGACACCAATAATCATCTCCAAATGTATCCATTATGTGACCGCATTTTGGGCAATCTGGGTTTCTCATCTTTTTACCCCAGCTCTATTTCTACGCTATACAGATTTAAGACTTTTGAACACAGCACTGATGACAACAACGACTGCCAATTCCCATGCCTATCTTTTCTGAAATTTATTTTTTAGCATGTTTTACCTAAAACTCCCTATTTCCTCAAAAAGCGCACGCGCCAAAAATAAAGCCTTAGAAACACGATTTGCGTTTTTCTACAGCTGCTACGACCACAAAGCGTTAAGTATTTCTTTGAACAGGCATTCTACCTGTATCAATCGTATCTTGGAGTTATTGAGTAGCGAGCGAGCACGCTTTCGTTCTTCTCCTAAAAACAGCTAAGAGAAACACGCAAAAAACCGCAATCGCTATCGAAATTACAATTATGTACTGAAAATTACATGAAGAAGGGTCGTCTTTGCTTAATGTAATTATTGGCGTCGAAGTTGGACTAGACGTTATTGGAGGAAGAACGCCTGAAATTTGGGGTGTTGCAGTTGGCGTAGGTGTGGATGTTGCTATCGGCGGTGGTGCCATTGGTGTTGGCGTAGGCGTGGGACTTGTATAGACATATCCTTCGCTGCCGACAACAAAACTGTCTCCGTCAGCAAGCGGAGTATTTTCAGAGTAATGGGTTGTAGCAGGATATTTTTCAAGTATAACGGCAGATGTTGTTGTTAAAGCGTAAAAGCTGTAGGGGTTGTCGTCTTCAATGTTTCCAAGAATTATGTATTGGTTTGTGAGAGGGTAGATAGGTGCGTGGTTTTCAAAATCGCCCCTCGTACCAGCAGCTATTCCATTTAAGTTGCCAGTGGATGGTAAAATTAGAAAGTTAGTGAATGTTACGCCATCATTCGTATAGTAATATTCTTCATTGTTACCAGATACGGTGCTGAAGAGTAGGGTTGTGGAGTTGCTTGAAATGTACTGTCGAGCATCAGTTAAATCTCCAGAAGTATTGTTGAACGGCTCAGTGTATCTATCGGTTGCCATATTCCACTGTATTAGCTGAGAGCTACCTGTGCTATTCCAGCGAATCATCCAACCGTACCCCTGAAAATACGTAAACATTTTCTCATACCCGCCGAAAGTTGGGTCATTGAAGGGTCCATGAAGTGCCCAGCTTGAAGTATTCAATAAATCGTTTGGAGCGCAAGTTACCACGTAGTTTTGATAAGCAACACCGTCGGCAGGCATGATAACAAATTCGTCAAGAGAAGCCACATAGATAACTTGGGTTATATAATCCATACCTGCGTAAGTGGCTATGCTGTAACTGTTGCTTGTTGTGTTGTAAGAACCTATAAAGGCGCTGCTGTCTGGCCCATAAATTGAACCATCAACTGAGCCACAGAAAATTATGGTGTCATTCCACAGTTGCGGAAATGTGTAAACGTAAAAATCGGCGTATGACCCCGAAGTTGTAGTTAATAACGAAACAGGATTCCAGCTTGAGTCCGCTGACCAAATTCGGATAGGTGACTGAACAGCAGAACCCCAGCCGTCGCCGAGAAAAACATAGCGTTGTCCGTGCAAGAGAGCGGGTTTATCCATCGTGTCAGAACCGTAGCTTACCTGAGTTAAAGTGTAAGTTGGGGTTGACTGCGCTCGTGTAGGCTGTAGGCTGAGGCAGAGAAAAGAGGATAGTAAAACAGCAAGTATTATTATGGCAACTGGTTTTTTCATGAATCATCTATCTTACCTCTATGGGTTTAAATAAATAAGAAACTTTGCCCTAACGTGCTTAGGCAAAAACGTGGAAGATAAGCGGATACACGAGGAAACACAGAATTGTATGCCCGCCCCAACTTAACAGAACCTATTGTTTAATTGATTTGCCTGCTGAGCTATGGTTATGTTGTGGGGATGTTCCATGTTCTATATGTGTGACTGCGTGACGGTGGTTGTGGCTGGCTGTAGCTAGTTTCGAGAGAG